>Ga0224508_10005079_pt1 | contig 10661 bp, 7 predicted proteins | sample SF_Jan12_sed_USG_4_FD_170157 | JGI IMG/M metagenome (GOLD analysis project Ga0224508, IMG submission 170157) | Sediment microbial communities from San Francisco Bay, California, United States - SF_Jan12_sed_USGS_21 | ecosystem: Environmental > Aquatic > Marine > Sediment | place: USA: California... | reverse complement strand
CCATCCGGGCCGGTCAGGATCAGCCGAACAGGGCCGTTCCGGGCTACCTCGTAAGGTACTCCCGCGCCGGGCAAGTCGCGTTCCTGCTGCAGGCAGTAGGTGCTGAATTCGGCCTTGCAGACACCGCCGACGCAGGTGAGCGCGACCGGCCCGCCGGTCTTCAGCAACGCCAGCGCCTGCGGCGCGGCGAGGGCGCTGGGCAGCGGCGCGGCAAAGAGGACCGCGATGAGTGCGAGGATGGAGGTGTGAAGCTGTCGACTCGTCATTCCAATCTCCCAATCCGGATTGCAACTGTCGTAAGTCGTGACGCTTATAGTCGGGATCGTGCTCTCATTGGCTGAAACTGTCAACGAAGCCGGGTCCCCGGCGTTACCGGCGGCGCATCCGATTACGACGTCTTCGGTTTGCCCAATATCAGGGTCGGGATGATGCCGACCGCCGGCAACCGTACCTCAAGCATTCGACTTGGCCGGTTGCCGGCAAACACGCGCTTAGGCGGCGCTTTGCGACTCTTGCTGGTTTACCTGAGTCGCAACGTTACCCAGCAGCGCCAGGACAAGAAGCGCATCGACATTCGTGCCGTCGCCCGCCAAGGGCAGCACGACCCGTTCAAGCGCGACGAAGTCCTTTGCTGCGTCGAGTTCGCAGCGGCTCGAATTCCAATAGGGCTCCTTGGTTCGCACCGCCGTGGTGAAGGCTATGAACGATTCGCGGGCTTCGAAGTCGGGGTTAATTTCATCGAAGAACATGCCGACTTGGGACGCCCTGAAATGCTGGGCTATCCGTTCGCCCGTCAGGCGGACGCGAAAGCGGGGCGGGTCATCTACCACGTCGATGAGACGTATGTTGGGCAGATGCCTGGAGAAATGCAGCGGATCGACATGTTGGCGGCTTGGCAGTCCGTTATCGGGGTGGATCGACAGCCAGTAATCGAGTATCTGTCGAATATCCGGGTGGCACCCATCCGGCGTATTACCAATATTTGTATGAATCATTTTCGACATCGCTCTGAACTGGTAGTGCCGGCAAATATTCGGCCTTTTCGCGGACTTCAGGTCACGCTTCAGTTAAGTCACGGTTAAGTCACCTTGTTGCAGGGTATTGGCCATACAGCTCTATTTGTATTACGAGCGGTATTATTTTCCCTTAAAGATTTAATAATAGTTATTCATTACTATTCTAATTCTAAAGATTGGATTATCCAGAATTAAAAATTTAGCCCGCAGCATGGGTTTCGGTGCCGGTTGGCTGGGTGACTGAAAATGCGGGAGCGAGGCGCTTCTGTATGGACCCCGGAAAGAATTTCTTGGAGCGGGGTTGCCCGTGATTTCGTCAAAATTGCGTCTCTTTAAGTTCCCGCGCCTGTCACCACGTGACAAACGCCTGATTTTTGCGATTGCCGTTGTTGCGCTTGTCGGCGCCGGGCTTGGCGTCATCTGGACGCAGTGGGTGAACGCAAGTCTGCTTCGCCATGTGGGCAAGAACGGCGCCGCCAATTGGGGCGATACCCTCAAGAAAAACCTGGATCTCACGCGCATCTATGAGACCGGCGACTTAACGCCCGAGGCGCGAAAGATACTCGATACAGCCGCACGCGTGACCAATGTAATTATGTACCGGTTTTATAACGCCGAAGGAATCGTCGTTGCGGCGTCCCACGCCGAAGAGGTCGGAAAACGCGTATCGGACGCATTTTTTAGAGACGTGGTCGCGAGAGGCAAGGTGCACGCGACCACTAATGTCGATCAATCCGACGGTCCCGTGGAACATTACACCGACGTCTATTTGCCGGAAATGCGGGGAGGGGAATTGAAGGGTGCGCTCGCGGTGCGTGTGGATTTGGGACACCATCTCGAGAAACACCGCGAGGGATTCAGCCTCGCGACGGCGGGGTTGGCGGCGCTGTTTTTGGCAGGCGTATCGATTGCCCTGATGATCGTTTTTCGGAGTATTCGCGCACGGGAAAATGCGGAAGCCAGATTGCAGGACGCGATCGAGAGCATCTCCGAGGGTTTTCTGATGTACGATTCCGACGATCGCCTTGTGCTCAGCAACACGAAATTTCGGGAGATGTATGCGCTGTCCTCGGACCTTTTCGTGCCGGGCGCGAAATTCGAGGACATCCTGCGGGCCGGCGCGGCGCGGGGGCAATATCCCGAAGCCGCCGGACAGGTTGACCAGTGGATCGCCGAGCGCCTCAAGCAACATCGCGAGTTGCGCGAGCCGATCGAACGGCAGCTTCCGAACGGCCGCTGGGTAAAAATCGCCGAAACCCGGACGAAAAACGGCAGCACGGTCGGAATTCGGGCCGATATTACGGACCTCAAGAAACGGGAACAGCAGCTCCGCGAAAGTGAAGAGCGGCTGCATCAGGTCGTCGACTCGCTACAGGAAGGCTTCGTGCTGTATGACGCCGACGACCGGATCGTCGTTTGGAACGAAAAATGGCTTGAGATACACAGCGCGGTGGCGGATATCATCGAAGTTGGCGTTACCTTCGAACATTTCGTCAGGACGAGTATATCCCGGAGGTTGTTTCCGGAAGCATTCGACCGTGAAGAGGAATTCATCGCCGACCGCATTTCCCGTCACCGCAACCCCCGCGAACCGATCATCCGGCAGCTGCACGACGGCCGCTGGTACATCATTCGCGAGGTGCGGACCATCGAGGCCGGTATTTTCGCCCTCAACATCGATATCACCGACCTCAAGAATGCCGAGCGGACGGCCCTGGAAGCGCGTATGCAAGCAGAAGTGGCGAATGCGGCGAAATCAGAGTTTCTCGCCAATATGAGCCATGAGCTTCGGACCCCGCTGAACGCGGTCATTGGGTATTCGGAAGCGATCAAGAACCTGGGCGGCCTCAATCTCTCAGCCGATCGCATCCCCGAATACATCGACGCGATCCACAGTTCGGGCCGCTACCTGTTGGGCTTGATCAATGAAATCCTCGATTACTCAAAGGTTGAGGCCGGCAAACTGGAGCTGCACGAAGACGATGTCGATCTCGGCCAATTGATCGGTGATCCGAAGGGGCAAATTCTAGGCGAAGTCGAGACCGCGGGGTTGCGGCTGTCGTTGCCCGATCCGGCCAGTCTCCCCAGCGTCAAGGTCGACGAGATCCGGCTGCGACAGATCCTTCTCAATCTTCTGTCGAATGCGATCAAATTTACGCCCGAGGGGGGCGCGGTTGAGATTTCGGCCGAGCGGGCCGCGAATCGCGGACTTGTCATTGCTGTGAGCGACACGGGAATCGGGATGTCTGAAGAAAGCCTTCGGCGCCTTGGGGAACCGTTTCATCAATTCGGTTCCGCCTATTCCCGCAAACATATTGGTACCGGCCTCGGCGTCTCGCTCGCCAAGGCGCTTGCCGAAATGCACGGTGGCGCGTTGAAATACGAAAGCACGCTCGGCGAGGGCACGACCGCGACATTGCTGCTTCCCGCTAATCGTGTGCTACGATTGGCCGTCGAATCCCGGGAAGGCCCACAAGTCTAACCGAATCGGTAAACTTAGCGGCTTCCGGGAAAATCCCATTGATTGCCGCTAAGACGTATTGGGCTTGCCGAGCAGCAGGGTCAGGATGATGCCCACCGCCGGCACGATCATCATGATCATGAAACTGTTCTGAAATCCCACCAACATGGCCTGATGGTTGACTTCCAGATTCAGCGCGGTCAGCCCGCGCAGCGATTCCGTCTGCCAATAAATCGGCAGGCCCGAGCCGTACAGCAGCTCGCGAACCGGGTTGATGAATTCGACCAGGAAATTCCGCGTGCTCTGCGTCGAGCGGGTCAGCACCGCAATGATGATGGCGATCGACATCGCGCCGCTCAGGCCGCGGCACAGGTTGAAGAAGGCGGCGGCCTCCGGCCGCAGCGCGGGCGCCAGCGTGGAATAGGTGATGGTGGTCAGCGGCACGAGGGTGAAGCCCATGCCCATGCCTTGCCCAAACGAGGCGAACATGACCTGCCAGAATCCGACCTCGGCGCCGAAAAAGGCGACCAGATAGTTCGATGCGATCAAGATGATGAAGCCGCCGATCATCATCAGCCGGCTGTCCATACGCGGCATCAGCCAGCCCGCGGCCGCCATCGAGACGATGGTCGCCAGACCGCGCGGCGTCATGATCACGCCCGCGGTCAGGATCGGATAGCCGTATACCGCCTGCACCATGATCGGCATGATGACCACGGTGGCGTATTGCGTCGGCCCGGTGATCAGCACCAGCAGGATACCGGCGAGGTAGTTCCTATTGCGCAGCAAGGCCAGGTTCAGAAACGGCTGTTTGGCAAAAACCGTGTGCACGACGAACATATAGAAACCCGCCACGGCGACCGCCGCCTCGATGATGATTTCGGCCGAATCGAACCAATCTTCCCGCTCGCCCCGGTTGATCATCAGTTGCAGCGAGCCGACGGCGATCATCAGCAGGATGAAGCCCATGAGGTCGAGGCGGCGGCCGGTCTGCCGGAGCCCTTCGGGCAGCAGGGCGAGCAAGATCACGAAACCCACAAGGCCGAACGGAAAGATCGAATAGAACGCCCAGCGCCAGCTGTGCAGGTCCGCGAGATAGCCGCCCAGCATCGGCGCGACCGCCGGGCCCAGGGTCGTGGCGATGCCCCACAGCGCCATCGCCATACCGTGTTTTTCCGGCGGGTAAATGTCGAGCATCGCCGATTGCGACAGCGGCACCAGGATCGCGCCGCACAAACCCATGGCGATGCGCAGGGCGATCACCTGTTCCAGCGTGTCGGCAGCACCGACCAGCGCCGAGAGCAGGGAATACACGAGAATAGCGACCAGCAGCATGCGACGGCGGCCCACATAGCCGGCGAGCCAGCCGGCCATCGGCATAAACATCGCGGCGGTCACAAGATAGGCGGTGGCGACCCAGGCGATCTGATCCTGCGTGGTCGACAGGCTGCCCTGCATCTGCGGCATGACCAGCGCCAGAATGGTGCCGTCGAGGAACTGCAACCCGGTCGCCAGCATGACGCCGATGGTCAGGACAAGACGCCGGCCCGGGGTTATGTGTTCTGCCTTGTCGGGATCCATATTCCACCCTGGAACGACCCGCTTCGGCGGGCGTCTCGCGTTCCGGCCCGCGGCCGGCGGGCGGATTAAAGCATGAAACACCGGATGGTATCCAAGGGAACCGTACGGTCGGGCCCGGATTTGTCCGGTGCCGGTTGACCGGGCGGCGGCGGCGGGCGCAGACTCATGCCGCCGCTTGGTGGGCGCTGCCGGGCCGGCGCCGAGATTTCAGCGGATCGAGAAGAATTCATTGTACGGGTCCGATATGATTTCGGGTGATCGCCCGAAACGTCGTGGAAGGAATGAGTGGATGGCTTTGAATATCAAACCGTTGACGGATGCCCTGGGGGTGGAGATTTCCGGAATCGACCTGGCGGGCAATATCGACGACGCGACTTTTGGCGCGATCGAGGATGCCTTTAACACCTATGGCGTGCTGGTCTTCCGCGACCAGTCGCTCGATCCCGATGTACAGGTGGCGTTCAGCCGGCGCTTCGGGGCGCTCGACATCCATGTGTTCGATCAATGGAACCATCGCAAGCATCCGGAGATCCTCGTCGTCTCCAACGTCAAGGAAAACGGCGAATATGTCGGCATCCCCGACGCCGGTACCTACTGGCACACCGATCTGTCTTATATGGATGTGCCGAGCCGGGGATCGATACTGCATGCCATTGAAATCCCCGTGGAAAACGGCGAAGCGCTTGGCGATACCCTGTTCGCCAGCACCGCCGCCGCCTATGACGCGCTGCCGAAGGAGAAGCGGCGGCGGATCGAGGGGACGGAGGCGGTCTACAGCCTGGCCCATCGGCACGCCAAGCTGATCGCCGACGGCGATACGAGCGCGATATTGGCGGAGGACCACGCGGCGAAAACGCCGGAGGTGGTGCACCGGATCGTGCAGCACCATCCGGTGACCGGCCGGCCCATCATCTTCGTTAACGAGGGCCATACGGCACGGGTCGTCGGCATGGCCGACGATGAGGGCAGGGCGCTGCTGGACGAACTCTGCGCCTTCTGCACCCAGCCTGAATTCGTCTACCGCCACAAATGGCGGGTCGGCGACGTGGTGATGTGGGATAACATCCAGACGCAGCATCTCGCCCTGCACGATTACGACCCGCCGCATCGCCGGTATCTCCACCGCACCACCCTCAGCGGCAGTCCGATCGCCTAAACTGGCACATTTGCCCCGGATCACCGCCCGCAGCCCGCACCCGGTCCATCCCCGACGAGGCCCTGACATTGACAGCCGCCGGTACGCGCGGTACATCGCTGGCCCACCGGCTGCGGCGTTTCCTTGTGGAGGGATGGCAGAGCGGTAATGCAGCGGATTGCTAATCCGTCAACGGGTAACACCGTTGCGGGGGTTCGATTCCCCCTCCCTCCGCCATTTATTCTTCATAACTTTTTATTATATATGAAGATAATTTTATAAGAGTTGGCCTAGTACCACATTTAGTACCACGCTATGTGCCAATTTAGAGCGGGCAGTGGCATGTCTGGGCAGTAAAACTGCCCACGCATTTATCGGGCACTGGACATAGGGGTAGCCCCCCCCCCCTCGGCTTTCGCACAGTTACGCTAGTTCCACCTCTCTATCCCAGCCCAAATACTCGGGAGTCCGCTTTTGTGCGGGTTACTTCCGCTCTTGCCCTGGAAGCGGACATTCCAAGTGCGGCTTCTGACTTCCGGTTATGACCCATTTCGGACATCGGAAAAGCCAATCTGTGCGCTATCCGAATAAGCTGACGAGGATCAATACGTCAGCAGAGTCTTGCCGGTAGTATTCAGTTTCCTGGGCGCGATATTGCGCTGGCTACAACAGTAGCGAAGGAGGAAGCGATGAAATTAGACGCAGTTAAGCTTGGTGTCGCTACCGCAATCGTTTTCGCCGTTATCTGGGTGATTTGCAGCATATTGGTCGTACTGAGTCCGGGTCCGATGATGCAAATGAGTGGCCATATGCTGCACGCGGATCTCGGCAATCTGGGATGGTCCATGCATTGGACGGGATTTTTCATCGGATTGGTTTTGTGGACACTACTGCCCGCTTTGCTCGTTTGGGCTATTGGTGCCGTTTATAACCGCCTAATAATCTGATCCGCTGATTTGCAGATAGCAAATTCGTCATTGAGGCCCGATTCTATCGAGGTCTGCTTACGGGCAGAGCTTCGACAATGGAACTTGAAGGGGCCGCGCGATGCGTAGGGATTTCACGACGCGAGAAGAAATCCGTGACGTCTATCAGAAGCGGGCTCACATTTATGAGTTCGCTGTCTATTGTTGCTATCTTCTGGGCTTTCCGATTGGCCAATATCGCCGCTTGGTCATTAAAGCATTAGCACCGCAACCAGGTGACACCATCATTGAAATTGGCTGTGGAACGGGGATGAACTTCCCCTTGCTTCAGGAAAAGCTCGGCCCGGAGGGCAAGATCATTGGCGTCGATCTTTCTGAAGCCATGCTGAAACAGGCGGAAAATAGAATCAACGCCGCAGGATGGAAGAATGTGGAACTGGTCCACTCATCCGCAGCCAACTATACATTCCCGGACGTAGTTGACGGCATCATCGCAACAGGCGTCCTCACCTATGAGCCGGATTACGACAAGGTAATAGAACAGGGGACAAGTGCACTCGCCCCAGGCAAACGCTGGGTCGTTTTCGACTACAAAATGCCGACTGGTTGGTTTCGGCACCTCGTTCCGTTGTTTGCTTGGATTTTCCGTTCCTTTGGTATTTCCACGGCGCTCTTCCAACGCAGGCCATGGGAATCAATCAAACGACACCTCCACAACGCAAAAATCCAGGAGTTTTATTTCGGCCTAATTTTCATTGCCGCAGGAGAAGCAGCATAGGCAATTAGTCTTGCCCGTTTTGTATTCTGGATGTCCGTTCCTGGCTACGAGGCGAAGTCAGTCCGCCGCTAACCTTGGTCCGCTCCACCCCTGGGAACGGAAACTCCGGCGGCCACCACCAAGCTCGCAGGATACCAGCAATCAGTGACCGGGAGAGGAAGCAGAAGAGCAGCCGGTCTGAGGTTGGTGGAAAATGTTCACCCGCCGGTGAGTAGTAGGGTTACGCCGCCGGCGACCATCGCGGCGGCCAGAATGCGTTGCCTGCCGAAGCCTTCTTTGAGGGCGATTGCTCCGATTGCGGCGGCGAAGATCACCGAGGTTTCACGCAGCGCGGTGACATGCGCCATCGCGCCGTGCGCCAGCGCATAGAGGACCAGCGTATAGGCGAGAAGGTTGAACACCCCACCCGTCAAGCCGAACCGCCAATTCGTGATCGTATAGCGGACGAATTCGCGGCCACGCCGCGCCGCCACCCAGGACAGGATGGGTATGGGCTTAAGGATGTTAAGCCAACCGATATAGGCGAGCACCTCGCCGGACTTGCGGACCCCAATGGCGTCGACCACGGTATAGCTGGCGATACATAGGCCAGTGAGGAGCGCATAACCTACTGGCGCAATACCATCTCCCCGAGGCAGTCCCCCTTCCAGCGTCAGGCTCATAATGCCGAAAGACGCCAGTAGCACGCCTGCGATACCAAACGGCGACAACGCCTCGCCCGCAAACAGGAACGCGCCACCAGCGACGATTAGCGGCGCGGCGCCACGCGCAAGAGGATAGACCTGACTTAGGTCGCCCACCCGGTAGGCGGCCAGCAGGCAGGCGTAATACACCGTGTGCAAGAGGGTGCCGAGCCCGAGATAGAGCCAGGATTCCCGCGCTGGCACCGGAAAGGCGATCACGAGCGCCACGCCTGCCGCCGCTGGGCCAAGCAGAACCACGGCCATAGTGAAGGTGCGTTCGCCACTAGATTTGACGAAGGCGTTCCAGAGCGCATGGCTGATTGCGGCGATCAGCACCAGACCGGCGAGTTCGGGCTGGAGTGTCATGCACCCATCCGCAGGGCTTGCATGCGTGTCACCGGCCGCCGTTGCGGAAAGGACGTAAAAGCATCAATGGCTCATTTTGTTGTAGTGACTCTCACAGGTTCAGCGACATCAATTCGGGGAACTCGGTTTCAGAAGTGCTGTTGCTTGAACGTATTAGTAACTCCGCCATGTGCCTAATCCGTGCCAGTCATACCAATTTGTATCATCTCCGATTGGATTTTTCCCGGACAAGCGCGCGGGACCCGGGCAAACGGCATGCGGGGAGACCCAGAATCCGCTCATGGCTACAAGCCGAAGTTCGCACGGCTTCGGAATGAGCCCGCTCTTCCCCCAATAGCGGACATTCCAGCGACCGCTCTCTCTTACTCGATAACATTTGCGAAACCCTCGCTGATTTTCCCTATAGATCAACTCTCTATATTGATCAGATGATGGTCGACAAACCGTCAGGGCGAACCAGCTGCATCGGATATCTTCATCACTCTGTAGATTCCTCGGGTTTTACGTAGGACAAACTTGCTTTTGAACGCGCGAAATTCCCCGCCTGATTCGAGTGTGTACTGGCCTATTGCCGTGACCTCATTGCCGAGGATTTGTCCAATTTTGATTTGTTTAATCTCGTCCAAGCTGCACTCCTCAGACGGAACTACGTTTATATCTCCCCAGCAGTCGTCACCTCCCTGAGAACGCTCCAAATAACTAACAATAGCCTTTTCGATTGCTCCTCTATCCGCCGCAACATCCATAGTCGAAGTGTGTGGCAAAGATGCAATCTCAGCAGCTTTATGTTTTTGAGGGACGGTATGTCGTTTGTTCGACGCCGCCAATTCCTGTTTCTTGTGGCGTTCGAGATCCGCGATTTTGGCAGCCCGCTGCTTCTCGCGCTTTAGTTCGGTAAGTTGGGATCGCGCCCAAGGGGCAAAAGCGCCCGTTGGGTATTGCTTGAGATAATTCTCGAAATCGGCGGTGAGCTGCATGGACTTTGGTCGAGGCGACGGCTTTGACGCTTTTTTTGCTGGCGGCGCAGATTTGGCCACGACAGGAGGTGGTCGCATTGAGACCTGCTCCTCGTGCTTTAGTTCGGAAAGCCGGATTTGCGCCCCGGGAGCGAACGCGCTCTTCGGATAATGTTTCAGAAATCTCTCGAAATCAGTTGCTTTCCGGCTCTGCTTGATCGAGTCCCAGATTGCCAGTTCGAATTGCCGGTGATCGAAAGTCGGTACGGCAGGATTCGGCGGTGCCGCCGGCCTCGCCGTCGCTACCGCCGCCCGGGGCCCGAAATAGAAATCGCCGACCAGCGATGTATGTTCCCACGGTACCTGCTTGCCGTTGGTTTTCTTCAGCACGGTGCTGCGTACTCGCCGCAGCATCCGGCCTATTTCGAGACCGGGCGTCTTGATGTGCTTCAAGAGCGCTTCGGTGAAGGGGCTGTGCTGACTGTCGCCGTCGAGCGCCACGTTGCCCGGCTCGGTGGCATAGGCGATCAGGGTGCCGATCCCACTTTCGATGCGGGCCAGCCCCTGGCCGATGGCCGTGGAGCGGCTTGCACCGAGACTTCGCGCCAGAGTGCGCGCCAGCGGATTATCGCGGCAAGCGTCGAGGAACACGAGGTTGGTCTTCGCCTCGCGTTCCATCAGGTCGATCACGACTTGGAGATTGGTCGCCTCGAATTCTAGGTCGAGGGAGGACCGCATCTTGGCGTCAATTGGCACCAA
>Ga0224508_10005078_pt1 | contig 10663 bp, 9 predicted proteins | sample SF_Jan12_sed_USG_4_FD_170157 | JGI IMG/M metagenome (GOLD analysis project Ga0224508, IMG submission 170157) | Sediment microbial communities from San Francisco Bay, California, United States - SF_Jan12_sed_USGS_21 | ecosystem: Environmental > Aquatic > Marine > Sediment | place: USA: California... | reverse complement strand
GCGGAGGACATCAACGCCTTCACCGGTGGCAGCGCTGAGCGGCACGTACGACGCAAAATCGAATGGCGCCACCTCGCCGAGCCGTTCTGCGGTGAGCCCGGCCTTGGCCACGTCGGTCTTGTTGACGACGCACACCACGGGGGTCTGCGAGGCGACGACACGCTCTGCAACCCGTCGATCGCCCGGCCCGACCTTTGCTTTGGCGTCCACAACGAACAGGATCAGATCCGCCTCGGCCAAACTCCCATAGACGAGGCTGTTGAGTCGTTCCCCGAGGGCTGTGCGTGGCTTATGAAGGCCCGGAGTGTCCACGAGGACAGCCTGCACCGGTGGGTCGGTGACCGTCATCACCCCCCTGATAACGTTGCGGGTGGTCTGAGGTTTCGTCGATGTGATCGAGACTTTCTCACCCACCAGAGCGTTCACCAACGTCGATTTGCCAACATTGGGGCGCCCGACCACCGCAACAAACCCCGATCGCGAAGCGCTCATTCCGCGGACAGCGCCACGCCGGTTCGATTGACCCCGACCCTCAGGACCCGGCGGCCTTGCACAGCCAAGCAGGTCAGCGTCAGGTCGCCGATGCTGAATGCCTCGCCTTCTTTCGGTACACGCCCGGCAAGGCCCAACATCAAACCGCCCACCGTATCCCATTCCTCGTCAGGCAACTCGTCGCCAACGAGCTCAGACAAGTCTTCAACCGGCAAACGAGCGTCTACGTGCAGCCCGCCATCGGGTCCGGCCGTCACAAACTCCTCGGGCGTGTCATATTCGTCGACGATCTCGCCGACGATCTCCTCCAGGAGGTCTTCGATGGTCACGATGCCCGCAGTGCCACCGAACTCGTCGGTGACGACCGCAATGTGATGTTGGGTTGCCTGCATCTCCCGCAGAAGATCTGAGACTCGCTTGGTTTCGGGTACGAAGACGGCCTGGCGCATCAGCTGCTGAACCGAGATCGCATCGCTGCCGTCGTCCATGAGCTTGAGGAGGTCCTTGGCGTACACAAATCCGAGAATCTCGTCGCTGCTGCCGCCAACAACCGGTACGCGGGAGTATCCGTGCTCGATCACCGCATCGAGCGCCTCGTCGGAGGTGACCGACGCCGGGATGGTAATCATGTCCGTACGAGGAACCATGACCTCTCGGACCAGGGTGTCGGAGAACTCCAACACCGACGAAATCAACTCGATCTCCTTGCGATCGTCCTCGTCGCGTCGGTGTCCGTCGACGGGCAGCCCTGGGCCATCGTCGCCGTCATCTTCGTCTTCCACGAGATCAGTGGCTGCTGCGCCGAACGAGGCTGCCCGCCGCAGCAGTCGCGCATAGCGGTACGCCAAGGTTCGGGGCCTTCGCCGGCCGATGGTTCTCGGCAATACATCGGCAAGGAAGAGCAGGATCACGGCAACGCCGACGAGCCCGGCCGCCAGCAACCATCCTTCATCGATGCGGACGCTCAGAAGCCAAGTGGCGAGCAGCGTCGTCACGATGAGTAGACCCGAGTGAACGAGGCCGATCGACGGCTGGAGGCCGGTTCGATCGATGAGGAGCTCGGCGACGATCGCTGCTCGCTCGTCGCCGTCGGCGGCGTCATGAAGGGCATCGGCTCGTGAGGTTCGCACGAGCGAGGCGCCACCGGAGCGGAGCACGGCGGCGAGAACGAGCAGTACGGCAGCTGTAGCCAGGGCCAACCAGGTCAAGGGCGCTGCACTCCCACCAGCGAAAGGATCTGTCGCTCGCGTTCCTCCATCGCCTCGGCAGCCTCGTCAGAAGGGTGGTCATAGCCGAGGAGGTGCAGGATGCCGTGAACGACCATCAGCGCCATCTCGTCTTCGAACGGAACACCATCGGCGCTTGCGTTGGCGCGGACATATGCCGGGGCAATGATCACATCGCCGAGGTTCACTGGAGGGCCGTTGATCGCACGCTTGGGCTTTTTTCCCGGTTCGAGTGCCTCGAGCGGAAACGCCAACACATCGGTTGGCCCCGTTCGGCTCATGAACTGGGCGTTGTAGCCAGCGATGACTTCGTCGGTCACGAGCATCAGCGTGAGCTCTGTTTCGTCTTCGAGTCCTTCTGCGGCAAGCGTCTTCTCGGCCAGGCGACAGAAGGTGTCTGTACTCAGCGGCTCGTCTTGCTCGTCCGCCAGGAATATGTTCAAGCGTTGTCCTCGGGCGATGTCTGGATGGGCTGGCGTGATGTCGACTCTACCGAAGGAACGGACGGCCCGGAGGGCTCAGGTAGCCGGGCGCTCCCTCCCGGCATGGCCGGAGCATCAGGGAAGTTCGGATAGGGGATCCGCTGGTGATAGTGACCGACCAGCGCCTCGACAAAGGCCGACTTCACATCGGTGAGATCCCCAAGTGTCAGGTCGGACGCCGAAAGCTGACCGTCATTGATCTTCTCGGCCACCACCCGTTCGACGACTCTCCGGATCTTTTCCGGCGACGGATCCTCTTCACTGAAGACTGCACGCGTGGCACCTTCCAGCGCATCGGCCATCATCAGAATGGCCATTTCGCGCGTACGGGGGCGGAATCCCTGGTGTCGGTACTCTTCGACGTGGACGTTCTCTTCCCCGTACTGCTCCTTGGCCTTTTCGTAGAAGTAGCGCATGATCCCGTCGCCATGATGGCATTGGATGCCTACCGCAACCTCGGACGGAATGCGGTAGCGACGAGCCAACTCGACACCATCCGTCACATGCTGGCGAATGATGGCTGCGGACTCCTCGGGTGGGAGGTTGTCGTGAGGGTTGTTCTGCCCGAACTGGTTCTCGATGAAGAATTTCGGGTTCTGGGTCTTTCCGAGGTCGTGGTAGTAGGCCGCTGCCAATACGAGGAGGTTGTTGGCGCCGATTTCCTTGGCGGCACTGGCTGCCAACGAGCCCACCATGAGCGAATGGTTGAACGTTCCCCACGCTTCATCCTGCAGGAGCTGTAGTGCCGGATGATTGCGGTCGGTGACGTCGAGGAGCCGCAGGGTCGTGGTGATGTCGAACATGACCTCGAAAAACGACAGCGAGGTGCCTCCTGCCAGCGTTGCGATGAGGCTTACCACCAAAGCCACCAGCGAGGCTCGGGTAACGATCTGGGACACCGCCAGCTCCTCGACAAGCGACGAGTGGAAGTACCAGCTGGTGCCGGCCGCGATTACCCCGGCGGCCAGCGAACCGTACACGAGCGCTCTCCGGAAGTCGGCCCGAGTGGAGATCGACGAAACGAACGGAATGGGGCCGATCGCCGACAGCATGGCATAGGTAGTGAAGCCTGGGTCGAAAGTGGCCACGGCAGTGATCACCCCGATCGATATGGCCATCAGCACGGCCATTCGCCCGTCGAACAGGATGGCGACGACGAAGCCGAAGCCCGCCGCCGGGATGGCGTAGCCGCCAAAACCCGCCAGGCCCGGCGCGATGGCCTCGATCTCGTCGGAGAGCCGGATAGCGACTGCTGCGAGGACCATGAGCAAGGCAAAGAGGCTCAGGCGCTGCGTCGAATGCCAGAATCCAGGGCGGAAACGCGCAAGGTACAGCATCACCAGCAACACCAGGACGGTGGCGACTGCGGCCATACCGGCGTATTGGAATCCGGCGGGACGCAACAGCTCGAGCATGTTGACGGCCTCGAGCTGGACGGCGGAGACTCGTTCGCCCTCGTCGACGATGGTCTCACCGGCCCGGAAATCGACCAGAACCGGCTCGACTGCAGCTGCTGCCTCGGCGCGAGCTTGATCAGTTCGATCGGTGTCGAGCACGAGGTTGGGAACGAGATTGGTGGCAACCACATCCGCAGCTGCTGCCTCGGCCTCTTGATCGATCTGGTTTTCGAAGAAGATCAGGGGCTTCACCTCGAGCACCTGCTGGCGAGCCTGGCCGAGCTGCTCTGCAGATATGCCCCCGCTCAATGCCTGATTGGCCCGCTCGATGGCTTTCGCTTCGACAACGTCGAGACGGCTGTCTTCGCCGAGAGCGGCTCGAGTGACGTCTCCCGTACCAAGCGCCACCAGAGTGGGGATGGTGGCGTCGTCGACGAAGATGGAATACGCCTCTTCAAGACGGCCAATCTGGATGTCGGCCGCCGTGACGGCGGGGGTGAAGCCGATCGACGAGAGGTCCACCTCATCGTCTGTGGTGTCGACGATGATCTGAGGGTTGTTGCCCGTTGACAATCCGAAGGACGCCGGGAACTGCGGATCGCCGGTCGTCACCTCCACGAGCAGCGGCCCATCCACTTCGACGTCTGCCGAGAAAAACCCGAGTGGGTCTGAAGTAACTCTGGTGATGTTTCCTTCGGCATCAGTCAGGCGAATGTCGACATCCCGGAGTGGCACGTCACCAAGCTCCTCAGAGAACAACCCGTCGCCATCGAGGTCCAGGTAGAGCCGGCCAGACGCAAAAACCCGATTCGGTGGAGCAGTCGTTGTCGTGGAATCGTCCGTTTGAGCAGCTTCAGCATCGGGATCTTGAGGATCCGGCAGGCCTGCGAATGGATCCTCATAGTCCACGACCAACACCGGATCGGCAATAGGCACATTGGCTTTGACGTCGTCGAAGAGCTGGATGATGCTGTCGCGAACCGAATCGTTGATTTCTGGCGCGGTGACGAATATCGGCTCTACTAGGCCTGATGCCACTTCTTGGGCTGCGGCCGTGGCAGCTTCATCTTCGATTCCGATGACGTCCTCGGTTGCCACGAAACGTTCCGGCGACGGCGCGCCGATTTCGACGACGACCCGTGCCTGGGTCTGGTTCCAAGCGACCGCTCCCCAGATCCCGGCGATCGTGAGCACGATGATCGCAACGCGCGAGAAGAGAAATGAGGCTCTCGTCATTGCGGCTTCCCCTCAGGTTCTTGGCCCTCGTAGCGCTCGTAGGCATCCACGATATCCGCCACGATACGCGCCCTGACTACATCTTTCGAGGACAGCTCGATGAAGACGATCCCGTCGATGTCCCCAAGGATCCCCCGAACCTTGCGCAAGCCAGACGCCTTGCCGTTGGGTAGGTCAACCTGGGTGACGTCACCAGTCACGACCATCCGCGAGTTGAATCCGAGCCGTGTGAGAAACATCTTCATCTGTTCGGGCGAAGTGTTCTGTGCCTCGTCGAGGATGATGTAGGCGTCGTTGAGGGTCCGGCCTCGCATGTAAGCCAGCGGCGCGATCTCGATGACCCCCTTATCCATGAGTGCCACCGTCTCGTCTGGGCCCAACATGTCGTAGAGGGCGTCGTAGAGCGGTCGCAGATACGGATCGACTTTGGCGGCCAGATCACCGGGAAGAAAGCCGAGGCGCTCTCCTGCCTCGACTGCCGGCCTCGTCAGCAGGATCCGGCGCACCGCCCCAGAGCGGAGCGCTTCCACGGCCGCCGCCATGGCCAGATAGGTCTTACCGGTTCCAGCCGGTCCGATGCCGAATACAACGGTGTGTTCGGCGATCGCGTCCATGTACGTGCGCTGTCCCAACGTCTTGGGCCGTATCAACCGACCCCGAGCGACCGGGATACCGCCGGAGAAGACCTCAGCCGGGCTCGGTACGTCGGAACCGACCATGTCGACCAGCCTTCGCACCCGGTCTTCGTCGAGCTGCTGTCCGTCAACCAGCAGCGCGATCATCTCGTTGATTGTCTTCTCTGCGTTGGATACCTCTTCAGGAGGTCCGCTCAACACCACCTCGTTACCGCGCCCGATGATCCGCGTATTGGGATAGTGCTGCTCGAGCGCTCGAATGTGCGCGTCGTGCTGGCCGACGAGGTTGATGACCATGTCAGAACGAGGGATCTGGATACGCGCTTCAGCGTCAGTGGGAAGCAAGAAATCCTCTGGGAAGGAAGAAGTGGTCAGTATACCGGCCCCATCGCTCATGGCCAGAAAACGTTCCGAACCATTCATGAGTTCCTGTCGGTACCATTCCCATCATGCCAAGCCTGTTCTCGAAGATCATCAGCGGAGAGCTCGACGGTCGTTTCGTCTGGACCGACGACCATTGTGTCGCATTCCTGACAATCGCCCCGATTCGCCGAGGACATGTACTCGTCGTTCCACGAGAGGAGGTTGACCATTGGATCGATGCCGACCCGCAACTCTGGGCTCACCTCTCTGAGGTTGCCCGCAAGATCGGCGTAGCCCTTCACAAGGCATTTGAGCCAACTCGCGTTGGCACAATGGTGGCGGGGTTCGAGATCCCTCATCTTCACATTCACGTGCTTCCGATCGACACGATGGCCGACATGGATTTTGCCAATGCAGACGCGTCAATTCTCGCCGAACAGCTCGATGAAGACGCCGACCGAATCACGACCGCCCTGCGGGCAGCCGGATTCGAGTCGGGAGTCTGACTAGTCCGTCGAAGAGCCTGCGACGCCCAACGACTCCAGCACCGCGCCAATCGAGGACTCTGACTCCTCGAGCAGGCCGGCCAACAGTCGCAAGTCGGACCGACGAATCGTCAGCACCCGACCATTGAAGTCCTGCCGCATGATCTGGATAGCCTTCAGGAACCGTTCGAGAATTGCTGCCGAGGTGCCGGTAGCGGTTTCCACCGCCGACAGATCGATTTGAATCCCTCCTGAGTTCCAGGCTGGGATCCCAGCACTGTGCGACCGCCCGTCATCAGGCAGAAGCTGGTCTACAGGCACCCCGTAGAAGGATGCCAAGCGTTGCATTCGCGGTAGGGACAGACTTCGTTCACCCCGTTCGTAAGCCCCTAACACAGATGCCTTGAATTCCTGCGCGCTTTCGGCTTCGACATCTTGAAGCGAAAGACCCTTCTGCTTTCGGATCGATCGAAGCCGACGCCCCACCGTTTCGTTATAGGTAGTTGACACGCGAACCCCTCCTGGCTCTCGGGCAGGTTAGCAAAACATCTTCCGCGCGAGAGGATCACTTACCGTGGTCAAGCGTACAACAGAAATGCGGCTCCGACCAGTGCTGCCGTTTCCGTGCGAAGCACGGTGTCAGCCAAGGCCATTCTCCCGACCGAGTCGGGCAATTCCCCAGCCGCCCAACCGGCCTCGGGTCCGACGAATAGGGCGACGTCAGAACCTGCCGTGATATCACGGCCGCCGCACTGATCAGCGGCGACAACCAGGGGGTGACGTTCGAGGACATCTCCGATGCTGCACAGATCACCCAAGGTGGGCAACCACGCTCCCCTCGATTGCGCCAGGGCCGAGACGGCCCACGAAACGGCTTTCTCCGAGCGAATCGCTCGACGCTCGCCCAACCGTTTCGAGCCAGCCAATCGTCGAGACTCACAACTCCACCAGCTTCTCGAAAGCACAGCGCTGACGCTCTTTCGTTTTTGGAGCATCCAGGTACACGGCGAGCGATCCGTGGCCGGCCACGGATCGCTCGCGTTAGCGGACGGTCAGCTGGCGGTCCAGAGTCCCCATGCCGGTGGTCCCCATGCCATCGGTGTATTCCGTTCCCCTCGTCTCATTCGGAGCACCTTGAAGAGATGCCGTCGCTGAACGTCGTCGAGCGACGGCAATTCTGCGACCCAGGGCGCCGGCACGTAGACCACCAGAACGTGTCCCAAGGCTCAGGTACGACGCCGGCGGCCCGTTGGTTCGTCGACCTCGGCCGCGTACGCCTCGAGGGCCCGCTTGGCAGCACCGCTGAGCTTCGTGGGTACCACGACGCGAGCTTCGACAATCAAGTTGCCTCTGCCACGTCTCCCGAGCCGGGTCATGCCCATCCCGGGAAACGAGAATGTGGCGCCAGGCTGGGTGCCTGCGGGAATCTTGAGCTCTTGAGTGCTGCCATCGATGTGCGGGATCTCAATCGTCGCACCGAGAGCAGCCTGGGCCACACCGAGTGGCGCACGATGAAGAAGATCATCACCCGAGCGGACGAAGGCTTCATGCGGTGTGACCGCGATCTCCACATAGAGGTCGCCCCGTCCCGCTCCTCGTTCGCCCGCCTCACCCTGGCCTGTCAGCCGCAGCCGCGTGCCTTCGGCAACTCCACCGGGAATCTCGACCCGGACCTCGCGGGGCCCGACGAGCGATCCGCGGCCGCCGCACGGCTGGCAGCGTTGTTCGATGATGCTGCCTGCGCCATCGCACACGTCGCAGTCGGCGACACTCATCATGGTGCCGAACACCGTCCGGCGAGCTGCACGAACCGCACCGGCACCCTGGCACTGTGGACACGTCGAGGCTGTCGTGCCCGCGGCCGCGCCGGTACCGTCGCACGTCTCGCATGTCCCAGCAGCGCGATAGGAGATCTCCGAGGTTGTCCCGAAGGCGGCTTCCTCGAGCGTGATCTTGGCCGTCACCATGAGATCGCGACCTCGTCGATTCGAGGCGCGGCCACCCCCGAAGATCCCGCCGTCGCCAAACACCGTTCTGAGCAAGTCGTCGAGACCAAATCCCGACAGGAGATCCCCGAAGTCGAGTGTCTCGCCTCGGTCGTACGCGCGACGTTTGTCCGGGTCCGACAGCACTTCATAAGCCTCGGCGATCTCACGGAATCTCGCCTCGGCGGTGGGGTCGTCCGGGTTGGCGTCTGGATGCGAGTCTCGCGCGAGACGTCGGAAGGCCTTCTTCAAGTCTTCGGGTGTGGCACTCTCAGAAACGCCAAGCGTGCGGTAATAGTCCTTGGGCATCGGGAGCGGCCCTCCTAGGAACCGAGTCGGTCAGCAAGGCTGTCGCGGACTTCTTCGACGATCGAGATCGTCCGCCGATAGTCCATGCGCATCGGGCCGAGCACTCCAATGGTCCCGCCCGTCTCACCCAACTCGTAGTTGGCGGCAACGATGGCCAGGTCCTCCGCGCCTTCGACAGGGATTTCCTCTCCGATTTGGATTATTGTGCCGGGCGTCAATCCGCTGACCAGGCTCAACACCATGGCCTCTCGCTCCAGCACCTCGAGCACGCGGTGCACGGACTGCAGGTCCTCCCAGATCGAAGCCATGCGAGATGTGCCGCCGATATACATCTCCCGTGTGGCTTCTTGCGACCTCTCCAAGACGTCGATGCCCTGACGAACGATATTGGCGACCGGTTTGCTGGCGCCGGCCAACGCGTTATCCAGTTCGTCGTGGAGCCGATCGAGTGGCTTGGCGACGATCAGGCCGGCAAGGATCTCCGACGCAGCGTCGACGACGTCGGGGCCGACTTCGTCTGGCAGGTGAATCACCTCCTGGGTCACCCGTCCTTGGTTGGTCACGAGGACCACGAGAAGCGAGTGGGCGCCCAATTGGACGAGGTGGGTGCCACGCAGCGTGTCTCCCCGCAGGCCGGGCCCAGTGATAATTGCCGGATAGGTGGTCACTTCCGAGACGAGATCGCTCGTGGCTTTCAGCAGCCGACCCAGTTCCATTTGCACCGTTGAGAAGAAGTCGTGAATCCGGACCCGCGTCGGTGCCCGGAGGCGACCTGCCTCGGCGTGGTCGACATACCATCGGTAGCCCTGGGCCGTGGGAACCCGACCCGCAGAGGTGTGCGGTTGTACCGCAAACCCTTCACGCTCCAGGTAGGCAAGATCATTTCGAATGGTGGCGGGTGAGACTGGGAGTCCGCTCACCTCGAGAACCGTGGCCGAACTGACCGGCTCTCCACACGAGATGTACTCGTCGATGAGAGCCCCAAGAACTGCGGCCTTACGCTCATCCAGCATGAGGCGACGTTAGCAGTCGGGCGACGCGAGTGCTAAGCACTGATCACTCCTGCTCTGATGTGTCGGGTGCCTGGGAACCGGCCTCGGCGATGGCTTGACCAATCCCCTCGAGCCCCATCACCGCCCGTACGGCGGCGTCCGTCAACAAGGGCCGATCGACGACCAGGCGGCCGTGGCGTAGGGCGATCACGCCGGCTTCTACCAGGCGGCGGCCCTCCCCCGACGCCAGGAGGTGGGCACCTCCCACACCCGGTTCCACCCCGGCCGTCCGCCGCAGACCCAACATGAGCCGCTCGATCTCTCGGTCGTGCTTGGTGAGGGTCTCCTGGCCCTGGATGGGCGCCCGCCCATCCTCGATGGCCTCCAGGTATGCCTCCAAGCGCCGATAGTTCCGAAATCGGGTACCGGCGCGATGCCCATGGGAACCCATGCCGTATCCCGCATAGTCGCCTTGCGCCCACGTCGACAGGTTGTAGCGGCATGGGTGCCCCGGCCGGGCGGCATTCGAGACCTCGTAGCGGACCAGGCCCGCTTGGCTGGTCGCCTCGTCGGCCAGCTCCCATTTGAGCGCTTGATCGTCTTCATCGGGCGCGGGAGCTCCAGCGGCGACCTCCCGGCTGAGCTCGGTCCCCCGTTCCACCGTGAGGCCGTATGTCGAGAGGTGGTCAACGCCTTCGTCGAGAGCAGTCGCCACAGACTCCGCCCATGACTGCATCGATTCGCCCGGGGTCCCGAGGATGAGATCGATGTTCACCGAGGCAAAACGGCTGGAGCGGGCATTGCGGATCGCTCGAACCGCCTGGTCGGCCGTGTGCACGCGGCCAAGCGCGGCGAGCACTCTTGGGTCGAATGACTGGGCGCCGAGGCTCACCCTGGTGAAACCGACCGCGGCAACCTGGTCGCTGTACGACGCCACCCAGTCCTCGGGGTTCGCCTCCGTGGTGATCTCGGCGTCAACGGCGATTCCGTGGGTCCTGTCGAGTGCTTCGAGAATCTTTGCGAGGAGCGCAGCGTCCATGCGGGACGGGGTGCAGACGGCG
>Ga0224508_10005077_pt1 | contig 10663 bp, 2 predicted proteins | sample SF_Jan12_sed_USG_4_FD_170157 | JGI IMG/M metagenome (GOLD analysis project Ga0224508, IMG submission 170157) | Sediment microbial communities from San Francisco Bay, California, United States - SF_Jan12_sed_USGS_21 | ecosystem: Environmental > Aquatic > Marine > Sediment | place: USA: California... | reverse complement strand
TGTATAGTATAACAAATCCTATCGAACCTTATAAGGCAATGGCCGATCATAAATACGATCTGACACAAGCCCTAAAAAGTTCGGATGATCTATATGCCGGCTTCGATACGCCGATGGATGCTTCGGACGGAACACGCAATCTGGATGTATGGTTCGATCATAAGGCCGAAAACACCTCTGGCAAACTGGTACTCCGACTTAAAAATACCTTCTGGATGGATTATGCATTGCAGACATTTTTCAGGCAATTTGGTTCCTATTATTCCAAGTATCAGAAACAGCAACAAGAGATATCCCTTGAGCAGGCATATCAGTGGCGAGAAGCACAAAACATGCCTTTATCTGTATATGTAGATACTGGAAAAGGATGGCAATTGCAAGAGCAGGTCTATGCCGTGGGACCCATGCTATACAGGGATATTGTAGTGCCTTTAGATCTTGAGGATGTAGGAGAGGATGAGTTGAAAGTGCGACTGAAAACCGGACATAAATTCTGGGAAGTAGACAAGGTTGCCATAGATTATTCCCCAACTATTGAAATGACAAAAATTGCTGTCGCCCCGCATAAAGCCATCGACCATTTAGGCAATGATGTAGCTGAAAAAATGGCGGAGAGGGATCAGGATTATTATGTGCAGGAAGAAGTTGGTAATCGGGTGAATATCCAATATCAAAGTCCGCCTATGGAGCAGGAAGCCAGAACGGTTTTTTTGAGAAATACAGGATATTATATTTATAAAAGAGCGTATGTAGGTCGGCCTGATTTTAAGGAATTAAAGAAATTCAGAAAGCCCGGACATTTTACGCAATATGCCGAGGGCCAATACCATACCTTGATCGAGGCCCTGATGGCCCAAAAACCTGAAATAGTTGCACAGGATGAAGCGTATTAGCCTTACATATCCTAAAGCAGTTAGCGCAACTCCTGAAGTGCTAACGCATGTAGCGGATACGACATTAAAAGCCAGGCCGGATATCATTTCGGGCTGGAGAAAGACCTGGGTGCATTTGAAATTGAGATGGACCCTGGTGCGTGTCATGATGCGCTGCTATCGAAATCCGCTCGACTGGATCCGGGGGTTGTGGTATTTGGTTAAACTCCGGCGCAGTTTTATGGGCAATAACAGGGTTCAAAAAATGATCAGGGTAGGCCAGTACTATTATATGGGCTTGCATATCCCGGGCTGGAATGATGCCACCTACCAGAAGTATGTAGCCAAAACCTTATTGTCATTCAAACCACATCAGCAACCCGTTGCCAACTATGAAATGGTATACCTGGCTATTACCAAGAAATGTCCGCTGCAATGTGACCATTGCTCGGCATGGGACACCTTGAATGAAAAGGATGAGCTGGAAGCGACTGATTTTGAAAAGCTGATCTATCAACTTCGGGAAGAAGGGGTGTTCCAGATCAATTTCACAGGGGGAGAACCGCTGGTAAAATTCGATTTGCTGGAACGCCTGGTTAGGGGCTTGCCATCGGATATAAAGGCCTGGGTGAATACTTCGGGATATCGGTTGACACGAGATAAGGCACTGAAGCTAAAAGAAGCCGGCCTGACCGGGCTAGCCATCAGCCTGGACCATTATAAGGAGGAAAAGCACAATGCCTTCCGGAATTTTAATGAGGCGTATTACTGGGCGATGGAAGCTGCTAAAAATGCATTGGAAGTTGGGTTGGTCGTGGCCTTCACCGTATGCCTGAGTGAGGAATTATGCTGGGAGGAGGAGTTGATGCAGTATTTGACGCTGGCCCGCAACAGCGGGGGTCATTTTGTACAGTTATTGGAACCCAGGGCGGTAGGTCATTATGGGGGAAAAAATATAGGTCTCTCCAAAGAGGCAATAGCACGGACCGAAGCATTCTTTTTGAAAATGAATTTTGGAAAGGAGCACCTGGATTACCCGCATATCAGTTATCATGGCTATTACCAAAGGCGGAATGGCTGCATGTCTGCGGGAAAAAAAGCCTTGTATATAGATGCAGACGGCCATCTGAATGCCTGTCCCTTTTGCCTGAAAAGCTATGGCAACGTTCTGGAAGGAGGCATGAAGGAAAAAGTGAAAGCCATGGCTGAAAATGGATGTGCTGCTTCATTTTAATTTGCCTATTGGTAGTTAGTTCTTGGTTCATAGTTCTTAGAAGGAGTATACAGCCATTTCGACATGAGGTGAAACCGATTGAGAAATCTCTTTTTCTTTCTTCCTTCCTGCCTGCCGGCAGGCAGGTTTGCCTCTCCAAAATTTATTCTCTTACTTTTTTCCATTGATGAAAAAAGTAAGCAAAAAAATCTAGGCTTATTTTTGTCTTCTGCAAATCTGGCGCAATTTTTACGCCGCGCAACCCAGACCGCTTTTGCTTCACAAAATGCTCTTTGGGCGGCTTCCTACGGCCGCAGTAAAAATTGCTGGATTTCCTACGAAAACAAAAAGTAGGCCGATATACCCTATCAAGGAAGACTACCGCCAACAGTCAACAGAGAACAGTCAACAATCATGAGATTTCTCACACTCGCTTTCATCCTACGCTAGCTTACTTCGCCGAAGTAGCTCGGCTACGAAGGCTGAAAAGCTACGGATGACGCAGCGGTTCGAAATGACCTCAAGAGTCCGCTCGAGGTGATACCATGAACTAAGAACTAGGAACTATGAACTCATTTCCATTTTATCGATGAACTACATAGAATTTTTCATTTCACCACAACAATTGGCACTTTCACAACAATTATGACCCCTTTCACAACACGAATTTGTAACTTAAAGAGAATGAATATTTAAAAATGATGATGCTATGGAAAAGTATTCAAACCACAATGGTCCCTTAAGAACCATCCTATCTATTTTAGTAGTTGGCCTCGACATTATTTTAGTACTAATTGCGCTTGGATTTGTAATAGGAATTTGGGAATTGATTAGTTAAGTAGTTCTTAGTTCCTGGTTCATAGCCTGCCTGCCGGCAGGCAGGTTCATAGTACACGGTTCTTAGAAGGGGCGTACAGTCATTTCGACATGAGCCATAAAATGGCGATTGAGAAATCTCATTTTCTTTTCTCTTCATTTCCCTGCCTGCCGGCAGGCAGGTTTGCTAGTCCAAAGAAACCGACGCAGGAGGTTCATGAATTCTTAACGCCGCTGCTCATTATACTACGGAAAAAGGGAGTTTTTGTCAAAAGGAGAATCATGCAATAAATCATGATTCCGAAGAACGGCAAAACTTGAACTATAGAATCTGCCCGACTAGCGGACAGATTCTTATGAATAGTTCATGATACAAATTGGATAAAAGTGTAACTCACTTCCTTTAAAGCATCTAATGGCAAAATCAAGGCGAACTTCTATTTGTTCTCACTTTAATTACACAGAAATAATCACTCTGAGGCCTTCTGTATTGAACAGTACCGGCGCCATCAAAGATTTCAAAATTCTTCGTTAAATCTATTTTACCATCAGCATCCAAATAAATCTTTCGTTTACCAACACTGACATTTAAAATGTTGGCAGGAGTTTCTGTAGAAACGCCTGTTGGATCACCTGGCGGTAAGTAAATTCGATTACATTCTACATTTCCACCGATAGCAACGATATACCTCCTGGATTCATCAGTTTCATGCCATTGCTTATCAGTAACAATATCTACGTGTGAGCTACGCCTCCACACTTCATTGTTACTACGGTTCAGTACATTATCATAGTTCGCTTGCGGGCTTCGGCATACCATATCTCCTTTTACCGGAGTATAGTCGCCAATACGATACCCCCAAAATGGATTGTTCAGTCTGTTTCCTTCTTTGTTCCGTATCGCATTTGCAATATAGTCCACATGCCTGCCTGAACATGGGAACACATCGTTGCTAGTGAAACCGGCCTGAGCTACAATATATGAGATGAATGCCGCGCTCCAGGCTCTTTGCCCTGTAAGAAGTCCTTCTGCACTGAGCATTGCTGTACGTTGAGCAGCAGTTAGTGAGGGCGTTATTCTATCAATAGCAGCTTCTGCATATGCCCTATCACGGGCAGGAGTACCGGTTGGTACTAAGCCCTCGAGATTTGTATCATAGGTCCGCAGCCAGTACTGAATTAGTCGTTCACGTGCAGGGTCGGGATCTCGTTCCCAATAAACATTTCCCACACGGGTTGGGCCGGGCTGTCCTGCCGGATTAGGATCCGGATTACTATGCCAGAACGAATATTCTGAATCGCAAAGCGTCCATAGAGCACGTTTCACTTGGGTCATGCTTCTACCTGTAGGAACCCCAGACATCCATCCAGACTGTCCGGGAGGTCCTATCATATCAGGATCGGGTTCATTTACCTGGGCGTATAAAATCCTCCAATCAGAAGGTAGGCCACTAGTGGCAAGTCTCTGATTAATATTTTCAACGCTCTGTGTATGAGTCCTGCCGCTGTTTTCTGGATTGAAATCTATAGGATCTTCATCAAAAGATGTTGAAGTATCCCAAGGATCATGGATATGCAGAATTACATTATCACTATCGAGATCACCCTCAATGCCATATACTACAATGGCATGTAAATAAGGATCTTCACCAACTCCAATCCATAGTGGCCCAAATTGTTCAATCCAAGTGTGCCATTGGCGAGCTGAAATTTGATTGTTTCCGGTATAAGGAAGATCATTCAATCGATATTCTTCCTTAGCCGGGAATATTGCACTTAAGGGGAAACTACTAGCTAGCGATATTCCAATACCTGCAGCTATATCATTAGGAGTAACAGTTGATTCGGAATTATTTTCAAGTGTTCTCTGATGAGAGACCAACATGGCCATAGAAGCTGCCCAACAACTGTGCTTATTAGGTTGTGCTATTAGTGGTACAGTAGCGTAAATTAGACTTACTCTTTCTTCACCTTCACTTCCAAGCGCAATTGATTCATGTGTGCCATCTGCATCTGTACGCTGTGCTTGAACGGCCTGTCCACGATTTGCCGCATCGGCTGCTACTTCTGATAAGCTGGGTCGTTGTTGTTCCCGATCAAATTGTGCTGTTTCACGAGCTGCTTCACCTCCGTCGATCTGTTGTTGGAGATGCTGTCTTGTTAATTCCTGGGCATCATCATCACTGATGGCACCAGACCGTCTTGCTTCCGTAATTCCATCCGCAATGCCCTGCGAATTTTGAGTATTGTGCTGCTGAGTTGCTAAACTTTTTGCCATTTCAGCAAAGGCTTTGGCATTCTCCTGATTGGATAAATACGTGCGCATTACATTCTCCTGATTTCCAGCAAGTCCGGTAACATCATTAAACACACCAGATTTACCCAGTAATTCTGAAAGTTGATTCAACCCTGCCGCTGGAGCTGGTGCATCGGGTGCATTCTGAATATTTACCATGGGAGGTGCAAATTCCTGATATTCAGGCCGGTATTCTGATATTGTTGGGGTTGGTGTAACGACAGGCGCGATAGGCGTAGGTTCCTCTGTGCGGAATTTATCCCAATCCTGTGATGAATTCTCTTTGACCATTTCGCAAGCATCACAATTACCCTGAATAGCCTCCATAAAGACACCTCGTGTTGGAACACTAAGACGATATGGCTGCATGGGCGTTAATGGTTTGTAATAATCCAATAGTGAAGTTTCCACAAATACATTGTCATCAATTTCTTCCAGCATGGAATTTCTACCTACTTTATAGCCATTTGCGACTGGAAAAACCAGTGAGTTCCCTGCAATGGAGATAAGCTCATTTTTAACTACGGAAGCGAGACTTCGCATATTGGATTTGTGCCCCGTAGATGTATAGGTCTGAATATTAAACCCGTCTAGCAACATAAAGCGCCGATCCGGGTCCAGATTAGCCCAAAGAATTTTGTTGTAATGTTCAATATTGCTATTTAGGTGCTCTATCAACTCATTAACGATATAAGCATCCTCTTTCTTGGGATTTCGTTTATCTCTTGCCGTTAAAGGAATAGCAAGCTCAACGCCGTCTAATAAATCATCTCCCTTATAACCACTGAAAAGGACTCCTTGAAAATGATCAGTAGTGTAATTAATACGAACATTTTCTATGTCGAGTCTCACGAATCCACTATCCAAACTGCGAACAATTGGATTATTGGAAGCAATACGCAGCATATCGGGCAAACTATTTCTAGCCCCACTATAGCTTCCACTGGTTATCCGGATACGTATTCTACGTTCACCGCCTTTATAATCTGTAGTATTATTAAGATCCCAACTGAGTCGTTCTATTCGTATAGTTTCTACAATGTTCTCGAAAATTTCGGGGAGCATCTGATTTCTGAAAATATTATCCCATTCTGATATGAGTGCGCCTCTGAAATAATTATTAAGCATGGAATAGACACTGCTATAGCCCAGAATTTGGGAATACTTAGTCCAAAGGTTTCTATCTACTACATCACCTTCAAAAAAGTCTGAGCCGGATACTGTAATATTTATCGAGTTGTTGTCAGCATCTGTTGTTGTTACATCAACCGGTTCAAAATTTATTACCCGAATACAATCAGCAGGTTTCTTTGTTTGGAAATCCGCATCTAATTGCATGAAGCTATCAAATATCCGGGCATTTTCAATTAGTGTTTCCTGAGTGGTTCGATACTTTGTTTTATTCCAATCGAAGGGATTAAACCAGGCTTTGGCAGTAGCAACTGGATCAAGTTCCTTGTGTTCAACTGTCCGTGTTACTTTTGGGAAGGATAGAATACGATCATACCGGGTTTTGGGCCGATCTAATTTTACTCTCAAGGTAAATTCACCGCTGATTTGATTTATATCTTCCTCGGCATAGGTCCCTGTGGGGAAATCAACTCGATCATAGTCAGTTTTAATACGTTCATTGGCATCGAATCCTTTAACTAAAGGATGCCGTTGTCTCAAACCTCTGAAGGAATAATTTCGCCCTTTTAAATAGGTGTTAGAAGGAACGGGCAGTAAGTTTTGAGCTAATACATCTTTCCATTTATGAATATTTTCTGCACTAAAATGCGTTAGAAGTAAGGGGACAAAAACACACTCTTCTACATGAGATATTTCCTGGAAGATGGCATAATGACGAAGTACTTCAAAATACATCATGGTCAAGGAGTGGCAATGATTGTGGTTAGCCACTACTTCTGAAGTTACGCCATATTCCTGCCCTTCAGTCACCGTAGTTACTACTGAGGCATTGAGTTGCCTGAAACTTTCTGCATTTTGGATTAAAGATTGACGTAATTTCTCACCAAAGAATTGGGAGATATTTCTAGAACTGTTTTGTGAGGCTGAAGATTTGGAATTGGAAAATCCACCAGCCACGCCCAGTGATCCACCTATGCCTCCATAGGAAACTCCAATACCTAATCCGGCAGACATACCCGATGTATGTGCCTTGCTTCTACCACTTGTTGCTTCGTTGATGCCTCCGCTAAGTTGATCCGTAATAAACCGGTCACTGACAAGTTCGGCCGATAAACTTTCGCCCTGCGAAATGGATTGAGATTCAGCTCCAGTTAGCGAATGCGAAGACTCAAATACTACGATCTGCTTCTTTTGACCTGGTGCCAATGGCAGTGAATAAACAAGATCTCCCAGGGAATATCCATCTGCTTTGAATTGGGACTTAAAATGCAAGATGTGCCCTGTTGCTACCGTAACAGCTTGATAAAGCGAAAGATTGTCCCGAGCATCTGGAGCATCTTCCCAGCGGATAGGATTGTCTAAATCTACAACACCGCGTTCTAATTTATGTGTTCCGCCAACAAGATCATATTTGACATTATCATCAGATGCATTTTTTTCCAGAACATAGTTGGCTACGTCTGGATCTGATGTGCGAACAATGGCATTGTAGCTGTATTCTCTAAGGGTTCGGTTTGGAGTGGAAAGATTGATACAACTTCCGCCAATATCTTGGGTATATTCATCCGATTCAATTAAATCTGTTTGATCTGGTAAGCGTTTAGCCTTTTTAGGTTCTTGGCACTCGCAGTCGTGTTCACCTGAATGCCCATCTTCCTCGACATCTGCTGGGAGTTCTCCTCTCAACATCAAATAGATAAAATCGTCAGCTATAGCCTCATTGTCTCGATCTCCTAAGATCTCTAAGTCGGCAGGACTATCAGGCATCACAGAGACCAAAGCTTGTGCTTCCCGATAATCTCCATAAGGATAGTTCATAGAAAAATTACCAGAGCTATCAGTCTGTGTTGCCGATATGATCTTAAACAATTCATCGCCTGCTTTCTTTGCCTGAATCAGAACGGTCAGGTCATTCAGTGAAAAATTGCTACCTTCTTGAATTACCTTTCCACGTAGCCGTTTCCCTGTGAGTGGCTTCCCAGTCGTAGAATCAATTTCAATAGGACCACCTGGGTATTCATTAAGCTGAATGATAACATTTTGGAGTTCGGTATCGCTCGGATCGTAACTTTCCTGCCATAACACAGAACCATCGAATCCTTTCACCGATATGGAAATTCTCCCGCTGATGTTATTGACAATAATTCCATTTTCTCCTTCAAATTCAAAATCTATCTTATTGCCGGTAATTTCATTTGATGAAGTAGCCCATTTATACCGAAAGATTTGAGGGCTATTATTTTTCATAGCAAACTCAAGTGTCAAATCGTAGAAATCGAGGTCACTTTTGCTTAAGGTTTCTTCGGAAATGATCTCTAGATTACCGTTCACTGTGATTGTTTCCAATGCGGGCAATTCTAATGGAAAATCAAACAATAGGGCTAAGTTTTCCTGTAGGTAACTTAAAGATTCCTCGGTCATGTTCAACTGGCGCCCCCTGAATAGATCAGATAATTGCATAAAACTCAACAAATTATCAGCAGCTACAGGCTTTGGATATCCCTGGCTTATATCTGTCATTAAATCAATAAGATCCAAAACTAATTGATCTGGATGATCGCTGCTCAGCACGTTTCCTCCAGTTAGAACATATTTCAACCTTTCATATACTTCTTTGTTTATGAAATATACGCGACGATCACGTTCATGAGACAACCTACTCAACCCAACGGCATTAAATTGATCTACTGGCCCGTACGTTCTTTCATAATCCGAGTATTCCCTTTCATAATTAAGGCGGTCATAATCAGATGATTGTGATTTTTTTTGAAGGAACAAGCCTTCGAACGATTGGGAATTTATCTCTTGGCCTTGTGAATCTTTTAGATATACGGTGAAGGGAACGGCGAATTGATTGATATCGGATCGTGTATTTATAATTTCTATAAAATGGTATAGGAAAAAGCCATAAATATTCTGAATATCTGATCCTACCAATTCGGGAAGTGGCATGTGAAGTCTGTAGTTATCTTCTTCCGGATCATGCACAATGTTGAATCGGATATGATCGCTCACGAATCGTTCCGTTACATTTTCCAGAATTCTGAAAGCATATTTAGGAAATACTACTTCAATGGTTACGGAATCTGGAGTAAATTGATCGGTGGATGGGGTAAAACTGAAAGTGTTCTGAATGGAAGCCATTTTGCTGAGTTTTTTTATTAAAATGTATACCAGTATTATTTGACTTTGAGCCAAATGACATGTGTATTCCGATCCAATTCGGTTGAATAGTTTGGGCAGTTAGTTTTTGGATGCCACACGACTCTAATTAGGTATCAATTAGAGAACTGACATAGAATAATTGATTCAAAGTGGGTGATAGAGAATTAACCGTTTTCTTAAATGTAACGACCCACTAATTTGGATTTCCTGTTAATTTTTTTGAATTTGGTTCTAACAGTATTTGTATTATTCCTTCTCAGGGTTAGAAAGATAAGTTCAATTAACAAGCTAAATCTAATATATAAGACGTGCCAATTTTAGATGAATTGTATAGTTGGTATGTTTTATTGTATGAATTGAGCTGAATATGATATTACTTAGATTTGAGCCAATTAACTCGTAATAATGACATACATCAATCTCGGCAGACTTTCGATTATCCATTAATTGTTAATAGTCAACAGTCAACAGTCAACAATCATGGGATTTCTCACGCTCGCTTTCATCCTACGCTAAAGCTTCGGATGACGCAGCGGTTCGAAATGACTATGAACCAGGAACCTGCCTGCCGGTCTACGGCGGCCATAGCCTCTGGCGACGGCTCGCAGGCAGGCTAAGAACTAAGAACTGATTTGCCATTTGCACTCACAAGTTGGTAGGGTAGACAGGCCTGTCTATTTCATAATCTGACAAAAAATGGCTAGTATTATACTATAAAACCAACTGATTATGGATTATAAAAAGACATTATTCTATCTGCTAGTTAGCCTGTTATTATCTCCAGTGATTTTCTACATTGTATATTTTGCGGCCAAAGCTGCCGGGGCTGCGTATGAATTCACCCATGGGGAAACCTTTATAATCTGGCTTCTAATGGCCATTGTAGTGAATCTTTCGCTTAAGAAAAAGGATTAGACAAAAGGCAATACTGACGCTGCGGTGATCACTCTTGGGATTTCTCACGCTCGCCCCCTCGACTCCGCTCGGGATGACAGCTCGGTTCGAAATGACCTCTAGACTTCGTTCGAGGTGATACCAAGAACTATGAACTAAGAACTATGAACTGTACTACAGTGTCCGCAGATACTCTGCTACCGCCCTCGCATCTTCTTCTGAAAGGTTCTGATCGAGCATGATCATATTATTGTACTCTTTGAGAAGGGCTTTTGC
>Ga0224508_10005076_pt1 | contig 10668 bp, 7 predicted proteins | sample SF_Jan12_sed_USG_4_FD_170157 | JGI IMG/M metagenome (GOLD analysis project Ga0224508, IMG submission 170157) | Sediment microbial communities from San Francisco Bay, California, United States - SF_Jan12_sed_USGS_21 | ecosystem: Environmental > Aquatic > Marine > Sediment | place: USA: California... | reverse complement strand
CCTGCATGGCGGTCAGATCATTGCCGATTGGCCGGGCCTGCGTTCCTCGGATTTGTTCGAACGCCGCGACCTTTATCCGACCACCGATACGCGCAGCCTGTTCAAGAGTGTCCTTGTAGAGCACTTGCAGATAGACGCGGGGTTTGTCGAGCGCGATGTATTCGTCGATAGTGCGGCGGCGACCCCGTTGGTGGGACTGTTCCGAAGCTGAATTGCCCGCCGCAACCGCGGCACTTCGTTATCGCGCCTGAACGTTCGCTAGTTTGAGTTCAAACGCCGTTCGTTTCTCTCCACGGCAAACTTGTAGGTGACGTAGTATTTGTTGACGTTGGCGACGTAGTCGACGGTCTCACGCCCGATGACTTCTGCTGCCAAGTGCTCGACGTTTCCGAACCATTTATTGGGATCGTAGCCCCGCTCGCGAGCCTGCTTGCGGAGTCGCTGGACTTTGGCCGGGCCCGCATTGTAGGCAGCCCAGGAGAAGTCGACCCGGTCAGCCGGGTCGATACCTGGATCGCTGAAATAACGGTTGCGCAGGAACACCAGGTACTTGACGCCAGCGTGGATATTGTTCTCCAGCGTGGAAATATCATCGATACCGATACGTTTTTGCGCGGCTGTGCTGGGCAGAAGCTGCATGATTCCCACGGCACCCGACTGACTCACCTTGCTCTGATCCAGCTGTGATTCCTGATAAGCCTGTGCCGCCACCGCGATCCAGTCCCAGCCGAAGCGGTCGCTGTAACGTTTCATGACATCGGCCACATCTTCCAGCTTGCGAAATTCCCGCGGGTCGAGCGGGTTGCGGATCCAGCGCGTATTCTGGAAGTAGCGCTCGAACGCAATGTTGCCCAGCAGCGTGCCTTTCTTAACCTGCCGTGCGTACATACTCAGGCTCGCCTTGAGGGTCGGACTGTCTTTGCGCACCGCCCAGGCAATCTGACCGCCGATATTGAGTTTCAATTCCGTCCGTAACACGATATCGGGAAACACGCCAGCCCAGACCCGCGCGACATAGTCGTCAACGACGGTGAATGATACGGCGCCGCTGTTCACGAGTTCCAGGATATCGGCGGTCTCGAGATCTGTATCCGCTTCCACGATTTCTATCGTCTCACGACCCAGGCGGCCCAGTCGCCGATTCAGTTCCTTGAGATGTTCCGCGTAGCTGCTGCGCGCGAGCACCAGCACCAATTTCCCGGCGAGATCGTCCAGCGATTCGATGTCGGGACTGTTCCTGTGTTGCACCACAATCTCGTCGACACGTGGAATATAGGGCGCGGCGAAATCCACGGACTTCTGGCGTTGCTCGGTGATGGTAAGGCCAGCGGCGGCGATATCACCCAGACCTTCCTCGAGTGCCGGCAGGATATTTTCGAAATGCATAGGAATGAACGTGAGAAATATGCGCGCCGACGCCTTCGTGACGTTGCGATTCAAGAACTTCTCGTAGCCCTTCAGGAGATCGTGCTCGAAACCACGTTGTCTGCCGGTCTCATCGATGAAGAAGTTGGTGTTGCTGTAGTCGACCAGTACGGAAATCGACCTGACGGTGTCGTTCTCCAATGGATCGCCGAGCACGGACTGCGACGTCCGCTGGTGCAGTGCTTCCTGTTCCTCAGGCGTGAGCTGGCCGGATGCCGACCCAGCCCACCCGCACAGCCACAGGAAAACAAGAAAACCGGCGAATTTCTGATGAATAGGTGCGAGCAACTGCAATCGATCCTGCATACTTGGTCTGTTGATCAACGCCATGCTGACTGCCAATCCGGATGCGGGGGATTATGCCAGATGGCTAGTTCGACCGGTGCCCGCCTCGTCGCGCCAGCTCGTGTGGTGCCGACCTGGGAGAAGCCGGCCTGTCCGATGCCGTCGTCGGTCTGGCCCCAAATAATCCTGTGTGCGGCTATAGTCCGGCCGATTCGCGCAGAATCGACTAGCGCCTCAGCCAGGCGTGAAGCGCGCGTTCTGATGAAGGCAGCAGATGGAGGAGATGCGGTCAGATGAGTCGAAGTGCGATTGCCAACCTGCCAAAGAGCACCAGCTACGACGTGGTGATAGTCGGCGGGGCGATGTACGGTTCGTCGGTCGCCTGGTTTCTTACCGACAATGCGGACTTCGATGGATCGATTCTGGTAGTCGAGAGAGACCCTACGTACGAATTTACGTCGACCGCTCATACCAACAGCTGTATGCGGCAGCAGTTTTCGAGCGAAATCAATGTCCGCGTATCCCAGTTTGCCGCCGAATTCGTGAAAAACTTTCGCGAGTTCATGGGTAACGATTCGCGCGTGCCCGACTTGCTGCTACAAAGTTTCGGCTACATGTATCTGGCGGACAATCAGGCGTTCGCAGACATCCTCCGGGCAAGTCAGCGAGTACAGGCGGCGTGCGGTGCCGGCACTAAAATCATGACCGCCGAAGATATCAAGCGGGACTACCCTTTTTACAACGTAGAGGACATCGTCGCCGGCAGCCACAACCTGGTTGATGAAGGCTACTTCGAAGGCAGTACGCTGTTTGACTGGTGGAAGCGCTCGGCACGCGAGAAAGGCGTCGAGTACGTCACCAACGAGGTTGTCGCGATGACCCGCAACAGAGCCGGCAACAAGGTCGAGAGCGTGACACTGAAATCGGGCGAGGTGATTGGCTGCGGCACGGTGGTCAACGCGTCCGGCCCGCGCGCTGTGCGGACCTCACGCATGGCGGGAATTGAAATTCCGGTCGAGCCGCGCAAGCGCTACTCGTTCATTTTTGCGGCCGAGACGCCGCTCGATCGCGATCTGCCGCTGACTATAGATCCATCGGGCGTTCACATGCGCACCGATGGCACCTACTACCTTGCAGGATGCCCGCCCGACGAAGACCCGGCAGTCGACTACGATGATTTCGTCCAGGACTACAGCATCTGGGAAGAAAAGGCCTGGCCGGTCATTGCCCACAGGATTCCGCAATTCGAGGCGATCAAGCTGATGAATTCCTGGGTCGGCCACTATGCCTTCAATACATTCGATCACAACGCGATTCTGGGGCCGCACACCGAGGTGCAGAACTTTATCTTCGTCAACGGCTTCTCAGGGCACGGCTTCCAGCAGTCGCCGGCAATGGGCCGCGGCACCTCTGAGCTGATCACATACGGAGAATACCGATCGCTGGACCTCTCACCGTTCAACTACGAAAGAATTGGGAGAAACGAACCTTTCGTCGAAAAAGCGGTGATTTGAGCGACTTCCGCGCAGGTTTTTCACCACCACTCATTCGCGAACTTCGATGCGCGATGCTGTATGGTCAGCGGGATAAACGGGTTCATGGGTGGTGAGCAGTAAGCGGAGGGCGACGTCGATACCGATGAACAACTGGTACTCGCGCTGATTCGGGTCACGCAAGAGGTGGCCGGTCGCGTCAACGCACTGTCCAGACCGGCCTGAAATGCGCGTCAACGTTTTCGGTGCCGGCGCGGTCGGCGGTAACATCGCGGCGCGTCTCGCCGCCGCCGGCAATCCGATTTCCGTGGTCGCCCGCGGCGAGTCGCTGGCCGCCATGCGTCGCGACGGCATCCTCGTACATGCCGGCTCGAACACCATCCACGCTGAAGTCGAGGCATCCGACGACCCCCGTGACCTCGGCGCGCAGGATGTGGTCATTGTCACTGTCAAAGCCACCAGTCCCGCGCGTCTCGCGGCGTCGCTCGCGCCGCTTGTGGGTCCGGACACCGACGTGGTGTTCGCGCAGAATGGCATCCCCTGGTGGTACAGGATGGGGCTCTCCGCCGGGCGCCCGGCGCCACCGGAGCTCGGCTTCCTCGATCCCGGCGGCGAACTGGAACGGCTGATCGCAGCCGAACACATCATCGGCGGTGTTATCTACTCTTCGAACGAGGTGACCGCCCCCGGAGTGGTCGTGAACGAAACCCCTGGTCGCAACATACTTCACCTCGGCCGGGCTGACGACCGGTCGGATGAACGGCTCGACGCGCTGCGTGCAATGCTCGAGCGGGCAGGGATCAATGCGCCTCGCATCGACGACATCCGCCAGGCCATCTGGGGAAAGCTGGTAGTGAACATGAGCCTTTCGGTGCTGTGCCTGCTCACGGGGCGCAAAGCCACAGTGGTGCGCGAAGACGAACGCCTGGCAGATGTCTTTCTTGCGATCGCCGCAGAGGCCCTGGGGATTGCTGCCGCGCACGGCATCGACACGCGGGGCCTCGACCCCCGGTCGTTTCTTGTCAATCCGCCGGATCACCTGCCGTCGATCCGCCAGGACTACGATCGTGGCCGCGCGCTGGAACTCGACGCACTGGTGCTCGCTCCCCAGGCCTTCGGCCGGGCCGCCGGCATCGAGACCCCTCATCTCGACACCATCGCGGCTCTGGCGGTGCGCATGGGGACGGACCACGGCCTCTACCCCTGAATCCGCGAGCGTGCTAAGCGGCGCACACGGGCAGTGTCCGGGTTACCTTGAATCATGGCGTCACACTGACAAGCGGTGGTTGCGCCGCCACAACGATTGAGGCAGATTAAGTTCCCGCTGCGCATGGTGATTGATCATTTCCCATGACACACCCCATCTGCCGGGTGGGTCCTCCGCGGTATCGGACCGCGAATGCAGCCGATGAGGAAGTACGTCACGCATGTTTCAAATAAGGATACACGGACGCGGCGGCCAGGGCGTGGTGACCGCCGCGGAGATGCTGTCCATCGCCGCCTTCGAGGAGGGCAAGCACGCGCAGGCGATACCGAGTTTCGGCTCCGAGCGCATGGGTGCGCCGGTGGTCGCGTACGTACGCATCGACGACGAACCGATCGAGCTGACGGAGCCCGTGATGCGTCCCGACCTGCTCATTATTCAGGACGCGACGCTGTTCCATGCAGTGGACGTGTTCGCGGGCCTCGCCGACGAAGGGTTTGTACTGATTAACAGCGCACGCGAACTGCCGGAGCTGCACATCGACGACGCACTTGCAAAACTGCCCGAGCACCACGTTTGTACCGTTGCCGCCACGGAACTAGCGCTGCGCCATATCGGCCGCGCCACACCGAATACGGCCCTGCTGGGTGCACTGACGGCGCTCACCGAGGTGCTGCATCTCGATTCCGTCATAACCGCGGTCAACCACAAGTTTTCGGGCGAGGTTGCCGAACGCAACATCGCCGTTGCCCGCGCCGCGCACGACGACGCGCATGCGGCCTGACCGGCGAAGGGGATATAGATGCTGCAACAGATAGAAGGTTCGGCAGCGGTTGCGGAAACGGTGGCCACGTGCCGTCCAGAGGTGATCGCCGCCTACCCGATCACTCCGCAGACGCATATCGTCGAGGGCCTCGGCGACATGGTCAAACGCGGTCTGATCGGTAACTGCCAGTTCCTGAACGTGGAATCGGAATTCGGCGCCATGAGTGTGTGCATCGGCGCATCCGCTGCCGGTGCCCGCGCTTACACAGCGACGTCCAGCCAGGGCATGCTGTTCATGATGGAGGCGGTGTACAACGCGTCCGGAATGGGCCTGCCCATTGTGATGACGGTGGGCAACCGGGCAATTGGTCCGCCGCTCAACATCTGGAACGACTGGAGCGACTCCATGGCGGCGCGCGACGCAGCGTGGATCCAGCTCTTCGTGGAAGACAACCAGCAAGCGGCGGACGTGCACGTGCAGGCGTTTCGTCTTGCGGAAGCCGTGAGTCTCCCGGTCATGGTGTGCATGGACGGTTTCATTCTCACGCATGCCTACACGCGTGTCGACTTGCCCGAACAGGCCGATGTGGATCGCTTTCTGCCGTCGTTCCAACCGCGCCAGGCACTGGATCCTGCGGTCCCGATCACCATGGGGGCAATGGTCGGGCCGGAGGCTTTTGCGGAAGTGCGTTTTCTGGCGCACTACAAACAACTCGAGGCGCTGGATCTGATTCCCCAGCACGCCGCCGAGTTTCGCGAAGTTTTCGGGCGCGATTCCGGCGGGCTGCTTAAATCGTTCGAAGCCGAAGACAAAAAGACCGTGGTGGTGACCATGGGTTCGGTGATCGGCACCCTGAAATCGGTGCTTGCCGACATGCGTGACGGCGGAGCATCGATCGGTGCGCTGACTATCCGCAGCTATCGTCCTTTCCCACGTGAGCAGCTACGCGCGGCGCTCGCCGGCGCCGACCGTGTAATCGTGTTCGAGAAGAGCCTCGCGGTCGGCATCGGCGGGATCCTGGCCGCGGATGTACGCGTGGCACTCGCCAATCCGGCCATTCCCGTCTATTCGGTGATTGGTGGTCTCGGCGGGCGTCCCATCACAGGTGAAAATCTGCGGCGCATGCTCGAGAAAGGCGAGCGCGACGAGCTGGAAGAGCCGCATTTTCACGACCTGAACGTGGAGGTCGTGCGGCGTGAGCTCGAACGCCTGCGGGAAATCGGGCGCCCGGGCGCCAGCGCCGAGAACATCCTGCGCGACATAGGCGTGGTGTCCGCGTCGAAAGCGTTCTGAGGTATTGCCAATGACACAGATTCCGGACTCGGGCCAGCGGGTAAAGTTCTACCAGACCGGCACTTTCACGGCCGGCAATCGGCTGCTCGACGCGGCGCAACGCTCGGTGCAGGCGAGCGTGGAGCGGGCCAATTCGCTCGACTCCGGGCACCGCGCCTGCCAGGGTTGCGGCGAAGCGCTCGGTGCGCGCTACGTGGTGGATGGCGCGTTGCGCGCGACCGACAACAAGCTCATCGCCGCGAACGCCACGGGGTGTCTCGAAGTGTTCACGACACCTTATCCCGAGTCGGCATGGCGGCTGCCCTGGATACACTCGCTGTTCGGCAATGCACCGGCGATCGGCTCCGGGATCGCTGCGGCATTGCGCGCCAAGGGGCGCGAGGACGTGCGCGTGATCGCGCAGGGTGGTGACGGTGGCACGACCGACATCGGCCTCGGCTGTCTGTCGGGCATGTTCGACCGCAACGACGACGTGCTGTATGTCTGTTACAACAACCAGGCCTACATGAATACAGGTGTGCAACGATCCAGCCAGACACCGCCGGCGGCGCGCACCGCCACCACGCCCGTCGCGGGAGCCGAACCGGGCAGCCCCCCCGGCACCGGCAAGAGCGTGCCTCTGATTGCCATGGCCCACGGTATCGTGTACGTCGCCACTGCCTCGGTGCATGATCTGCACGACCTGGAATACAAGGTCACCAGGGCGATGGGATTCCGTGGCGCACGTTACCTGGAAGTGTTCGTGCCCTGCCCGCTCGGCTGGGGGTCGAAGCCCGCGGACACGATCAAGCTGGCGCGTCTTGCGACACAGTGCGGGATGTTCCCCCTGTTCGAGGCCGAGCATGGTGAACTGACGGCAGCCACGAAAATCCGCCAGCGTGTGCCGGTAGAAGACTATCTGAAGCTGCAGCGCCGTTTCGACCATGTGTTCAAGCCGGAAAACGCTCACCAGCTCGACACACTGCGCGGCATTGCAGAGCGCAACGTCCGAAGGTTCGGGCTGCTGGCGGCAGAAGACGCATCGTGAGTAAGGGCTCCACTCCCGAAACCCGTCCGTTCGCGGTGACGCTCGATGTCGGCGGCAGTCTGCTCAACAAAACCGGCAGCTGGCGCACCGAGCGCCCGGTCTATGTCGACCGTCTGCCACCCTGCAACCAGGCGTGCCCGGCCGGTGAGGACATCCAGGGCTGGTTGTACCGGGCCGAGGAAGGCGACTACCGGGGCGCATGGGAATCGCTGATGGCCGATAATCCGCTGCCCGCGATCATGGGCCGCGCCTGCTATCACACCTGCGAGGACGCCTGTAACCGGGCGCAACTCGACAGCGCGGTGAATATCCACGCAGTGGAACGGTTTCTTGGCGACCTCGCGCTCCGCGAAAACTGGCCTGCACCGACCGCCGCGACTGCCAGCGGCAAGCGGGTGCTGGTCATAGGCGCCGGGCCGAGCGGGTTGTCCGCGGCCTACCATCTCGCGCGCCTAGGCCACTCGGTCCAAATCCGGGAAGCCGGCCCGCTGCCGGGCGGCATGATGCGCTTCGGCATCCCCAAGTACCGTCTCCCGCGTGACGTGTTGGATGGCGAGGTGCAACGCATCGTCGATATGGGTGTCGAACTCGAACTGAACCAGCGTGTGGACGACATACCCGCGGCGCTCGCAGCGGGTCACTTCGATGCCTGTTTTGTTGCGATCGGCGCGCACATAGCGAAACGCGTGAATATCCCGGGTGCGGATGCAGCGCGCATAGTCGATGCCGTGAGTTTTCTGCGCGACATGGAAACCGGCGACGAACAGTTGCAGCTCGGCCGGCGAGTTCTGGTGTACGGCGGCGGCAACACGGCAATGGACGTCGCACGCACCGCCAGGCGCCTCGGTGCCGAACCGGTGATCGTGTACCGCCGCACCCGCGAGCAGATGCCCGCGCACGATTTCGAGATCGACGAGGCGCTCGAGGAAGGGATCGTCGTCAACTGGCTGCGCACTATCACCGCAAGCGACGAACAGGGATTCAAAATCGAGAAGATGGCGCTGGACGAAAACGGCTTTCCCCAGCCGACCGGCGAATACGAAACTATTGAGGGGGACAGCCTGGTACTGGCGCTGGGACAGAATGTCGACCAGAGCATTCTCACGAATCTGCCCGGCGTTACGCTCAACGACGACAATGTCGTCGAAGTAGGCCCCGACATGGCCACCGCCTACGCGGGTGTGTTCGCCGGCGGTGACATGGTGCCCGCCGAACGCACCGTCACGGTGGCGGTGGGACACGGCAAAAAGGCTGCCCGCAACATCGATGCGTATCTGCGTGGTGAAACTTACACGTCGCCGCCCAAGTCCGAACTGGCGAGCTTCGATTCGCTCAATACCTGGTACTACACCGACGCGGAGCAGACGATTCAGCCGGTGCTGGACGAGGTTCGCCGTCAAACCACGTTTGCCGAGGTGTATGCCGGGCTCGACACCGGTAATGCGCTGTTCGAAGCGCGCCGCTGCCTGTCCTGCGGCAATTGCTTCGAGTGCGATAACTGTTACGGCATCTGTCCCGACAACGCTATCACCAAGCTCGGACCGGGCAAGCGCTTCGAGTTCAAGTATGACTACTGCAAAGGTTGCGCAATGTGCGTGGCGGAATGCCCCTGTGGCGCCATCGTGATGGTGCCGGAGGAAACCTAACTCCTATGTTGTACCGTGTTTGCGTCCCCTTGGAGACCTTTGCGCGAATCCGTATTTCCCCTCTCCCTCGAGAGGGTTAGGGTGAGGGTGATAAGCGCTTGATTTAACCCCCCCCCCTCACCCTGGCCCTCCCCAGAGGGGAGAGGGATTGCAATTTATGGGGTTAAATCACGGCGCAGCGGGCTGCGGGTAACCGGCCAGACGCCCTTGCGTATCGCCATGCCACCGTCAAACAGCACGTAGCTTCGCCCGCCATAGTGTGGCAGAGGTCGTAACAAGGACTGCAGGGCTTCGGCTGTCGGCGCCGTTACGACCAGCACGGGCAGACCGTTGTTCCGGCGTGCCGACCAGGCTGCCGCGGAGTGCGCGGCCTCGGGCAGTCGCGGAATGTCGTCGACCTGCAGACGGGCGAGCAACTCTGCGGCGTCGTGAACTTCCGCGATCAACAATACCGGTGCGCCGACCTCCTGTGCCTGTGCCAGGGTTCCGAATCGGGGCGTGGTATCGAGCATCCGCGCGGCCAGAGCACGGGCACTTTCGCGATAAGCGGTCTCGTCGGTCCCGATCATCGTGATCGCCGCCGGGTGCAGCGTCACGTCACGCATGATCGGCGGCGTTTCCTCCGGCGTCAGGCGGCGAAACACGTCGCTGAACGGATCGATGTGAACGCTCAGCGGTTGTGAGTCGGTAACGAACTCGAGCGCAGTGCCGCCGCCCTCGACGACAGCAGTGCGCATCTCGGGACCGTTGCGGGTTTCCAGCAGCACGGGCAGTTTCAACCGGTAGCTAGGCGACGACTCCCGCACCTCGATGCGTACCTGAAAAGCGCTGCCCGTACGCTGCACCTCGCTCGAGCCAAGTGTGAGGGCAGGCGCGCCGGTACGTGTCAACCACTGCGTGAAAAACCAGTCGAGCTGGCGTCCCGACGTGTACTCGAACGCGGCCTGCAACTGCTGCCAGCCCGCGGTCTGGAACGCGTGCATCGACCAGAATCTGCGCAGCCCCGCCGCGAAAGCATCGCGCCCGATTTCCGCCGCCAGCATATGGAAGATGAAGGCCACCTTGTTGTAGCCGACGACCTGAGCGGCCTGATGTCGCTTGGCAGTGAAATCGAGCACCGCGGTGTCACGCTCCGGCGGCAGTGCCGCGTAATCGCGCAGCCATTTCACGCGCATCGTCTGCCCCTGCTCATCGCCCTGCTCCGCGGCCAGCGCGTAGTCCGCCATGTAGGTCGTCAACCCTTCCGACCAGTTGCCGCCCGCGTAGTCCACCGCGACACCGTTGCCCCACCAATTATGCAGCACCTCGTGCGCCAGCGATCGATTGCGCATGAATGGCAGGGGTAGTACCCGGCGCCCTACGTAGGTGAGATTCGGGAAGCCCAGGCCGACCGGCAGCGGCGCGGAGACGATATGGAAGTCGGCGTAGGGATAGTCGCCGATCGCGGCCGCGTAGCGATTGATGAATCCGCTGGCCGATTGCAGGTAGGGGTCGGCAAGATCCACCAGCTCCGCGTGCAGGTAGGTGCG
>Ga0224508_10005075_pt1 | contig 10670 bp, 9 predicted proteins | sample SF_Jan12_sed_USG_4_FD_170157 | JGI IMG/M metagenome (GOLD analysis project Ga0224508, IMG submission 170157) | Sediment microbial communities from San Francisco Bay, California, United States - SF_Jan12_sed_USGS_21 | ecosystem: Environmental > Aquatic > Marine > Sediment | place: USA: California... | reverse complement strand
CAGATGATCCTCAAAGAAGGCTTTGCTAAAAGAGCAAACGTTTCCTCAGAGCATGAAAGGATTATTTCTTTTTACCCTTTTTGTTTTTCTTCTTATTGCCTTTTTTCTTTCCTCCTTTCTTGCCGCCTTTCTTGCCTTTGTCCTTTTTCTTCTTGCCTTTTGCCTTTGCCATATTAATGGGGTTTTAATGAAATAAGATTAGTAACTAATATAGCACAAAATTGCTTCGATGGGGGAGTGTATTTCGACTATCCTATTTGTTTTTTCTTCCTTATTATTCTAGTTTGCTGGTGAGACTTGAGACAGACCGAACTATCATCTAACTAGAGCGGCATCGAAGGTAATCCCGAATGATACATGTACTAGCAATTATCAGTTAGGAACTGTTACTTTGAAAATGCAAGACTGAAGATCAAACTTGAGCATGGCTGAATTAATGAAAGAGATAGAATGGGGAGAACCAACCCTTCCGATCGTTCATATTCCTGAATGGGAAGAGGAGGTGAAGGCTAGGATGGGCAAAGTTCCAGATATACTGAAACGAGTGTCCAGGATCCCTTGGCTGAGGATGGCCATACTTAGATGGCCATGGTACCAGGCTCAGGAATTCTCAAGGAGCTTGAGTGATATATGCGCATTGGTTACCGCACAGGAGAATGCTTGCCGCTACTGTTATGGAGTCGCCAGATCACAGCTGCGGTTGTTCGGCTACTCAGAGAAGATGATTAGCAACATCGAAAGAGAAATGCAAATGGCAGACTTGGACGAAAAGGAAAGAGCCTTTGTGCAATTCAGTCGAAATTTGTCCCGTTCTAATCCGCGCCCACCAAAAGCAGACAGAGACAAATTGATCCGACTAGGTTTCTCACCGCTGGCCGTCGCTGAAATGGCCTTTCTAATAGGAAACCATTGCTTTGTCAATCGGGTCTCCACCTTTCTCGCTATTCCACCTATGGCAGGCCTTGAACGATTGTCGGACAGCTTAATTGGGAGAATCTTCAGACCGTTAATTGCTCGAAAGATTCGCAAATTGGCATGGAAAGAAAGTAATGTCCTGAACGGTTCTGCGGAATCGTTCCCCGGTGTAGTTCAAGCCCTGCGGGGTCTGCCGGCTGCCAAGGCTCTCAACGATGCCTTCCAGGGAGCATTTGAGTCGAGTGTACTTTCCAAGGAGCTAAAGGTCTTAATGTTTGCGGTGGTAGCTCGTAGTCTGGAATGCAGTTTTTGCGAACAGGAGACGCGTACGATGGCAGCGGACCTGGGTTTTTCTACGGAGGAATTTGACAGAGCACTCCAAGCCTTGACATCGCCTAGATTATCCGAACAAGAACGAAAACTTTTGGAATGGACTCGTGAAACCATCCATTTTCAACCTGGTCCGATGCAACGGCAAACTCGTGCATTAGCTGAAGAGATTGAGGAAGAGATGCTCCTGGAAGCCTTCGGCGTTGCCGCCCTTGCAAATAGCACTGTTCGAATTGCTGTTCTACTTGACTGATGGCTTGGTACAACTATCTAATTATTGGTCTTTCATTGCTCTCAATATTTATGGTGGTTTGGGTAATACGGCAACATAAGAAGAGCGAAAAACTGGAACAGCTCCTAAAGCACACCACGAAAAAACTTGAGAGATTGCAAGTACACTTCGGACGGTTCACTCCGGAAGAGGTGATCGAGCACCTAACCGAATCAGGTGGTGGGTACCAAGCGAATATGAGAACAGTAACTGTTCTGTTTGCAGACCTAAAGGGCTTCACAAAGATGTGCAACGAAATGGACCCTCAACAAGTCGTGACCATCCTAAATGGCTACTTCCGTTCCATGAGCAATGCTTTGTCAGTCCACCATGGTCAAGTGACTGAACTGATGGGAGATGGGCTTCTGGCTTTGTTCGGTGCCCTGCGACCTAATCCATGGCAAGTTCAGGATGCTGTAGCTGGTGCATTAGCGATGCGCAATGCACTGGCAGAATATAATGAGGAATTGAAGGAAAAAGGATTTCCAGAGCTCGCCTTTGGGATAGGGATTCATCAAGGTCGGGTTTTGGCTGGTGTCATGGGTAACTTTGAGCTAAGTAAATTTGGTGTTGTGGGAGACACCATAAACATTGCCGCTAGAATTGAGTCACTGACCCGGGTACATAATTGTGATCTCCTTATTACGGAGGAGGTTCGCTCGGCACTGGACGACCGCTTCGACCTCAAAGAAATGCCAGCGCTCCCCGTCAAGGGGGTGCAAAAACCGGTAGTGACCTACCAGGTGCAAGGGATCCATCATTCCTGGTCAGCATAACCTGACTAGTGAATCATCAGTTTGTGGGTACTGGATTTTACTCCGTTTCGAATCTCCAAAAAATAAAGACCAGGTGAAAGACCGGTTGTTTGAAAGGAAATATCCTCTCTGCCATAACTGGAAAAATCTCGACTATCAATTCTTTGCCCCTGGGCATTATGAACAGTTACCTCCACATTCTGAGCTAGTGTCAACAGCTCTACTCTCAACAAATCGCCTGAAAAAATTGGATTCGGATAGACATTGTGAGTCACTACATGTTCGTCATTCACACTTGTCACCTCTCCTTCGAAGTACTGTACAGCGTAGTCAAAAGCATCCACACCGATTTGTTCCCCGATAATTCGCCCTGGAACATCATCGGCAGGCGGGTGGATACCACCCCAAATCCGCGAAAGGCTGGTCTGGTCAGATGCGTCACGATAAGTAGCCCACTGCAACGTTACATCGACGCTAGGTCCCTCTTCGAAGACAAGAAATTCGTTTCTTTTGGCAACGAATTCACCCAGTCCCCCTGGAAAAAAAGCATCGCCTGTGAGCAAGGTCATCACCTCAGCCGCTGCCCTTGAAAAGGTAGAATGTCCCGAGATATATCCGGCAAATGGTGGTGTAATAAAGGTAGGTCTTTGATAGGACCACCAGTTTTCAGCAAGTATCCAGTCTACTCCAGCCACATCGGTTTCAGGATCATCGATGAAATCCGGTCCTCTCCAAGCAAATAATTTGATCTTATTTAGATTTTCGTCATTTTCTCCGACCAGGGTATCACCGGCTGTAACAAGCTCTATAAAACCCTCTACCAGTGGTATTCCAGCAGGATGATAATTAGGTAGGTTTGGATCGGAGCTTTGACCCCGGCCCGCCAGGGAACGGATAGCCGAAATCGGACGAATATAATCGTACCAGCCTTTGACCCCCCAGGCACATACCGCTGCGTCATGTACGGCTCCTCCCAAAATCAAATAGGCCTTCACATCCCATTCTAAATCGTCGAGGATGGGACCCTCACCTTTAAATCTTTTTTCAAACAAAGGATGATCATTCACGTAGTTAAGAATGGTGAACCAATGTCCAGGCGGTGTTTCTGAGTCAGGTCCATCTGCCCAGAATTCTGCCAAGACCCTGGCATAATCTGCACGGGGGACCATTTGCGGTTCGTATGGTTGACCCGTATGAGGATTCATTGTGTGCCCAACACTGGGATCACCACCATCCAGCAAGTCATAGAAAGTTCGATACTCCTCAAAGGTTTGGGGGAATTCGGGTATGTTGCCAATCGTACCGGGTGAGATATCCCACATCACTTCATCACTGGGATCAAGATGGCCTGACCATACTGACACCAGGGCAAATCCCCACTTGTATTCTTCTGATAGACCGCCGATCTCCAAGGTGTCCAGATAGGGTGGAGCTCCAGGATCATGATATACCCAATAATCATACGCGTCTCGTTGGTATATATTGAGATCATTTGGTGTCAAGGCAAAGGGAGTTACCTCGCCCCACTCAGGACTTAGAAACTCCGGCGTATTGAATGGGATAACATTGCCGCTCTGGTCAATGAATATGTCGAGTGTCAAGGGTTGCCAGCGATTAGGATCAACTAGATCCGGATTGCCAGGTAAAAGAGGAATCAAAGGAGGATTCACCGATTCATAGACGAGATTTTCATATCGCCCTTGTTCATTGGCACCATCCTGTAATCCCAGTTGAATAAGACTTTGGGCAATGTGATTTCCTAACTCGGCAGCAGCACCGTTTACATAGTCAGTAGACGTTATCGATTCATCATATCCCAACTCAGTAAATAATGAATCGAACCGTGCTAACGACTCAACTCCTCCGGGAGAAAACTGAAAGCGGTGCGTTAACAAACGATAGACAGCATAAGATAATGCCTCCTCTTGTGCCATTTTGATATCAACAGGTATGGCTATACCACCAAAAGCAGTTTCATAACTGCCAACAGTTTTTCCTAACAAGAATGTCTCCGCCTCATCTTCGTAAGCGGCCCAAGCGTCATACATCGCTACCGACGTATGGAATAAATTTCGTGCGTGCACGGTGGGGCGAGCAAAATCATTTCGAATGGCTTCAAGGAAAACTTCGTTCCACTGACGTGCTACCGAATGCTGGGCAATCAGTATCTCGGGAATGACTGTTAAAAAAAGAATCGCGATGGGTAGGTATAATTTGACTCTCATGGGCTAGTTTGTGTTACAGCAAAGGTAGTTTCTAACTACTGGAAAATGGGAAGAAATGATTAATATCATGGACTTATACTTGTGCTAGCGCCTTGACTATGGTGAGAGTCATGCAACAGTGAGTAAACAAACGGATTATTTCAATACCCATTCGAACGCAAATCTCATCCATTGACATGAGCCGTTATGCAAAAGCCAGCGTTTATGACCCATATTGCTATCAAGATAGGAAAGTATGAGTTCGCAGGAGAACTCTACGACACCCCAACTGCTAAAGCAATTGTTGCCTCTCTACCTTTTGAGTCCTCTGCCCTGATCTGGGGTGATGAGATCTACTTTCATGTGCCCGCTCAAGCTGTTTTGGAACCTGAAGCCGTAGCACAAGTGGAAGTAGGTGATTTAGCGTATTGGCCAAGTATGCCTGCTTTCTGTATTTTCTTTGGGCGTACTCCTGCTAGCATAGGAGAGGAGCCAAGGGCTGCCAGTGCCGTAAATGTCTTTGGCCGTCTAACGACAGTGGATCTGGAGGCTCTGCATGGAGTGAAGGACGGGGACAGGATTACTGTCGAGTGCTAATCCAAATATTGGCGAACCATGGATGGAAAGGTGATTCATGCCGACAACATCACCGGCTGCACATAGTTAAGTTCATCATTTTGGTCGATACGAGATCACACTCTCTGCCCTTATGGAAAAGGAGATGATCAGTGGTCGTTCGGCCTGGTGCCCTAATCCAGACCCATCCTGAATCTGGAGCCATTGAGAAAAGTCAATTCAATACACTACAGTTGACCAAGTGTCAATATTTGCTTTATCAAGAGGTGAATAATTTGACACGACATCCAACCATTCGTAACTTAATGAGTGTTCTTTCGATTTCGTAAAAACATTATGGCATGGAATTTACACTGACTACAAGATTTAAAACCTCCGCCAAAGAAATTTATACGAATTGGTTAAATAGCGAAGGTCATACCAAAATGACGGGTGGGAAAGCTACTGCTTCAGATAGAATCGGAGAGCGTTTTACTGCTTGGGATGGATATATTGAAGGTAAAAACCTGATTTTGGAACCTCTTGATCGGATTGTGCAATCATGGAGAACTTCAGACTTCAAAGAAGAAGAAGGGGATTCTCAAATTGAATTAACCTTGCAAGAGATTGACGGTCAAACGGAATTAACCCTCCTTCACACTAATGTACCCGACAGCGGTGAACATTATATAAAGGGCTGGGATGATCACTATTTCCAACCGATGCAAGCCTATTTTTCTACCTGATCTGAAAAATGCTTTCGGACTGATCTTATTAAAGAAACGAATTTGGACAAATCAATCCTTCCTCAGATCAAGGGTCAATCCGTAAAGACTATTTAAATCTGCCACTCCAATAATGTAAGTGTAGTTCCCCTCTTCTAATGGAGTCTCTCCCACATAATCGATGGGTTGGAGGAGGAATTCTTCACCTTCTATAATCACTTTTATCTGAGCATATCGATACGCAATCTTAAACGGTTTATAGATCGATATTTCACCGGAATTCAGGTCACCAAACATGGTTTCGCTGACATCTGGGCTAACTCTCACCTGATGAAACATCAGATTGCTATCATTTTCTACCCGTATCCACAGACCATCCTTGCTGCAACCGCTGAGAAAAAAGTTTAGCACTAAGAGATATAAAAACCTGAATTTTGTAGACTTTGCTTTCATTATAGCCTTTTCATAAGGGACAAAAACAATACTATTCGGTAGCTAGAAAATAAATGGTTCCTAATTTTGGATTTCAAATTCGGGCTACACTGTTATAGACGAATTTGTTGCCAATAACGTTGGCTTCTTAACAGAAATTTATGTTATGAAAGACTACTTTAGGATTTTACACCACCACCAGGAGTATATCTCGATTAATCGTATCCATCAGTTGTCTTCCTGGCAATCAATACATTATAATGATTCATCGTCTGCCCATTTCAACACCGGGAGCAATAAGAGAGTAACTGGTACTCAAATTCTTCCGAATGATTCCATAACCAAGATTAAGCAGCAGTCCATCAATTATAGTAAATATTTAGTTTCAATCTACCACCGATGCATCTGTTTGAGATCTCTCCTTGCAAGGATTCTGAAAGAAATAGCTTGATCAAAGATTTCAATTACATAAGAAAAAGTATTATTCCGAATACCGCTTGGAGATAGAAAGATTACCTTCTAAACAGGTACCCATCATAGTATCCCGCATCATCTATGAAGGAAGTATATTTTATGCGCTCTAATTCCCATTTTTTATCAATTAACTCTCCTTTTTTCAAAGCATATTTTTCCGGGAAAGTACTTGCTTCTGCATGCTGTTTGTTAAAAGTGCAGTATAAAAATATACCGTTTCTATTCAGAAGAGAAGGGATGAGTTCCAGCAAATCATCTCGAAGTTTAAAATGAATGGTAATGATGTTATCGTATTTCCATAGCCTTGCAAAGTTCTTGCTTTCACTCAAATCCAATTCAATCGTCTCTATATCGAGATTGTTTTCCGTTGACATATTACTCAATCGATTAAGTGCTACCTCGGAGAAATCAAGGGCAGAAACCTTAAAACCTTTTTGCGCAAGAAATATCGAATTTCGACCTTCTCCACACGCTATGTCAAGCACAGATCCTGGTTTTAACAAGGTCACATGGTCGATTAAGAATTGCTCTGGTTGTAGCGATTTGCATCGTCTTGACCTGTAACGGTCATCCCAGGAAGACTTGTGGTCCCTATAATCTGTCATCATGCAAGATATCTCCTACCAACCGAATCATGTAGTAATGAATGCAGCTAGGTAGCGACTTGCTCAAACATAACTGTTCATGAAAAGTCAATTCCTAACTAAAGCCTGAAATATTTGTAGATCAAATCCTTGTATCTAACCTCTCCCTGCAATGATTGTAGATCAGGATGGAGTTTTATCCATACCAGGTCGCGATAACCTTTCTCAAATGCTTTTTCCAAATAGTCAAGGGCTTCACTTTTTCTATCCTGAACTGCAAGCAATTGAGCAGACTCAAAATAAATCGTTGAATCCAGTTCCAAGGCTCGTTTACCAATTTCCCATCCGGCATTTTTTTCTCCAAGAAGCGTAAGTACTATTCCATTATAAATAAATGATTTGGGGTCGTCAGAATAGTCATCTAGCCATTTTTCAGCTATTTTTCTAAAAGCAAGAAAGTGACTCCTGGCAGTTTCACTCTTCCCCATTAAATTATAGTTAATAGCTAGATCATAGTGTGCAGAGGACTCTTCTGAATTTTTACGGAGGATTGTCTTCAACACTTCTATGGCTTTATCATACACTCCCTGAAGCCGATAGACATGGGCTAGTCGATATGCATTCATCGAAAGGTTTGGACTAAGATCCCTGGCTTCTAGATAAGCCGCCTCAGCCTTCTCAAACTCATCCAATCCCACATAGGATGAGCCCAGATAAAAATAGCCCCAGGGATTATCTGGGCCTTGCTGAATCATACGATTGGACCAGGTTAAGGCAGAATCTATTTGTCCCAATTTCTCAAGATTTAACCTGATAAGTCCACTATAGGTGAGCATCATATAAGGATCAATCCGAAGAGTCACCTTATATTCCTCCAAAGCCTCGGCATAATGACCATGTTTCTGAAAATACCAACCTAGGTTATTATGCGCAACGGCATCATCAGGATATAATTCAATTCGCGTTTTTGTATAGTCAATGCCTTTCTCCAAGTCATTTTCAACGTTCACAGCATAAAAAGCAAGAATGCCATATTTCTCCTTATCTGAGAGATTATCAATAGATAAAATAGCCTCATCCAACCATGCACGTCCCTTCTCCCGATCAAATTTTTCAAATAGTAAATTTCCCAATGAAGCTTTGGCCGCGGTAAAATTACTATCAAGGCGGATAGCATGCTCATAATGGGTAATTGCTTTTTCAAATTCCAGGTTGATGTGACTTTCTATACCTAATGAAAATTGTTTAAGTGCCTGTAAAGAGGAAGTAGTTACTTTCGATAAGGGTTTACTTTGCCCTGCAATCTGATATCTTGATTCACCCAGATTTCTTCTGATCTTCTTGCTTAGCTGATCCAATTTATCAATAATCCCATCCTCGCTTTTGGCATAAAGAACCTCTGACTTCAAGATAGTTCCAGTTTTGGCCTCCTGAATTTTTGCAGTAAGAATATACTGGCTTCCTACCCTGCTAATAGTTGGTACAATACATATTTTTGCACCTTCACGCTGCGCTATTTCCTGGCCTACCTCTTCATCAATGTTTGCGATATGATCTATTTCCATTCGTCTTAGTGCCTCCTTCATTCTCTGCCAAGTAATAACATTCAAATATCTGGATTGATTTATACTCAATACAAATGCTGTATTTAGTGAATTATTAAAAATTGCCTCCTCAGTGAGGTTTTCAAAATCAGTTATCACAATCCAGTCGCGCTCAACAAAGGAAACTGATGTTCCACCATAAAACAGAAAGATCATTAAAACTGCGCCAGCGGCGACGAATACCAGGCTGATTTTTTTAATGGCTCGAAATGCAATGGGTTTCCTTCGATCATACCTGTTTTTCACATCCTTTGCTATCGTTCTATTTGCAGGAGGTACCTCGCAACTCACCATAAACACCTTGACTGGCTCATCAACATTCTTAAAGGATTTCTCCTCGACAAATTGAGTTCTTATATCCGGCTTATTCTTCACATCCCGGTAGACTGATTCCGAAATGGATATGCAACCCTCTCCGGCATATTCTTGTAAACGGGATGCAATGTTTACACTATCGCCAAATACATCTGATCCTTCAAACACCATTTCGCCTTCATGGATGCCGATTCTCAACGGAATATTCTTTTCCCGACATGCTATCTGAATTTCAATGGCACTACGGACTGCATCAGAAGCAAGATCAAAACTGATCAGCATACCATCTCCCATTTCCTTTATGAGGGTGCCATCATATTTCTTTACGATATCGATGTGAATTTTCCGGTTGCCCTGCAGCATATCGAAGGCGCGGATCTCATCTGATCCCATTAGGGCGGTATAGCCGACGATGTCGGTGAACATTATAGCTGCTAAGCGATGTTGCTGCATGTCTTTGCACCGTTCTACTCCCACGGTGATTATTACCAAACATATATAGCCTTGGTTTCTAAAACAATGATCTGGATCAGACATCGGCATGAATACTTTTACAGCAGGCAGAACCGCGTCTGTAGTGAAATGAGTCACCTATTTTGTACCTTCTATACGTAAATTTTATTTAGGACGCTCATCCGACCGATTCACAATCAACCAAAGAAATCATGAAACGCAGACAGTTCATTAAGGGAAGCACATTAAGTGCAGTAGCAATTAGTACATACGGATTCGCTCTTTATGATGGTACTCGATATGTGGGCGATTGCCAAACAACAACAGATATCTTAGGACCATTCTACAGACCCAATGCTCCAGTTCGATCCAACCTGGTAATCGCCGGTATGCAAGGAGAAGAAGTCGTTCTCCGAGGACGAATCATGCACGATGATTGTAGTACGCCGATCAAGGATGCAAGAGTAGAACTCTGGCATTGCAGCGCCGAGGAGGTGTACGACAATGAATCCAATGATTACAACTACCGGGGTACAACCTATTGCGATTCCGATGGCAACTATCATTTTCGTACACAGATGCCGGTACCGTATGATGCTGGTGGAGGGATGTATCGTCCTGCCCATTTCCACATCATGGTTTCGGCGACTGGTTACCAAAATCTGGTAACTCAACTATATTTCACAGGTGATCCCTACCTGGAAAAAGATCGTTCATCTAATGCACCTAATGCCAAAAGCAGGATTCTAGATCTTCAAAAGGATGGAGATGGTACAATCATGGTTCCTTTTGATGTCATCATGCAGAAAGAACTTCCATTGGATCCCGTTGCCTTAGATCGGTTAACTGGTGTCTATATAGATGAAAAGGACAAAGAAAAAAGCATGGAGTTCTTTAAGCATGAGGACCAACTGTGGTTGAAGAATGAAGTATTTGGCGAAAACTTCCAATACGTAGGAAAAAATACTTTTGAGCTGCCCAGTACCGGACGATGGGGCAGCTGGCAAATTCAATTTGAAATACTTACAGATGGAAATGTAAAAGCGATCGGCA
>Ga0224508_10005074_pt1 | contig 10670 bp, 8 predicted proteins | sample SF_Jan12_sed_USG_4_FD_170157 | JGI IMG/M metagenome (GOLD analysis project Ga0224508, IMG submission 170157) | Sediment microbial communities from San Francisco Bay, California, United States - SF_Jan12_sed_USGS_21 | ecosystem: Environmental > Aquatic > Marine > Sediment | place: USA: California... | reverse complement strand
TGCCTCTCTGGGTCGTAGGGGTTGATGGCGACATAGTGTGGCCGCTGCATCATGGAGTCCCACTGATTCCAGGATTCGATGACGTTACCTTCGCCGTCGAAGACGAGGATGCAGTACTCCCATTTGGCGTCGATACCCATCCGGCCGCCGCTCTCGACCCACGCCGTCACCCCTTCCTCTGCGGACCCTCCCGTGCCGCCGTTCCCCGGCAGGCTGGAGCGCGTCGCGTTTCTGTAGATCCCCGAGAGTGGGAACATCAGGCTGGGCCCGGCCTCGGGCAGCCACTGGCGGCTTGGCGTATCGACCTTCGGCAGCAATCCCCGCTGGAGGTAGAAGATTCGGTCGGAGCTCTCCGCGAAGACGCTCTGGCCGGCTCCGAAGGTCCAACCCTCGGCCCCCGGCAGCGTGGAGATGTCCTTCGGCCAATCCGCGTCCACGTCGTAGGCTCCGAACATATCCTGACCGCCCTTTTGCCCTTGAACTGCGGCGTAACTGGTGGAAGCCGGTTCCTGGGCCAACGCGCTGCCCAGCACGATGGTGCTGACGAACACGACGGCGCCTGTGCTGAGTGAAGATAGCTGTCGAAACATATCGCTCTCCGGTTGATTCTTGGTTCCGATTGCGTTCGGGCAGCGTTGTCTGGATGTTCTGCGTCGTTTTCGGCCCGTGCGGGTATTCTGCGCCAAAAGTGACCCCTTCTCAAAGTCCCACGGACTGCTCGCAGCGCCCCGGAACCTGGTTACGCCGGGGCTCAGTGCCCGGGATCGGGCGACCCGTCTGGTGTGGTGCGCGCCCGGGCCCGGTAGGCATTGATATTCATGGGCACGTCGTGCACCCGAAGAATGTCCACGCCCTGGTCACAAAGATCCATTGACAGGTCAACGGTGGCCAGATCTCTGTCCGCCATATCGTCACCGGCAGCGGCTCTCAAGAAGGACTTGCGGGAATGTCCGACCAACACGCGCAGCCCGTGTTGTCTGAATTCGCCCGCCCGGCGAACCAGCTCCAGAGATTGGGAAGCGGTTTTGCCAAAGCCGATGCCTGGATCGAAAATGATTCGATTGAGGTCGAGGCCCGCTTTGCCCCACACGTCTATCCGCTCCAGCAGCCATTGCTCCACCGCCTCGTAGGGGTTGACCGACGCCGGCAGGGTAATGCTGGAATCGACCGGCAGGGAGAGCTGATGCATGGCGATGAAGTCCGCGCCGGTCTCTCCCGCAAGCCCGATCATCTCCGGCGTGCACAGACCACCGACGTCGTTGACGACATCGGCGCCGAGTCCCAGGGCTCTGCGCGCGGTCTCCACGTGGTAGGTATCGATGCTGATGAGGGGACCGAGGGCGTCCTCCTGACGCGCTTCAATGAGACGTTCCAGGATGGGGCTGACCCGGGCCCACTCTGCCTCGGCGGTCAATATCTCGGCTCCCGGACGGGTCGACTCCCCGCCCACGTCGATTATGTGAGCGCCGGCCTCGATCATGCCCCGGACGTGTGGCTCCACGTTGTCCCAGGCCAAAAACCTACCCCCGTCGGAAAACGAGTCCGGCGTCACGTTGATGATGCCCATCCAGAGGGGGATGTGGGTCTCCAGCCTCCGGGACGATTCCAGCAGGCTCTCGCCGCTCGGCCCGGGAGGGATGAGCTGGGGCGCCAACGCGATGAGCGGGGTCAGCACGAAGTTTCTATTCCGCAGCCCAACGTGCGGAATGGTGAGCGTTGCGGTGCGCAGCTCCTGATCCCCCCAGATCAGAATGTCGATGTCGATCGGTCGTGGTGACCAGCGTGGGCCCGAGGTGCGTCCCAGGCGCCGTTCGATTTCCTCGATCCAGCTGTGGACGATTTCCGGTTCGGCTTGTGTCTCGCACTGCAGTGCGAGATTCAGAAACGGGCGATTCCAGTCCTCGGGCGAGTCCTCGGGCAGAAGCGCCGGAGACTCGACGACCGGGGAGATCCGGTTGACGGAGAGCGTCTTTTCGTTCAGCAACTCGAGCGCCCGGAACAGGTTCGATCGCCGATCGCCAAGATTGGAGCCGAGCCCGAGATAGATTCGCATGGGGATAGATTACAATGGAGTCCCGAAAAGAATGCCAACGAGGGAGCCTCGAGCATGAAATCACGCGCCGCCGTCGCCTGGGAGGCCGGCAAACCTCTTTCCATCGAAGAAGTCGACCTGGACGGACCCAAGGCCGGTGAAGTTCTCCTGAGAATCGTCGCGACCGGTGTCTGCCACACGGACGCCTACACGCTGTCTGGTGATGATCCCGAGGGTGCTTTCCCGGCGATTCTCGGTCATGAAGGTGGTGCCGTCGTGGAGGAGGTCGGGCAGGGCGTCAGCAGTGTGAAGGTGGGCGACCACGTGATTCCACTGTATACGCCGGAGTGCGGTGAATGCGCGTTCTGCACTTCGGGAAAGACCAATCTCTGTCAAGCGATTCGCGTCACTCAGGGCCAGGGCGTGATGCCTGATGGCACGAGCCGGTTCTCGAGCGGCGGGAAGCAGATCCTTCACTTCATGGGTACATCGACTTTCTCGGAGTACACGGTGCTACCCGAGATCGCCGTAGCGAAGGTCTCCAAGGAAGCACCGCTCGAGAAAATCTGCCTCCTCGGCTGTGGGATTACGACGGGGATCGGTGCCGTACTCAATACGGCCAAGGTAACGCCCGGCGCGAGCGTCGCCGTCTTTGGACTGGGCGGGGTGGGCTTGAGCGTGATCCAGGGGGCCGTGATGGCCAGGGCCGGGCGGATTCTTGCGATCGATATCAACCCGGACAAGGAAAAGTTTGCGCGTCAGCTTGGGGCGACGGACTTCGTGAATCCGAAGGAGCACGGAGAGCCGATTCAGGACGTCATCGTGGAGCTTACCGGTGGCGGTGTCGACTATTCGTTCGAGGCTATCGGCAATGTGGACCTGATGCGTGCGGCGCTCGAGTGCTGCCACAAGGGCTGGGGGGAGTCCACGATCATCGGCGTAGCAGGTGCCGGGCAGGAGATCTCCACACGCCCCTTCCAGCTCGTGACCGGCCGCGTCTGGCGGGGCAGCGCTTTCGGGGGTGTCAAAGGCCGTAGTGAGCTTCCCGGCCTGGTCGAGCAGTACATGTCCGGCGAGATCAAGGTCGACGAGATGATCACCCACACCATGGGGCTGGATGACATCAACAAGGCCTTCGAGCTGATGCACGAAGGCGAGAGCATTCGCTCGGTCGTCCACTTCTAGAGCCACCGTCCCATCGTCATGCGGTGCTTAGCCCGGGATATCGCAGCGTTCTGTGCGCTGTTTGTCGGCACGGCCCTGACGGCGCAGGTGGTGACCGGACCGGTCGGTTCGGACGGATTCCCGCTCTATGCGGTCAACTGCTCAGTGGATCCCGAGGAGACCCAAACAGCTTCCTGCGTCGTCGATCGATACACTTACGTCGGGTGGCGGGTCTTTCACAGGAGCTGCAGCGTCTGTCATGCGCAGGATGCGGTCGGCAGCAGTTTCGCCCCGAATCTGGTGAACCGCGTCCGACAGATGGACAGCGATGAATTTGTCGACGCCATGGAGAACGGCTACGCGGGCGAAGCCGATATGCGGCCGTGGGGGCAGGATCCGGGGGTGCGCCCCTACTATTTGGAGCTCTGGGCCTACCTCTCCGCGCGAGCCAACGGCGATCTGCTGCCGGGGGAGCCGCGGCGCCCCCCGAACTGAAATGGGGGCATTCCTCTTTTTCTTGAGACAGACAAGGGGGCTGTCGCTTTTCCCCTTTTCGAAAAAGAGGAATGTCCCCGTTTACAGGAAGTCGAATCGCACCGACACGCCGGCATAGATATTCTGATCCGGTGCGGGCTCGAAGTAACGCGCACCGAACGCGTTCAGGCGAATGTTGGCGTTGTAGCTCTCGTCGAAGAGGTTGTTGATGCCGAAGAATGGTGAGACGATGGTCGAGCCAATCGCCCTCTCGAAGCCGACCCTGACATTGGCGACCGTGTATGCATCGACCTCGACGGTATTCGCGTTGTTGGCGAATTGCTCGCCGACATAGAGCAGATCAAAAGCGCCGAACCAACCCGACGGGTGCGTGTAGCTGACCTCACCGAACAACAGATGCTCGACGGTTCCGGGAATAACGTTTCCTGAGAAATCATCGACGACGGTCGGTACCCCGCCCGCATCCACTGAAACCACTCGGAAGTCGTCGAACTCGAAGTCCGTGTACGCGTAGCTCAGGGAGGCCCGTATGCGATCGGTCGGATTGGACACGAATGCGAGCTCAATACCTGTCCGGCTCGATTCGCCCGCATTCTCAAAGAAATTCCGGCCATCGACATCCGTGGGCACCAGCTCATCGTCTACGTTGACATCGAAGACCGCGAGCTCATAGTAGTGACGGTCCCCCACTGTGCCCCGTAATCCCACCTCGAAGTTTGTCGCGCTCTGGGGGTTCAGCGTCGGATTGAAGCCACCGCCCCCGCTGGGGTTCGCAAAATCCGTCGTGCTGGGAGTCTCGAACGCCGTGGACACCGTGCCGTAAAGGCTGAGGGTGGGCGATAGACCGTAGACGATGCCCAGCATGGGGCTGACGTCATCCATCTCCCGCCTCCCTGAATCATCGCCATCGCCGAGGAAATTATCCGTGACCGAGTACTCCACCTCGTCGTAACGCAGCCCGAGGGTGAACTGTAGCTGATCGCTGAGGCTCAGCTCGTTCTGTAGGAAGACGCCGCGCGCCGTGAAGTTCTCGTCCTGATCGAACAGCAACGGGCCCAACGTGCCCTGATCGTTGAGGAAGCGTTTCCTCTCATCGTCCTGATCATCGGTGTCGAAGCCCATGATGAGCCGGTTGGGCATACCGCCCAGAGTACCGGTACGCGTGTACGTCACTCCGCCTCCTGCGAAAAAACGCTCCAGATCTACGGCATCGGCAACCGGAAACTGCGGCAGCTTGTTCTGAAAGTCACGCCATACGAGATAGGTCCGCGCCGCAAGCTCACCGCTGTCGCCGATGGGCGTCGAGTAGACGAAACCGATACGCTCCTGGTCGAGCGCTTCACCGGTGTCGTACGCCACGTTACGGTCCCGGGCGGAGCTCGGATCGGCGGCGGCCTGAGCCGCGTTGATGCCGCCGGGATCGTTGGAGATGGGTTGATCGGTGGTATTGACAACGGCTAGCAAGCTGCGTTCGTTGCCGAGATCGAAATTGAACCGGCCGCTGAACTGGGTGTTCTCGGCCTGGCTGTGCGCCCGGTAGCCATCGATCTCCGTATCGGAGAGGCTCAGGAAATAGTTCACGCGGTCGGTCTGTCCACCCGCCTTCATCTGCAGCTTCTGAAAGTCATTTTCGCCTGCCGCGAGACGCGCACTGATAAAAGGTACTTCCGGCCCATCCTCGGAGGTGATGCTGATCACGCCACCCGAGGCGTTTCCGTAAAGCGACGAGCTGGGGCCGCGGATGACCTCGATGTTGCGGGTGGCTCCCAGGTCTATGCTGTCGACCTGCCCCGTACCATCCGGCAGGGTCTCCGGTATGCCGTCCACCAGGATCTTGATGCCGCGTATTCCGAACGCCGCCCGGGCGCCGAAGCCGCGAATGGAGATCCTGAGATCCTGGGCGAAGTTGTAACGGTTCTGCATGAAGAGACCCGGCACGCGGGTCAGTGCTTCGTCGAGGCCGAGCTGTTGCCGGCCGAGCTGGATCTCGTCCTGGCTCACGACGCTGACAGCGCCCGGGACCTGGTCGAGGGGTCTGCTCATCCGAGTGGCTTCCACGACGATCGTCTCGATCTCAGACGCTGACTGAGGCGTCGTCTGGGCATGCACGAGCCCCGGGAGGGCGGCGCTGACGATACAAGGGACAAGGATCAGGCCGCAGCGTTTGACGGTTTCGACTCTCACTGTACCGGCCTCATAGTAAAAGGAGCCGTATCATGACAAATACCGAGCCCGAGCCGCAATGCATGCTTTCAAGGCGCCCGGTGAACATCAATAAAAACAGTGAGTTGAGAACAAGCGAGATCCTCGAGGCGGGGACCTTCGCGATTATTCAGGGACTCTTGGGACTTCTCCAGGTTTCTGCAGAGATTCTTCATAGGCCTCCGCGGTAGTGTTGCGTTGTGTCTTGTAGGAATTGACGGAATCAGGATGAAGCCATGAACACGTTGAGACTATCCGTACTCGCGACATTGACGTTGGCTGCCTGGGCCGCGGCTCGGGCGGAAGTTCCGCCGGCCTGGACGGCCGAGGATTTCATCATGGAGGAGGTCGTGGTCAAGGCGCAGGCCCCTGCGAGCTTCTATATGGAAGAGATCGTGGTGACCGCCGAGGCGCCCGCCCATCTTTACATGGAAGAAATCGTGGTCACGGCGAAACTCCCCGAGGTGGAGACTACGCTTGGGCGCCTGGATCCGGAGTCTGCGGAGGAATCGAATGCAGCGGAGCCGATCATGGAGGAAATCGTCGTGACCGCGAGCAGGGATGACGCGTGCGGCTTGACGCAGTCCGACACCGTTCAGCTCGACATCGTGCGCCGCGGGAGACGCGCCTGTTCTAACTCTTCTTACGGGGCCCCAATTCCCCTCTGGGGAAGCCCACGGGTCGATGTCGCCGGGGCGGCTTCCCTCTTTTTGCCCGCCGTTGCCGCGTCAGATCGCTGATGCCGTTAGGCAGTGTCTTCCAGCGCCCGCTGGATGATGTAGAGAACGTTCCCGGTATGCGCACGAGTCTCGATGCTGCCCCTGCGTTTACCCCCCAGCATCCGCTCGATGCCACGTAACTGATAAAGCGCCATGGATTGTGACGGATAGTCATGGTCATCGCCGGTGACGATGTCCGTCAGCCGCGAAACATACTCGAGCTGAAGATTCTGCCGGAACGTATTCACGTCGCCCCGCAGATCCTCTTCGAAAATCGCGACCGTCAGATCCTCCATCATGTCCGCAAGCGCATACTCGTTGCCGTACAGGCGCGAGTCCGTTATCCGGGTCATGACCTTGGGGTGAAGCAGGTGTGCCAGCACCCCCCGCTGCACCGCGAGCAGCCACTCGTGGACTTTAGGATCTTCCGTCTCTCCTGAGAAATTCCAGAGTCTGCGCTGCTCTTGCAGGTGGGCGTAGAGATCCTGGGAGGCGGACAATGCGTCGGGCGCGAACAGGTGGCTCGACAGCGCCTCCATGGCATGTTGTTGAGTCTCGAGGCCCACGGGCATGAAAGGTGTCCGGGCGCCGGGCTGATCCACCACTGAGCGGTTGATGTAGATCCCGCCGATCTGATGCGCCAGCACGGAGATGGAACGGGAGAACTGAGCCAGCATCACGACGTAGGCATCGCGCAGCTCATGGTAGGACTCCCCAGGGCGAACGTTCTTTTCCCTCGCTGTGCCAAGCAGTTCCCCGATAAGGTCCAACCGCTCCTCGGCGTACCCGATAGGATCACTGGTCAGGTCGTACCAGTGGATCCGCGGGTCCATTGCTGCGCCCGGGGCACGCATCACGTGGTCGTCTGTGCCGAACAGCAGTTGAGCTTCGGTGGAGCGGGTTGCGATGGAGGCCAACCGTTCGGCCTCCATCTGTGGATCGTCCAGCCCTCTTGAGTAGCTGTACTCCACGATCCAGTCGTCGTATGGGCCTGGTTTGGTGCCAAAGTAGGCAGTCTGCTCACGGCCGCCCGTCGCGATGTGGATGTCGGTGTAGTCCATCACCGATGCGTGGAGCGAGCGCTCATCCACCACGGTCGGGTTGTAGATCTCCTCCAGCGTGAGCATGTTGGAGGCCGCGAAGTTATGGGCAAAGCCCAGTGTGTGTCCTACCTCATGCAGCGTCAGGTCGACCAGGAATTCGTGGATCAACCTTTCTTCCTCCGCGGAGCCCAGTTGCAGTGCGTCAACGGCGAATCGTCCGAACGCCTGGCTCAAGTGAAGCTCGTAGCCGATGTTGCAATAGCCCGGCTCGAAGCGCTCGGGCACCACCGAGTTATCCAGGTTGTCGAGGATACGCTGGTACTGCACTCGCCTCGTGACGCCCGCGAACTCGAGCATGATGTCCGCGCCGATGATCTGTCCGGTGCGAGGATTCGTGAATGACGGCCCATAGCCCGAGAAGGGCGGGCTCGGAGAAGACGTCCAGCGAAGGACGTTGTATCGGATATCACCGGCGTCCCATTCTGCGTCATCGGGCTGAACACTCACGACAATGGCATTCTCGAAGCCGATCTTCTCGAAGGACTGATTCCAGGCCAGGACGCCTTCTCTGATCGAATCGCGAAACTCCATGGGTGTCGTGTTCTCTATCCACCAGACGATCGGTTCGACGGGCTCCGACATCGCTGCAGTAGGATCTTTCTTCACGAGGTGCCAGCGTTCGACGAGATCCCTATACGGCGTGACGCTGTCATCCGTCAGGTCGGTGAGCTGCTGTGCAAAGAAGCCCATGCGGTGATCGGTGAGGCGCGGCTCGTAGTCGTTCTCCGGGATCGCGATGAACGAATGTTGCATGTAGATACTGACGTAGCGACTGTCCGTGATCTCCTCGTCTCCCCGAACGACCGGCGCAGGGTTCTCGTAGACGTACTCGACGTGCACGTCACTGTTCAGGGGGTAGTTGCGAATCTCGGTAATCTTGCTCTTGTCTTCGCTCAGGCTGCCGAGCCTGAAACCGTCCTCCGGACCTTCATCGGGATCGGGCGTTGGCTTGACCTGGAGCAGGGCCTCGCTCGCGAAGAGCTCGTCGACATTGATCAGAACCGTTCCGGTCTCCTCGTCCTCGGCGACGATGGGCTCCGAAGCAAGCAGGCCCGGGCTGATGTTGGCACGTGCGGCGCGGCTCAGCGGGCTCTCGGGGTCAAAGTAGAATGCGGTGTTCTCCGAGCGCATCTCAATCCTGTCGAAGTGACGCGTTAGGGACAGGATGCGGTTGTCCCGGTAGCGGCCTCTGAAGTGTCCGCCTTCGACTACCCCATCGGTACTGACGGCGACGTAGATGAACTCCCGATTCAGCTGCTCCCGGGCGATCTCCATGAGCGTCTCACCCGTGTCGCGATCCCGATAGAAGGCGAACAGACCGTCGAACCGGTCGCTGTTTTCGGTGGATTCAGCGATGGTCTTGATGGCGTCGGTATCGTCTGCCTCGTCCGCCTCCTGGGCGAAGACCGGCATGGTTATGATGAGGCCCAGGGGCCAAAGGGCCATTGGTGTCCGGAACGAATTGCTCATGTCGTATTTTCCTCCGAGCTCTGCCCGAGAGGATAGAGAATCCGGCGGAATTGGGCTAGCGTGAAAGCGAGCCCAGAAGCGGGCAAACTATCGCAATCGGCGGGAAAGCCCTAACCGAGGAGTCCAATGGAGTTCATTTCTCTGGCGGAGTTCTCCGCTCTCGCCCAGGTCTTCGTAGTGGACCTGGTGCTGGCGGGGGACAACGCTATCGTGGTGGCCATGGCGGTGGTCGGTCTTCCCCGGGAAGAGCGCGCCCGCGTCATGATACTGGGCATCGCGGCAGCGACGGTCCTGCGGGTCGTTTTCGCCCTCCTCACCGTCTATCTGCTGCAGGTGATCGGTCTGGTGCTGGCGGGCGGAATCCTGCTGCTGTGGGTGAGTTGGAAGCTCTGGCGTGAGCTCCGAGAACAGGTGGAAGAAGACCACGCCGCCGAAAATATCGACGAGATCGTCCACACGCAGCCATTGGAGCATCCGGCTCCAGCGCGAAAATCCACTCGCGCCGCAGTCGCGCAGATCATGATCGCCGACGTCTCCATGTCTCTGGACAATGTGCTGGCCGTGGCGGGCATCGCCAGGGACCACGCCTGGGTGCTGATCGTCGGTTTGGGCCTTTCCATTGCCTTCATGGGGCTGGCTGCCGTTTTCATCGCAAGGCTGCTGGCGCGGCATCACTGGATCGGCTATGTCGGTCTAGTGGTCATATTCTATGTCGCAGTAAAAATGATGTACGACGGAACGATCCAGGTCATGGGCGCCGTGAGTTAGCATGGGCAGCGAAGACAGAAGCGAACGCCCCGACCTGTCCGAGCTGCGCATGAGCGCGGACGACTATGCTCCGCGGCCGACCCGCCGCTGGCCTTGGATTCTCGCCGGCATCGTCATCGCAGCCGCCGTTGCCGCTTACCTCACGCCCGTTCCCTGGTTGCTGCCCCAGGTCGAGACCACGCGGGTGCAGGTCCTGACCGCGACGCAGGCGTCCACGGTGCTGACGGCGACCGGCTACACCTATGCACGCTCGCGAGCGGCGGTTGGCGCGAAGATCATCGGACGCGTCGTCGAGCTGGCAGTGGATGAGGGTGATGCAGTCAAGACGGGCGATGTCATCGCGGTGCTGGACAGCGCCGATCTCGAAGCGGCGGTTCGCCTGGCGGAAGCTTCCCTCGCGGAAGCGGCTGCGCGCCTGGCGGATGCCGAGCGCGAAGTCACTCGGCAAGCCGAGCTGGTCGACGAGCAACTGACTTCCCGGGCCGCCTATGACGCGGCGCTCACCCAGCGGGACGTAGCTCTAGCGCAGGTGGGGACCGCTGAGGCAAGAGTGGACTCGGCCCGAGCGCAACTCGACTACACCATCGTGAGGGCACCGATCTCGGGTGTGGTCATCGAGAGAAGTATCGAGGTGGGAGAGATGGTCGCGCCGGGCGGCTTCACGACTCAGCAGTCCACCGGCTCCATCGTGCGCATCGCGGATCCAACGTCTCTGGA
>Ga0224508_10005073_pt1 | contig 10672 bp, 5 predicted proteins | sample SF_Jan12_sed_USG_4_FD_170157 | JGI IMG/M metagenome (GOLD analysis project Ga0224508, IMG submission 170157) | Sediment microbial communities from San Francisco Bay, California, United States - SF_Jan12_sed_USGS_21 | ecosystem: Environmental > Aquatic > Marine > Sediment | place: USA: California... | reverse complement strand
CAGAAGCGGCGCGAATAGAATCAGCGAGACATTCGGGTCGCTGGCGAGTGGAGCGCTAATGGCAAAGGGCAATAGCAACACGGTACCCGCGAGTCCCGCCTTGATTGATGCATCGGTGTGACCACGCGCGGCAAGCCAGTCATTGAACAGGCCGCCGCAGACGATGCCGGTACCACCAAATACGGCGGCGAGGATGCCGAGCTTCGGACCAATTTCAGCACGAGGAACTTCGTGAATGCGAATGAAGTACTCCGCTGCCCAGGCCATGATGCCGTTGAACATCAGCGTTAGCATGGCAAAGCCGATGAAGTGCAGCGCATAGACGCGACGGTGTCTTGCGGCGAATCCAAGCACTTCGCGAATCGGCATGCTCGACGCTGCTGCATGCGAACGCGCCGGCTCTTTGACCGTAAGCATGAACAGGGCAATCAGGAGTCCCGGCGAGCCGACGATAACGAAAGTCGCCTGCCAGGGCTTGAGGTGGCCGAACACCGGCAGCGACAAGCCACCGTTGGCCTCGAGCGCCGTGACCAGGTACGCGCCGATAATAAACGACAGGCCGATTCCTATAAAAACGCCGCTGCTGTACACGCCAATTGCGCGCCCGAGTTTCTTCGGAGAGAACATGTCGGCGAGCATCGAGTAAGCCGCAGGGGATAAAGCGGCTTCGCCGACGCCAACAGCAACCCGCGCGACAAACAGTTGCGCGAAGTTTTTCGCCAGACCGCATGCTGCCGTTGCAATGCTCCAGAAAGCGATACCGATCGCGATGATGTTGCGGCGGTTACTGGCATCGGCAAGACGCGCAATAGGAATGCCGAGAATCGTGTAGAACAGGGCAAAGGCGAGACCAACAAGCAGGCTGAATCCCGAATCCGAGATACCCAGGTCTTCGCGTATCGGTCCGACCATCAGCGAAATAATCTGTCGGTCGATATACGAGAACATGTAGGCAACGGTCATGATGCTGACCGCATACCAGCCTGTCAGGTTCTTGTTGGCCTCCTTCGCCATGGGGTCGCTCAGAAGCGAACCGTGCCTTCAAGCCCCCAACTCATGCCCGGCGCGGGGTAACCCAGTCCGGCGCCAATGTTGAAGCGATCAGCCGGGTTGCCTTCGCTTAGTGATGTGAAGCGGACCGTGTTCTGGAAATAATCTTCATCCGTCAGGTTCTTGCCGTAGAGCGCGACCGTGTACTTGTCGTCTGCCGACGACCATGCCGCACGCGCGTCGAGCAGAGTAATCGCGTCCTGACCGATCAACGGATCGTTGAACTGCGTGTGGAAGATTTCCGATTGGTGCGAGACCTGACCGAACAGATCGATGTGCGCTCCGCCCGACAGGTCAATCGTGTACGTACCGTTCAGATTTGCCTTGAACTCGGGGGCATTCTGCAGTGTGTTGCCCTTGAGCTGTACGACACGCGTCTCACCGGCACCGGCGCCCATGCAGCCGCCAGCCAGTTCGGCGGGCGTGGCATCGGCCGGACAACGACCGAATGCCGACTGGAAGTCATTGAACTCGGCGCTCAGGTAACCCAGGCTCGCATTGATCATGAATTGCGGAACCGGGCGGGCCCAGAGTTCGACTTCCGCGCCCCAGACATCGGCGTCGGCGGCGTTGGTCGTTACGGTCAAGCCGTTCTGGAACGTCGAGACCTGCAGGTCTTTGTAGTCGTAGGCGAATATCGAGGCGTTAAGGCGCAGTTTGCCGTCCGAGAGATCTGTCTTGAAGCCGGCTTCAAGCGAAGTTACTTCTTCAGGATCGAATGCCGGCGACCCATCAAACGCGTTCCAGCCACCGCTCTTGAAGCCTTGCGTCAGCGATGCGTAGATCAGCGTTTCGGCATTCGGTGTGAACGATATGACTGCACGAGGCGAAACGTCATCCCAGCTCTTCTTTTCGGTGCGGGTGAAGAACTGGACGATGTTTCCGGAACTCTCGAGTCCGGTGAAGTCGCCAAAGATGGCGCCGACGCTCGTAAAGTCGGATTTCTCTTCGTCTGAATAACGAATGCCAAGCGTGGCAGCCCAGGCGTCGCTGAATTGCCAGTTAAGCTCACCGAACAGGGCCAGTGCCTTGGTGTTATCGGTATTCGGGATGATGAAGCTCACCTGCCCGAACGAAGGATGCGTATTGCGGCCGAGGCCGAGTGCGCCTTCCTTGTCTTCGTCCATGTAGTACGCGCCGAACATCCAGGAGAGCGCATTGTCAGTCGTCGACGACAAGCGCAGTTCCTGAGAAATCTGGTCAGACTCGTAGTCAAAATAGGAACGCGTTACTTCAACTTCGGTGCCATCCGTATTGAAGAAGAAATCGCTGTTGTAGTCGCGCCAGCCTGTGACCGATGTCAGTGATACGCTGTCCGACAGGGCGAAGTTGATTGTCGCCGTCAGCCCGGCCGTCTCCCAGTCGTGATACGTCGCGAGATTGTTGTGCGTGTCACCGAAGTCCTGCGGCGTGGCGCCGTTAACAACGGCAAATGACAATCCGTCGAGCGGCTTGGAAGAACGGTTGCCACTGGCGAAGTCGGTGTAGTCGGCGATGATCGTCGCATCGATGCGATTGTCACCGTCGTACGCAAACGTGGCGCGCAACGCCCGCATGTCCTGGTCGTCGATTTCTTCCGCGCCGCCAGGTTCAAGATCGTCAGTGAAACCGTCGTCTTTGAGGAATCGCCCGGCGAAGCGTGCGCTCCAGCTTTCGCCCATGGGAATGCTCGCCGCCGCTTTAAGCTCCTGGCGGTTCCAGCTACCGATACCGACTGTCGCATAACCATCGGTCTCACCCATTGGTTTGCGGGAAACGATATTGATGGCACCACCGGTCGCGTTGCGCCCGTACAGCGTGCCCTGCGGTCCCTTCAGAATTTCGACGCGCTCAACGTCGAGAAACTGAGCCAGCCCCATCTGTGGTCGGCCAAGGTAGACGCCGTCCATGTGGATCGCGACGCTCGGATCGATTGTGACGCCGAATGCATCGGTACCGATACCGCGGATGTAGACCTGGGCTTCACCGCCTGCGCGGCTGAAAGACAGCCCCGGTGTCTGCACATACAGGTCCATCACATCGTCAATGGCAAGATCTTCGATCATGTCACCCGTGATAGCCGAAATCGAAATCGGCACGTCCTGGATACTCGCCTCGCGTTTTTCGGCCGTCACAGTGATCTCATCGAGAACGTCGTCGTCCTGTGCGACCGCTGTGCCGCCGCACAGCACTATGGCAATCGAGATCGCCAGCGCATGGTTAAAATTGAATTTCATGGTGTAGCCCCCTGTTTAGAGATTTCGTAGTTCGTCCGTCGCTTTTTGATCGATGCCATTGCCGTCCTCGGCGAGCACCACTCCATATTGTTCGCGCGCCTCTGCAGCGCTGATAAAGTCGTCCAGTACATCGTCGAGTACAGCGGCCGGATCACGTTCCATCGGGTCGCCGTAGCCCGCGCTGCAAACCAGTTCGATCTCCAGCCTGTCACCCGCCTTTAGCTGCGCATGCGAGATCTTTGCAGGCAGCTCCTTGGCAGCATCGGTACCCGGGTTTACGGTGATGCGGCCCGGCTTGCCGTCGTCTCCGCCGAATAGCCCGCGAGGTGGATCGACAGAACGGTTGTCGCCGGTCGAGCTCACGCCTGTATCGGACAGCATGTGCCAGCGTTTGATGGCGCCAATGCCGCCGCGCCACCGGCCTGCCGCCGGTGCGGTGTCACGCAGCTCGTAGCGCTCGCAGATCATCGGCGCGCCCAGCTCCATTTCTTCGACGGGGTTGTTTCTCGTGTTTGCCATGAGTGAATCGATCGCATCGATGCCATCTCGTTCGAAACGCCCGCCGTAGGAGCCTTCGTTAATCTCGATAATGACCCAGTAATCATCGGCACCCTGGCCGCCTTTGCCGCTGTATACGAAACTCGATACGTTCGCCGAATTGCCGGCGGTTACGTCCTCGGGCATGACGTTCGACAGAGCCTGCAGCACCTGGTCCGGGATGCGGTTGATTTGCGTGAAGCGGGCTTCGCAGCCATGCGGTTGTTCCGGGTTGTAGATCGAACCCAGTGGCGCGATCACATGCACCGGGCGAAATACGCCATCGTTTTGTGGAATATCTCCACCCGGTTTAGCCTCATCGAGCAGGAGGGCACGTATCGCGAAGTTTGCAGTTGGAAGGACACTGCCTTCGAACGGACAATTGAAACCGGTTTCGACCTGGTCGTTGGAGCCTGTGAGGTCGATGTACACATCGCTGCCCTGGACGACAACCCTGGTCGCGATGCGCAGTGGCTCGCCGAAATTCTTGCCGTCGTCCTCGAGCCAGCCAAGCGGCGCTTCGTAAATACCGTCGGGAACCGCCTCAATGCGTTGCCGCATTAATCTCTCGGCGTAGTCCATCAGGTCTTCGGACGCGCTCATCACCGTGTCGAATCCATAGCGCTCGATGAGTTCGGAGAAGCGCTTCGCCCCGAGATTGCAGCAGGCGATCATTGCTTCGAGGTCGCCTGTGTTCGCCTCGGGTGTGCGCACGTTATCCATGATCAACGTCCACAAGGCGTCGTTGCGAACGCCGCCGTCAATGATCTTCAATGCGTCGATGACCTGGCCCTCGGCCCAGAAGTCCGGAACGTCGACCGAGAAGCCGGGCGTTGCCGCGCCGATATCGACCATATGGCCCGTACAGCCAGCAAACGCGACGTGTTCGCCATTCGCGAAGATGGGCACCAGTACGCCGTAGTCCGGCGAGTGCGACGCACCGTGATACGGATGGTTGTGCAAGATGACATCGCCTGGCTTGTACGACTCCGCGTGCTTGCGATTCACGCCCTTAACGTAAGCGGGAAGCGAGCCGCAATGCATTGGTGTGGAGTCACTCTCACAGAGTTGACGACCATGAAAATCGAGAATACCCGCGCCGATGTCACGCGACTCACGCATGATCGACGAATAGGCCATGCGGTACAGCAACTCGGCCATCTCAATCGCGATCGCGTGCAATGCGCCACCGATAACCTGCTGGCTGACCGGATCGACCGTGACCCGTTGCCAGCGGCGCTCGGCTTCGCCGCCGATGCCGGTTGATCGTGCCGTGTGCAGCGCGGGGATCACCTGGTCCTCGGCGACGCTACGCATTGCCTGGCTCCGCAAAGGTCACGATTAGATTGCCCCAGTTATCGACGATAGCCGTCGATCCGGGCGGCAAGATTGTCGTGGTGTCAGTCTGTTCGATAACGACCGGCCCGAAGACCACGTTGCGTGCCTTGAGCTTCGCGCGATCGATGAATCGCGCGGTATGCGCGATGGCTTTGTTGCCCTCTACGAAGTGCACCTTGCGCGAGTCGATGACTGCCTTATCGCTCACCACCGGTTTTCCGCTTTCGAGTTGTGCCTGCTTCAGTGGTGGCACTGCGCCAATACCGACGAGTCCGATGTTGACGATCATCACGGGCTTGTCGTCGAAGCGCCGCAGATACGCTTGTTCGTGCGCGGTGTGGAATGCGTCGCGAACGGCGCTCAGCCACTGATCGTTCACCGGAGGTGACGGTACGTCGACCGTCAGCTCGTAGCCCTGGCCAACATAGCGGCACTCGGCCTTGAACTCGTAGCGGCGCCGCTCCTCGGAAATACCGCTGTTGTCGAGTTGCGCGGCGGCCCGCGAGTGCAGATCGGAGTACACCTGTTCAATACGAGCCAGGTCTGGCTGGTCAAGCGACTGCCACAGCGTGTTGCGGAACTCGAATCGCGTATCGGTGGCAAGCAGGCCAGCCGCCGCGCCCACGCCAGGGTTCAACGGGATGATTACGGTTGGTATCGACAATTGCTGCGCACATTCGGCAACGAACGCTGCGCCGGCGCCGCCATAGGCGACCAACGCAAACTCTCTTGGATCGTAGCCTTTGGATACGCTGTTAACGCGAATGGCCTCGACCATGTTGTTGACTGCGATACGGTAAATTCCGGCCGCTGCATCGAGCGTGCCAAGGTCGAGAGGCCCGGCGATCCTGTCGGCGACGGCCTTGCGGGCAAGCTCCGGGTTTATGTGTAGTCCTGAGGATTCAAGTGCCTGCTCGCGGAACCAGCCGAGCAGCGTCATGGCATCTGTAACTGTAGGTTCAATGCCCCCGTGCCCATAGCAGGCCGGGCCAGGCCGTGCGCCCGCGCTGCGCGGGCCGACCTTGAACATGCCGCCATCGTCGATCCAGGCAATGGACCCACCGCCCGCACCGATCGTGTCGATGTCGACCATCGGCATCATGGCGTCGTAGTCGCCGACCTTCGTGTCCAGCAGGTGTTTCATGCGGAGTTGACCGTTGGGCGCTACCCCGATGTCGGCCGATGTACCGCCAACATCCAGCGTGATGACGCTGGGGTGACCAGACTGCTGCCCGACCTCAATGCCCGCAATCAACGCACCGACAGGCCCGGAGAGCAGCAGTGAGACGGGTTTTTCCCGTGCTTCCGACGATGGCGCTATGCCGCCACCCGAGGTCATGAGATTCAGCTCGGCCGTAAAGCCCCGTTCTTCGAGGTTCTTCGAAAAGCGGTCCAGGTAGGTTGCCGTCTTGGGGCCGACGTAGGCATTCAGCGCCGTCGTGGAAAAGCGTTCGTATTCCCTGTAGAGCGGTGTGACTTCATGGCTAGTCGACAGGTAGGCCTCGGGAAACTCTTCGGCGATGATGTCGCGGATGCGCCGCTCGTGGTCAGGATTCAGGAAGGACAGCAGGCAACAGACGGCGATGGCTTCCACACCGTCAGTTCGCAGGGCGCGTACCGCGTCGCGTACTTCGGATTCGTCGAGTTCAATGGCGACATCGCCATGCGGCGCGCTGATGCGCTCGCTGACGGGCATGCGATGGCGCCGTTTAATGAGCGGCTGAGTCTGGCGAACGATTTCCTGCGCGTGTGAGAAGTTGTGGGGCCGGTTCTTGCGGCCGATGTGCAGGACATCCCGAAAGCCGCGCGTCGTGATCATGCCGACACTTGCGCCGTTCTTCTCAAGCAGAATGTTCGTGGCGACCGTGGTGCCGTGCACGAGGAAATCCAGCGCCTCGGGCTTGTTGCCCGTGCGCTCCATCAGTTGTTCGAGTCCGTTGAAGCCGGCGAGACCGGGGTCGTCGGGCGTGGAGGGGAGCTTGTGGACGACGACACTGTCGGCATCGTCGTCCCAGAGGACGAGATCCGTGAAGGTCCCACCGATGTCGATCGCCGCTCGCCGCATACGCCCCCCGAATGGGCTGATCTGTAATTTGGTATACCAAAATACGCTTTTGGACCGAATAATGCTAGTCTTTAGCTATGAAAAGCGATGTTTGTATACCAATCGGGTTTATTCGGGCTCGCGGACCGGCATCGTTGCTGCGCGGCCGGCGAGGATGTGGGCGCGCATGGCGGCATCGGCCCACTCAGGGTCGCGTGCCGCAAGGGCCGCAACGATGGTGCGGTGCTGTCGCAGACTCCGTACGAGGTCAGCGTGACTGTAATGTGTGAAAGCCTGGATCAGCATTGGCAGCCCCACGACCTGGCGGATCAGTCGGCCCAGGTGCCGGTTGCCGGTAGCGAGCACGATCGTGCGATGCAGGTCGCTGTCGAGTTCGAGGTAGCGACTGCGGGCCGCCGGCGTATCGTCGCGGAGCACTTCTTCCATTTCCAGGAGGATCTTGTCGAGCTTCGCAAGGTCTTCTGCTTCGGCTCTCGTCGCCGCGAGTCTGGCACCGTAACTTTCGAGCAGGACTCCGAGCCCGTAGATTTCCTCAGCTTCGTGGTGGCTGATGCCGGCGACGACGCCACCGCGCCGGGGCTCGATGACGACCAGCCCATCGGCCTGCAGCTGTCGCAGCGCTTCACGCACCGGCGTGCGGCTGACATCGAGTTCAGTGCAGATTTCTCGTTCCTTGAGACGATCGCCGCTGGCGAGTTCGCCGCTCACGATTTTCTGTCGCAAAGCGGCATAGGCTTTGTCTACGGCTGCGGTCACAGGGTCTCCCTACACGGTGGTCTGCATTTGGTATACCAGACGAAGCCCGAACGGGGCAAACTGCAGCAGGAGACACGATGGGTGCACTAACCGAATCCGCGATCGCTTTTCTCTCCGGCGAGTCTCTGCGAGACCCGCCTGCAAAGGCTCTGCAACTTGCGGTCGACGGATTCACGGACTGTGTTGCGGTGATGCTGGCAGGTGCCGGAGAGGATGTGACAGGGAATTTGCGCCGTTATGTTGCGGACCAGGGCGGCAATGCTACTTCGCGATTGGTGCTCGGAGACGACCGGGCGACGGTGTCACAAGCGACACTGGTCGGTGTAGGGGCGGCACACGCGCTCGATTTCGACGATTACGCCTACTCGAATCACGTCTCGGCATTGCTTGTGCCTGCGATCCTGGCTGAAGCTGAACGCACGCCTTGCACCGGGGCCGACATGCTGCGTGCGTATCTCGCGGGATTTGAGATCTGGGGTGCTGTCATGAAGCGAGAGCCGGATCACCTGCATTCGAAAGGCTGGCATCCGACAGGAACGTTCGGACCGATTGGCGTAACCGCCGCACTGGCGTTCCTGCGCAGCCTCAATGCTGACCAGGTGCGTAACGCGCTTGGCCTTGCCGCGGCGAATGGTGGCGGCGTCATGGATAATTTTGGCACCCAGGCCAAGTCCTATCAGGGGGCGAGGGCGGCCGAGGCAGGTGTGGCGTGTGTCGAGCTTGCCTTGGCGGGCGTGGACGCCGGGCCCCATGCAATCGACGGTAGTGGCGGTTTACTGGCCGCCCTGTCACCGCAGGGCAATGCGGATCTCGATTCCGACGCCAGCTGGCTCGGTGATCACTGGATTGCTGAAGACGATAGTCTGAACATCAAGATGCATCCGACAGTGGGCGCGTCACAGCGCGGCATCGATGCAGCAATCCAGTTGCATCGAGACTATGCGCCCGATCCCGACGGCATCAGCGAAGTGCGCGTGCATGTCAGCGAGAAGCATGCAGCAGTGATGCGCTTCCACGAACCTGCCACGGCGCTCGAGGCGAAATTCAGCATCGAGTTTGGCGTCGCCGCGGGACTCATCGCGGGCAAGGTCGGACTTGCCGAACTGATGGACGACTTTGTTGCGCGCGACGATGTGCAGGCGCTGCTGCGCAAGGTCAGCGTGGAGATCGGCCCCGATGACGATCCGGACTACCCGATCGGCGCGTACGCGGATACCGTCTCATTCCGTTCCGGCGATGGCGAGTGGACAGAAAGCCAGCCAGTGCGACGCTTTCGGGGACATGGGCAAAACCCTATGAGCGAGTCGGAGTTGCGCCAGAAATTCATGGATTGCGTAGCACCGGGCTACGGTGATGCAGTTGCCGTCAGCCTGTTTGACCGGCTGCGGGCTGTGGGAAGCATTTCGTCGATTAATGATATCCCGTCCATGAAGCCGCGAAGAGCAAATCCGTAATGCAGCGAATAGTAGTTGCGGTCATTGTCTCGCTGCTGCTCGTGCATGCGCCAGCGCTGGCCGACGCGGACGAACAAACGCTGGTTCGACGTACGACACTGATCGTCAGCGACGTCGAAAAATCCATCGCGTTCTATCGAGACATCCTCGGATACTCGCGGTGGTATTACCACGAAGGGACTGTCTCGCAAGGATCGATTCCAGCAGACGCCGAAATTGGCGATCCGAGTATTTTTGCGATCATGAAAGGCAAGGATCCGTGGATTGGGATGGTCGGACTGCTGCAAAAGGGACACCCGAAGGATCACGTCGTCGAACCGGCTGCCTACAAGGTGAGTCCCGGCGATGTCATCCTGATGATGGAGACTGGCGACCTTGACGGCATCTACAAGAGGATGCTCGCCGCGGATGTACCGATCTGGAAGCACCCCGAGACTACAACTGTAACCGGCGCTGGTGGCGTGCAGTGGGACGCGACTTTCCTGTTCGCATTCGATCCGGACGGCCACCTGCTGGAGATTAACCAGCCGCATCGCGAGAGCAGTGGCTTCGAGGGTACGCGGCGCGCTTTTGGGGATACTCGATTCGGTCAGCTTCATTATCGATACACGGCGCCGAGCGATGGTGTTCCACTCGTGTTGCTTCACCAGTCGCCGCTGTCGAGTCGCATGTTCCGCCACCTGATTCCCGAGCTCGCCGACGGCCGCCAGGTACTGGCCCCGGACACTCCGGGTTTTGGTGAATCGGCGTTGCCGCCAGAACCACCGGAGCTCCGGGAGTACGCTGACGCCCTGATTGACTGGCTGGATGGCATTGGCGTGCAGGAGTTTGACCTGTTCGGCTATCACACCGGGAGCGCAATTGCGGTTGACCTCGCGGCGCGCTATCCCGGGCGCGTGCGCTCCGTGGTGTTGATGTCCGTGCCGCTCTTCGATCAGGAGAGGCGTGACAACTGGCGCCCGGGGCCGCCAGAGCTGAAAGCAGATGGCTCACACCTGATCGACATGTGGACCAGCACCTTCACGCATCGCGCGCCCGGACAATCGCTGGAAATGCTCGGCACGACGGTTGCCGAGAAGCAGCGGGCCGGAGTCAACGAGTGGTGGGCGATTCACGCCCTCAGCCAGTATCCGCTCGATGAGTCTCTCGTGCGCCTGTCGCGACCGGTTTCGCTGATCATCCCGGGCGACAGCCTGCAGACCCAGAGTCGGGCTGCTGCCGCGTTGCTTGGTGAAATCACGATAGAAGAAAGACCA
>Ga0224508_10005072_pt1 | contig 10672 bp, 15 predicted proteins | sample SF_Jan12_sed_USG_4_FD_170157 | JGI IMG/M metagenome (GOLD analysis project Ga0224508, IMG submission 170157) | Sediment microbial communities from San Francisco Bay, California, United States - SF_Jan12_sed_USGS_21 | ecosystem: Environmental > Aquatic > Marine > Sediment | place: USA... | reverse complement strand
CCAGGAGGGGGCACCAACCCGTCCGGGTATGTAGCGGGGGAGGCCAGGAGGGGGCACCAACCCGTCCGGGTATGTAGTCGCGGAGGCCAGGAGGGGGCACCAACCCGTCCGGGTAGGTGCCCGAACGTCCGGAGGGGGTCGAACTGCTGGGCTGGGCTCGCCGCCGGGTTTCCTCGGCGCCTCGACCCCTTGTGCTCGTCGGGCTGCGCCCTCCTCGCGTCCCCCCTGAAGGGGGAGACCTTCGCGTGCTTAGTCTTGCCGTATGGACCACCTCGAGCTTGCCAGGGCCACCTTCAACAAGACGTGGGAGTACCTCGACAGGGACGATCGCAGTGAGGAGGACGACCGCGAGATGGCGGCGATGGCGCTTGCGTCTCGATACCACTGGCGCCAGGTGGGGGAGCCCAAGAATCACTCCATCAGCGATTGGCAGGTGTCGCGGGTATTCGCCGTGTTGGGGGATGCTCCGATGGCGCTTTCCTTCGGCAAGGCTTGTCTCGAGACGGCGATCGAAGCCGAGTTGGCTCCCTTCTACGTCGGGTTCGGGCACGAGGCGGTAGCCCGGGCGGCGGCGCTGGCCGGAGATGCCGAGGAGCGTGACACTCACTTGGCCGAGGCGCGCAAGCAGGCTGCGGCCGTCGAGGACGCCGAGGAGCGCAGGATGTTGACCGACGCTCTCGGCACCATCGCATGAGCTTCCCGCGACGCCCCCTGGTCGACGTTCCGGCAGTCACGACCGACCAGATGCGCGAGGTCGACCGCCTGATGATCGAGGGAGCCGGCATCTCGCTGCTGCAGATGATGGAGAACGCCGGCCGCTCGCTGGCGGCGGTGGTGCTGGCCCGCTACCCCGAGGCGTCTATCACCATCCTCGCAGGAAAGGGAGGCAACGGTGGAGGAGGGCTGGTGGCGGCTCGTCACCTCGCCAACAGGGGAGCTTCGGTGACCGTGGTAATGGGCGCGGATGACCTGTCGCCGGTCGCCGCCCACCAGTTCAGCATCGTCAAGGCCATGGGCGTACCCCTCGTCCCCGAGCCAGTTGCGGCAGACGTGGTCGTCGACGCCCTCGTCGGCTACAGCCTGCGTGGTGCGCCGCGAGGCCGGACGGCGGAGCTGATCGGTTGGGCCAACGAGTCGCCTGGCCAGGTTGTGGCGCTCGACATGCCTTCGGGCGTCGACTCTACGACTGGCGAAACGCCAGGGGCCGCCGTTTCTGCCGGCGCCACCATGACCATCGCCTTGCCCAAGACCGGCCTGGTCGCCAGCGACCTTGCAGGACACCTCTACCTGACAGACATCTCGGTGCCGCAGAGCGTCTACGCGACACTGGGCGTCGAGGTACCGGCCGATCTCTTCACGCAGGGTCAGGTGCTTCGTCTGACCTGAGTCGGGGGCCCGATGCGTCCTAGCATCGAGCGCCATGGCAACAGTCGCCGACGTTCTCGATGTTCTGGCTTCCACCGCGCCTTTCGACAAGGCGGCAGGATGGGATCCGGTTGGACTGTCGGTGGGCGACCCTCGAGCCACCGCAGACAAGGTGGCGGTGTGCCACGATGCCACCGACGCGGTAATCGACGCCGCGATCGAGGCAGGGGCGGGTCTCCTCGTCACCTATCACCCGCTCCTCTTTCGGCCGACCCGCCGTTTCGTCGCCGGCCCCGACGCCTCCGGACGAGCATTGCGCCTGGCGGCAGCGGGAGTGGCCCTCGGAACGGTGCACACGGCGTTCGATGTCGCTCCCGGCGGAGCCGCGGATTCGCTGGCCGCAGCCGTCGGCCTGACCGACCCTGTGGGATTCGGCCCCCTGTGGGGGCAGGACTCGGCCAAGGTGGTCAGCTTCGTGCCGCAGGACTCCGCCGACGCCGTTGCCGCCGCCATGGCGGCCGCAGGTGCCGGCCGCATCGGCAACTACTCAGCTTGCTCGTTCCGCTCCGAGGGCGTCGGCGTCTACACGCCGTCGCTGTCGGCAAGTCCGACGGTCGGCACTCCGGGCGTCGCCAACAGATTCACCGAGGTCAAGCTCGAGATGAACGCGCCCGAGGGGTTGGTCGACGCTGTTGTCGCGGCCCTGGTGGCGGCCCATCCCTACGAGGAGCCCGCCTACGACGTCTATCCCCGGCGCGGCGACGCCGCCATGTTGGGCCGGGCCGGTGGGATCGAGCCCACCAGCCTCGCCGCCCTGACGGCATCGGTCGCCGACCATCTTGCTTGCGTCCCGCGGGTTGCCGGGCAATCCGATCGAACCATCAACACCGCCGCGGTCCTTCCGGGGGCAGGCGGTGACTTCATCACAACCACCACTGCCGACGTCGTGATCACCGGCGATGTGCGCCACCACGAGGCCCGTCGGGCGATGGAAAACGGCATGGCCATCATCGACGCCGGCCACGCTGCCACTGAGCGCCCGGGAGTGAGGGCGCTGTACTCTGCCGTCTCTCAGGTCGCCGAAACGGCCGACCTCACCGCCGTAGACGCCGACCCTTGGACCCGATGAAGCAGCTCAACGAATTCGACGACCTCCTAGACCTCCAGACTGTCGATCTTGCCATCGACCATCTGCTGGGGGAGCGATCGAGCCTTCCAGCCCTCGATCAGTACAAGGAGGCCCACGAAGCAGCCGCCGCGGCTTCGGCCGAGTTGGAGGTGCTCGAAGAGGAGGCCAAGCGCATCAGACTGGCCCTCGACAAGTCAGATGGCGAGCTGACGATCGGCGAGGGGAAGCGGGACGCCGAAGAACGGCGCCTCTACGCCGGCGGGCTCAACGCCAGAGAAACGGGCGCCCTCATGGCAGAAGTCGAGATGCTCAAGAGACAGACAGCTGAGATGGAAGTGCAGACGCTGGACCTGATGGAACAGCGCGACAATCACCAGGTTGTCGTCGACGCCAAGGCCGCTGTTCTCGACGAGGTCAAGGCGAGCGAAGAACGGCTGAAAGGCGTGATCGAAACGGCCTGGGCCGAGATCGACGCCGAGATCGCCCGTCAAGAAGAGAAGAAGCTCGCCATCGCCAAGCTCATCGAACCCGAGCTCATGGAGGCATACGAGGAACTGCGCCCCATCAAGGACGGCATAGCCATCGGCCGGCTCCGTGAGGGGATGTGCGGAGGATGCCACCTTCGTCTCAACGAAGCCGAGCAGCTCCAGGCCGCCAAGTCCGATCCGCCCCGCTGCGTGCATTGCCGGCGGATCCTCGTCATCTGATGACGAGGATGATCGTCTACACCGACGGAGCCTCGCGTGGCAACCCGGGCGCTGCCTCCATCGGCGCCGCCATCTACGCCGAGGAGGGAGGCGAGGTCATCGGTGAGGTTTCCGAGGCGATCGGGCATGCCACCAACAACGTCGCCGAGTACAAGGCCGTCATCGCAGGCCTCGCCGAGGCGCAGCGTCTTGGCGCAACGGAGGTCGAGCTCCGCGCCGACAGCCTCCTGTTGGTTCGCCAACTCACCGGGGAGTACCGGGTCAAAGCTCCGGGTCTCAAACCGCTGGCGGCGCAGGCGACACGGCTGCTTCGAGGCTTCGAGTCGACGACAATCGTTCACGTACGCAGGGAGTTCAACGAGGTCGCAGACGCCCTCGCCAACGCCGCCCTCGATCGATGATCTTGTGGCACCTCGGGGGAACCATCGCCCTCGTTCGATACGCCTTTCGAGATCCCAACATGGACCTGCGGCTGCTGATGGTCGGGGCCATACTTCCGGATCTCATCGACAAGCCCCTCGGTCGCGTCTTCCATGTCGCCGGTCACGAGTCGGGGAAATTGTGGGGTCACACTTTGTTGTTCTCCGCCGTGCTGATGATCTTGATCCTCGTCATCACCAAGCGGGGGACGAGCCACCGCAGGACGTGGTTTCCGCTTGCCGTCGGGTCGCTCTTCCACCTGGTCCTCGATGCCATGTGGACGCTGTCGGAGACCTTTCTATGGCCCTTTCTCGGAACGGACTTCACGCCTGCCGACCCTGGCAACCTCGGTGACTCTCTCATCGATGGCTTGACCAGTCCCTGGGTGGTCGCGGGCGAGGTGGTTGGCCTGATCTACCTGATCTGGCTGTGGCGCGCCGCCGGGCTCAGCGATCGTGTTCGGCGCCGCGCCTTTCAAAAGACCGGCAGCGTCGGCGTTCCCATCGGGGGATAGATGGGTCTTGAGCCGCCCTCGAACAACTAGAGCGCGCGCAGCTGCCGCAGCATGCGAATCGCAGTGAAGATGAGGAGCACAGCGAACATTCGCCGCAGGACCTTGTCGTCGAGGCTCTGTGCCACCTGAGAGCCCGCGATGGCGCCGACGAGCGCTCCCGCGGCGACACCGATCGCGACTCGCCACGCCACCCTTCCCGCTCTGCCGTTGGCGATGGTGGCGATGAGGGCTGCCGGCGCGATCACCGCCAGGGAGGTGCCAGATGCATCCTTTTGGGCGAAGCCGAACAGTGCGGTGAGGGCAGGCACGTAGATAACACCGCCACCGAGGCCGATGACGACGGCGGTGGTTCCTGCAACGAGGCCGAGGACGAAGAGGCCGAGTTCGGTCATGAGATCGTCATCCGAATAGCCGCTACGACCATCACGACGGCAAAGGTGGCCACCAGGGTCCGCTCCGACAGCTTGCCCAGGAGGCGGGCGCCGATGGGGGCTCCTATGGCTGCTCCGCCAAACATGAACAACGCGGCCCTGGTGTCGACGTGACCCTCAGCTCCGAACGAGATGGCGGCAGCCGTGGCGCTGACGACAATTACGGCGACCGAGCTGGCATGAGCGCGTCGTTGGTCGAGGCCCAGGAAGAAGACCAGGCCGGGGACGTAGATGACGCCGCCGCCGATGCCGAGCAGACCGCCGAGGAAACCGGCGGCGAGTCCCACCGTCACCGACTTCACAGGGGATTGCATCGAGAGCGATGATACGGGAGCTCCGATAGCCTGCGCCGCCATGGAGATCGCCATCAGCCCGACAACTCCGGGCCTCTCGGCAGCGGAACGCGTTGGACTCTGCGTAGCCGCCGAGGCGCACGGCATCGGCAAGGCGTGGCTAGCCGAAGTCGCCGGCCCTGAGGCCTTTGCCCTCAGCGGCGCCGTGACCGCCAGGACCACGAAGCTCGAACTGGGCATCGCCATCGTGGCGGCAGGGAATCGGACGCCGGCCTTGTTGGCCATGGCAGCGGCCACTGTTAGCCAGCTTGGTGGCGGCAGGCCGTTCACACTTGGCATCGGCTCTTCGTCTGAGGTGATCATGGAGAAGTGGCACGGCAGAAACTTCTCCGAGCCCCTGGCGAGGGTGCGCCAGTCGGTTGAGGCGACGCGGGCTGCTCTCGCCGGCGAACGCGACTACGAAGGGACTCACGCCCCCATGAAGGGATTTCGGCTGGAGAGTCCGCCGGAGGGTGAGGTACCGATATTTGTTGGGGCCCTTGGTCCCCGGATGCTGCAACTGGCCGGTGCGGTCGGCGACGGCGTGTGCCTCAACATGATGCCACCCCAGGCTGTGCCCCGGCAGCTCGAAGAGGTCGCGGCCGGAGCGCGCCGTGCGGGGCGGAGTCTGCCGGACGACTTCGGCGTCATGGCCCGCATCCACTGGGTCCCAGGCGATCCCGCCGCCGGGAGGGAGTTCATCCGCACGGGTTTCGGACCCTATTTCGCGCAGCCGGTCTATAACCGATTCCTGGCCTGGTGCGGCTTTCCTGAGGAGGCGGCGGCCATCGCTGCCGCGTTCGCCGCCGGCGATAGAAAGGGTGTGGGAGCGGGCATGACCGACGAGATCGTCGACGGGATCGCACTCTTGGGCTCGCCGGCCGATGCCAGGGAGAGACTGGCCGCATTCGGCGGCGCCGGTCTGGGAGTCGCCGCAGTGTCGATCGTGGCGCCCGGCGCCGAGGCCGCGATCGAGGCGATGGCTTCCCTCGTTGCGTGAGGCCGCTCGCCGCCCTTGCAGCAGCCGTCGTGTTGTTGGCCGGTTGCTCGACGGACGAGCCTGCGGTCGCGGCGACGCCCGAGGCCGTGGTGACCGGGTGGCTGGATGCTCTCGACGGCGATGCCGATCCGAGCGAGTTCGTCGTGGCCGGGCAGCTCCCGCTGCTGGCGGCTATCGAGCTGCCCGCCTCGGCCGATCTCGTCCTCGCCGAGGGCCTTAGCGCTGCGACCGCCGCGGCCTACTGGGATTCCTTCTCCGATGGCATCGAGGCAGTCGCCGGGGCCACGCCGTCGCAGCTCGAGGTTGGTGGCGCCGCAGTTCTCAGCGTCGACGGCGTCGGTCACGGCTTCGTCGAGGTAGCCGGAGAAGGGGGCGCAACGGTGGTGGTGGTGAGGGGGACAGAAGACGGGCTCATCGACATGATCGCCACCGTGGGACCCAAGCTCATCCGGCCGCTTGCCAACTTGGTGGACTGGGTCGGACTCGATGCCATCGACGGCCCTGCGATCGCGGCTTCGCTGCGAGCTGGTCTCAGCGACCCCGGCTTGGATCTGCCGCCCGAGTTCTATGGCGAGGTACAGGACCTGATCGCCCTCATCGATCGCTGAGTTCTAGAGGGCGCGCAACCGCGGCAGGACCTCCGACCCGAGCATCGAGATGAGGCTCGGCTGGTCGAGGCCGGTCATCTGGATGACCACGGTGTGGGCGTCGACGTCGGAGATGAGGGGCGTGTAGGTTTCGACGATCTCGTCGGGCCCCGAGACCACGCTGTATCGCTCCAGGATCTCGGATCTGTCCATCTCGTCCGCACGTTCCCTGAGGTCCTTGGGATCGACGGCCTCGAGGCGGCCCGGTGCCCGCAGACCCCGCCACGCTCCGAGTGCTGTCCACGCCTCGTCCTCGTTCTGCGCCAAGATCGACCATCTGGTGGCGATGATGTCCGGAGCGTCCTTTCCGGCGGCGGCGGCCGCCTCAGCAGCAGGAGCGATGACCTTCTCCACCGTCTCGGCGGGGACCTTGACCGAGGTGATGATGCCGTCGGCCATCTCGGCGGCCAGTGCGGCCGACTTGGGACCACCGGCTGCGAGGTAGATGGGAACTCGGTGCAGGGGCGGGCTGTAGAGCCGAGCTCGGTCGGTCACATAGTGGGTGCCTTCGAACGTGAGCTTCTCGCCATCGAGAAGGCGCCTCATTATCTCGAGCGCCTCCCGCATGCGCGCTGCTCGTTCGGCGTACTTGGGGAACTTGTAACCCAGCGGTCCCTCGTTGAGGTTCTCGCCCGTCCCAACGCCGAGCTCGAAACGGCCACCCGACAACCTGTCGAGGGTGGCGGCGGCCTGGGCGACGACGCCGGGGTGGAAACGGAAGAGGGGAGTCGTTACTCCGGTCATCAGCTCTACCTTCGATGTGGCCTGCGCCATGGCGGCGATCGTGGCGTAGGCGAACCCCGATGCGCCCAGGTCGTCAACCCAGGGGTGGAAGTGCTCGGAGACGACTACGGCGTCGAACCCGGCTTCCTCGGCCGCAACGGCGTGCTCGACCAACGTCTCGGGGTGGAATTGTTCATGACCACAGAAGTAGGCGAAACGGTTCAGGTCGATCTCCTATCGGGCTGAGAATCCTAGGAAGAACAGGCCATCTACAACGAGGTCGCGAAATGCAACCCTATTCGGCATCTACGAGTCATACTCCCTGAAAGACAGGAGCTGTGGGAGGAGGAAAATCTCTATGCAGACCTGGCGTAAGTACCTGGCCGAATTCTTCGGGACACTCGTGCTCGTGGGAATCGGAACAGGAAGCATCTTGGCAGCCCTATCAACGGACACCCCGTTGATGGCGGCCGTTCCCCTGGGATTCGGCCTGGCGTTGATGGTCGGTTTGTATTCCGTCGGTGAGGTGTCTGGGGGACACTTCAATCCAGCGGTCACCTTCGGCGCCTTCCTTGACGGCAGGACCAGCCTCGTTGACGCGACCGGCTATTGGATCTCGCAATTCGCCGGAGCCATCGTCGGCTCGTGGTTCGTGGCCATCCTGGTCGGTCGTCGTCTGGTCGCAGAAACTGCGACCGTGCCCGGCGTGGACACGGGTCAGGCCTTCTTCGGCGAGGTCCTGTTCACTGCTGTGTTCGTGATCCTGATCCTGTCGGTTACGAAGGGCGGCTTTGCCAAGCAGGCCTTCATGGCCATCTCGCTTGGCTACGCGGCAATCCACTTCATCGGTGTTCCCCTCACGGGCGCGTCGGTCAACCCCGCCCGCTCGCTGGCGCCGGCCCTGCTCGGCGAAGGCGGCGACAACGGCGACCTGTGGATCTACCTCACGGCGCCGTTCCTCGGAGCGTTGGTGGGTTGGATCGTCTACAAGGTCATCGTCACCGGCGATACGGATTTCCGTGATGACATGAAGAGAGTTGGTGAGTCAGTCACCTCATAGAGCAACTGGCACGTGAAAGAGAGAAGCGGGGCGTGCTGCCCCGCTTCTCTCGCGCTCGGAGGCTTTGGGCTATGAGCCTTGGGCTCTGGGCAAATCCGGTTGGCTCATAGCTCAAGGCAAGGCGACCGAAGGTCGCCCAAGCCAAAGCTGCGGCGGAGCCGCCCTAGCTACTCCTCCGCCAAGCGCTCGCCGGCGCGGACGGGTAGGTCGATGTGGTTGGCCGGTGGCGCTAGAGGGCACGACCACATCGGGTTGTAGGCGCACGATGGGTGGTAGGCGTAGTTGAAGTCGAGGACGACCTTGGTCTCGACGTGGCCGAGGTCTGCACCCTTGGCGGTATCGAGCAGATAGCGACCACCGCCGTAAGAGGCCTCGCCGTTGGTCTCGTCCCTGAACGGCAGGAACACCCCGCCGCCATAGTCATCCAGCCAGTAGAGGTTCAGGGTGACTGAGTGAGCACCAATGAACAGGTTGGCCACTCCGAAAAGCGTCGACCCGGTCGAGCCGGCAGCGCTGTGACGGAGTTCGGCCGATTCGCCATCGGCGGCCTCGATCTCGGCGGCGAACCGCCACGCCGGGTCGTAGGGGAAGTACTCGAGTCCGTCGAACGCGACCCGCTGCGCGGCGTCGAGAGCGCTTTGCGGGTGATCGGCGAGTAGGCGATCGCGCTCGGCTCGCCACCGCTGCCACGCCGCCAGGTCGGGCGATGAGGACCTGACGTCGCGATAGATGTCGGCGACTCGTCTTCGATAGTCCCACAGTTCCAGGGTGTCGTGCGGTTCTGCCATCGTCCCTGAAGCTAGTGCAAGGCCCGAACTCCCATCAGCCCCAGCGCCACCAGGGTCTGGGCGATTGCCACCAGCCGCGTCGCCGGTCGATGGCGCAGTGCCAACACGGCACCGGCGCCAACGAAGATGACGACGACGAGCTGAGCGACACCCCCGCCATCGGTGTGGGGGAGCAAGAGGCCCACGTCATCGAAACGCTTGCCGCAGCGGAGTCTTCCATTGTCGGCATTCCGACACTTAGGAACATCGCGAGTTGTGGCGGCGTTCTAGAGGCATGACCCGAATCGGTGGCTTGATCCTTGCGCTTGCCCTAGTTGCCAGCGCCTGTGGTGCCGACCCCAGCTCGGAGGTGCCCGTGGATTCCGTCGAGCCTGCCAACACAAGTTCCGCCGAGCCGGGCGCGGCGACGGATGCGGTTCTTCCCTTCGGGCCATCCGCTCTAGACGACATGTTCTCGAGCAAGTTCCCGCCATCGCTGGTCGACGCGGAACAGATCATCTCGGGAGGACCACCACCCGACGGGATCCCCCCGATCGACGACCCGAGGTTCGTGACGGTGGCGGAAGCCAACGCCTATCTCTCCGACGGCGAGCCTGTCGTCGAATTGACCATCGACGGGGACGCCAGGGCCTACCCCGTTCAAGTCCTCATCTGGCACGAGATCGTCAACGACACGGTCGGCGGCGTTCCGGTGTCGGTGACCTACTGCCCCTTGTGCAACTCGGCGGTCTCCTATGTTCGCGAGGTGCGGGGGGTGGAGACCACCTTCGGCACGTCGGGGAGGCTCTTCGCCTCGGCCCTCGTCATGTACGACCGGGAGACGGAGAGTCTCTGGACCCACTTCGACGGCCGGGCCGTGGTCGGTGTGCTTGCGGGCGACCAGCTCGAAGTGGTTGGCTCGCCGCTGTTGGCCTGGGCCGACTTCCGCGAGGCCCACCCCGAGGGCAAGGTTCTCGATCGCGATGGCACCGGCTACAGCCGCGATTACGGGCGTAACCCTTACGTCGGGTATGACGACGCCAGCACGACCCCGTTCCTTTTCAGGGGTGCCTTGGACGACCGAACGCAAGCCAAGCAACGGGTTGTCGGGGTGGAGATCGATGGAGCAGCCGCGGCATACGCGCTCGATGGACTTGCCCAGGGGCCGGCCTCGGCCACCAGCGTCTCGCTCGGCGGCACCGACCTGGTGATCCTGTGGAAGGCAGGCCAGTCGACGGCACTCGAGGGAAGCGAAGTCGACACCGGGCGTGATGTCGGCTCCGTCGGCGTCTTCCTACCGACACTCGCCGACGCCGTCATGTCGTTCGTCGCCAGCCCAGATGGATTCGTGGATAGCGAAACCGGGAGCACCTGGAACATCCTCGGCGAAGCCATCGCCGGACCCGCCGCCGGCTCGCAGCTGGAGCGTGTTCCTCACCTCGACACCTTCTGGTTCGCCTGGTCGACCTACCGACCGGGGACGGAGCTTGTCGAGGAGCTGTGAGACGCTTCTAGCTTCTCGCTTCGCGGGCTTTGGGCTTTGGGCCGAAGGCCGTAAGCACGCGACAAGCATGGTT
>Ga0224508_10005071_pt1 | contig 10672 bp, 10 predicted proteins | sample SF_Jan12_sed_USG_4_FD_170157 | JGI IMG/M metagenome (GOLD analysis project Ga0224508, IMG submission 170157) | Sediment microbial communities from San Francisco Bay, California, United States - SF_Jan12_sed_USGS_21 | ecosystem: Environmental > Aquatic > Marine > Sediment | place: USA... | reverse complement strand
GGGCACCATCGCAAAGAGCTCTCGGATCGGGGTGAACAAACCTACGTAGGTCGCCGGGTTCGAACGCGGGGTGCGGCCGATCGGTGCCTGATCGATATCCACGACCTTGTCGACCCGCTCGATCCCCTCGAGCCGCTTGAACAAACCCGGCTCCTGTTCGCTCCCGTGGAGTTCCTTGGCCAGCGCTTTGTGCAGGGTCTCGTTAACCAACGTGCTCTTCCCCGAGCCGGATACGCCGGTCACGCAAATGAAGTTACCCAGCGGGAACGTCACGTCGACGTTCTTGAGGTTGTGCTCGCGCGCACCGCGGACGGTTAGAGACTTGCCGTTTCGGTTACGACGGGTCTCCGGAGTCGGGATCGAGTCACGCCCGGAGAGATACGCCCCGGTCGACGACTTCTTGTTGCGGGCGACCTGCGTTGGGGTGCCGATGGCGACGACCTCCCCGCCCAACTCGCCGGCACCGGGTCCCAGGTCCACGAGCACGTCGGCGGCTCGCATCGTTTCCTCGTCGTGCTCGACGACGATCACGGTGTTCCCCAGATCCCGCATCGCGACGAGCGTTTCGAGCAACCTGCGGTTGTCGCGCTGGTGCAGCCCGATCGAGGGCTCGTCCAGGATGTACATCACGCCGGTCAATCTCGACCCGATCTGCGTCGCGAGCCGGATGCGTTGACTCTCGCCCCCCGAAAGCGTGGCAGCCGTTCGGTCGAGCGTGAGGTAGCCCAGACCGACGTTGTCCAGGAACCCCAGCCGCTCGTTGATCTCCTTCAGGATCGGCTTGGCTATCTGCTTTTCTCGTGCGGTCAACACGAGCTTCTTGTAGAGCGAGGACGCGTTGGAAACGGACAGCTTCGTTTGCTCGGCGATGCTCAGCCCGCCGACTTTGACGGCCAGGCTCTCGGGACGCAACCGAAGTCCGCTGCAATCCTGGCAGGGCTGGATCGCCATTCTTTTTTCGAGTTGTTGGCGGCGCTTCTCCGAGGTGCTTTCGCGATAGCGCTTCTCGAGCCTGTAGAGGACGCCGTCCCACGTCGAGCGGAACTTGTAGGTCGAACGCTTACCCTTCCAGACGTAATCGAATTCCCTTTTGCCCGCGCCTTCCCAGAGGATCTTCTTGAACCGGGCGCTCAGCTTCTTGTACGGCTTCTTTGGATCGACCTTGTAATGTTTGAAGATGCTCGATTCCATCAACTGGTAGCGACTGGCGTCGCCCCACGCCAACGCCCCGTCGCGGATAGCCACATCCTCGTCCTTGATCAACTTCGATCGCACGAAGCGTTTCTTGAAACCGATTCCGTCGCACGTTTCGCACGCACCGAAAGGTGAGTTGAACGAGAACATCCGCGGCGCCAATTCGGGCACCGAAACGCCGCAGTCCGAACACGCCAGATGGCGGGAAAACAAGAGATCTTTTCCTCGTGCGACTTCGACGACGAGCAGCCCGCCGGCGGCGGCCAGCGCCGTCTCGACCGAATCGGTCAACCGGTTCTTTAGATCGGGCTTGATCACGAGTCTGTCGACGACGATCTCGATCGTGTGCTTCTTCTGCTTGTCCAGATCGATCGGATCGGAAAGATCATGCACCTTGCCGTCGACACGCGCGCGGACGAAACCCTGGCGCGCCGCGTCGGCCAGCTCTTTTTTGTAGACGCCCTTGCGACCGCGGACGATCGGGGCCAACACCTGAATGCGCGTTCCTTCCCGCAGTTCGAGCACCGAGTCCACGATCTGTTGAACGGATTGGTTGGTAATCGGTTTGCCGCAGTTATGGCAGTGGGGCCGTCCGACGCGGGCAAAGAGCAACCGCAGGTAGTCGTAAATCTCGGTCACGGTGGCGACGGTGGAACGCGGGTTGCGTTGCGTCGTCTTTTGTTCGATCGAAATCGCCGGTGACAAACCTTCGATCGATTCGACGTCAGGTTTCTCCATCTGCTCGAGGAACTGTCGCGCGTAGGCGGATAACGATTCGACATAGCGACGCTGGCCTTCCGCGTACAGCGTGTCGAACGCGAGTGACGACTTGCCCGAGCCCGAAACTCCGGTGATGACGATCAGTTTGTTCCGTGGAAGGGTCAGGTCGATGCGCTTGAGGTTGTGCTCGGCCGCCCCACGGATGACGATTTCCCGTGTTGCCATGAAGACAGGCATTCTAACAAGCACGACTAATTCCGACCGCTGTTGGGGTCCGTTTTTGGCGTGCTATTCTCGATGCATGAGAGATCGCGCCCCTGACTTTCGCTGGCGCCTCGCGGTCGTGTCGGTGCTCTGTGCCTCCTTTGCGGCGGGCGCGGCGAAGCCCGCACGGGTGGCGCACTTCGAACCCGATACGGATGCGGCGGCGGCCGCGGCCCTTCAGGGCTCGACCTGGGTCGGGGGCGGGGGCACCTGGAAAGTTTGGATCAAACAGCTCGATGACGAAGAACGGCTTAATTTCATCGAACGAACCACGGGGCTCGAGATCGACCCCTTCGCGGGCCGGCCGGATCAGCCTCCGGCCTACCACACGGTCCTACTGGTGCTCGAGAACCAAGGTTCGGCAGGTCTGAGCTTCAATCCTCAGAGCTGCTGGCTCAAAACCAACCGTAGCGAGGTCTTGCTGCCGCAGGGGCTCGCCGATCTCAGCTTCAATTATCGCGTCACCGGCCGTCAACTCCCCGTGGCCTACCAGGCGGTCCAGACCGCGCTGTTTGAGCGAGCGGTCTCCATCGCTCCGGGCGAGCGGGTGTCCGGACTCCTGGTTTACGATCGAGTGAAGATCAAGACCAAACGTTGGAACCTGGGACTCCGGCTGGTGCTTCCGGACGGCGAGCGGGCGGTCTTCAACGCGCCGTTCCGCCGCACCGACCTAAAGAAAAAAAGGACCGGGAAAGGATCTTAAGGATGGGTAGCGCTTCAATGAGCCAGGCGAATATTCTCGACGGCAAGAAAACGGCGAAAGAAATCCGCCGGGAGGTCGCCGACGGGTGCGCGGCGCTGCAGGCCTCCCACGGACTGGTCCCGGGGTTGACGGTCGTGTTGATTGGCGAGGACCCGGCGTCGCAGATTTATGTGCGCAACAAGGAACGCGCGGCGCGCAAGGCCGGGATGAACTCGGTCATCGTACGCCTCCCCGCAGACAGCGACGAGGAACGTATCCTCGAAACGGTGCGATCTTTGAACCGGGATCCGAACGTTCACGGGATTCTTGTCCAGTTGCCCCTACCCGACGGCGTCAGCGACCGTCGGGTGATCGCGTCGATCGACCCCTCCAAGGACGTCGATGGATTCCACCCGGAAAACGCGGGAAAGTTGGTCACGGGGCTAAAGGGATTCGTACCGTGCACACCCGCCGGGGTGATCGAGCTGCTCAGGCGCCACGACATCCCGTTGTCCGGCAAGCACGCGGTGGTGATCGGCCGCAGCAACATCGTGGGCAAGCCGCTGGCGTTGTTGCTACTACGCGAGAACTGCACGGTCACGATCTGTCACTCGCGCACTGTCAACCTTGCGGAGCAGGCCGCACGCGCGGACATCCTGGTGGCGGCCGTCGGGCGCATGGGCATGGTGACCGCCGACTACATCAAGGAGGGAGCCGCGGTCGTCGACGTCGGGATCCATCGCGTCGAGGACGAGGCAACCCTGCGAGATCTGTTCGGCAATGACCCGAAACGCCTCGCTACGCTCGAGGAGAAAGGGTCAACCGTTGCGGGCGACGTCCATCCGCTCGGTGCGCGGCGCAAGGCCGGCTGGTTAACCCCGGTCCCCGGCGGCGTCGGCCCGCTGACCATCGCCATGCTGCTCAAGAATACGCTGGCCGCCGCCCGGCGATCGGCCGGCGCCGATTAGGGGTGAGCACCGAGCCCCTACGCGTGGCAGGGCTGACCGGCGGGATCGCATCCGGAAAATCGACGGTCGCCTCCTGGTTCGCGGCCTGGGGTGCGTACGTGGTCGACGCCGACCGGGTCGCGCGCGACGTCGTGGCGCCGGGTCGGCCCGCCTTCCATGCCGTCATCGAACGCTTCGGCCCGGCGATCCTGGGCGACGACGGTGAAATCGATCGGCTCGAACTTGGGCGCACTGTCTTTCACGACTCGGGCGAGCGAAGGGCGTTGGAGGCCATCCTGCACCCGGCAATCCGCGAGGAGAGCCGGCGGCGGTTCGCGCTACGTTCCGGCAAGGCGGTGCTCGGCGTCTACGAGGCCTCGTTGCTCGTGGAAACCGGCGCGCACGAGGACTTCGACTGCCTGATCGTGGCCGCCTGTTCGATTGAAACGCAAATCGCACGGCTGATCGAACGCGACGGCTTCGACGAAGAAGAGGCGCGCGCGCGGCTAGCCGCACAGTTCCCGCTGGAGAAGAAAGTCGAACTGGCGGATTTCGTGATCGACACGAACGGATCCCTCGTCGAAACGGAAACCCACGCGCGTGCGGTGTGGAAAGCCTTGACCGCCGACCAACGAGCCGGCTAGGCCCGGACGCGGGCGCCTTCGGCGTTCTTGACTTCTTTGACCCGGTTCCCCTCACCAACGAGGACGACCTGCGGCTCATGTTTGGAGACGTGCTCGTCTTCGACGGTGCAGTAGGAGGCCAGGATCAAACTGTCCCCGATACTCACGAGCCTCGCCGCGGCGCCGTTGACGCAGCAATCGCCACTACCCGGCTCGCCTTCGATCAAGTACGTCGAGAAACGGTTGGCGTTGTCCACGTCGTACACGTCGATGCGTTCGTAAGGGACCATCCCGGCTTGCTGCATGAGGTGGGGGTCGAGTGTCAGGCTGCCCTCGTATTCCACGTCGCACTCGGTGACCGAAACGCGATGGATCTTGGAACGCAACATCTGGCGGTTCATCTTCATTCTCCTTTCGGGTCGCCCGCCTGATCAGTCCGGCTGGACGCCGTCTCGGAAATTCACTAAAAAGTGTACTCGGTCTTCGCCGGGGCATCCAGCCCGGGCGCCTCTCATGCCTCGCCCGCCGTGGGCGATAGGAGAGCGTTATCGAGCAGTCGTGTGGTGCCGCAATGGACCGCCACGACGATCAGAGCCTCCTTCGTAAGCGCATCGACCGGGACGAAAGTATTGCGATCAACGAGTTCCAGGTAGTCGATGCGGAGTAACGGCTCGCTGTCGATCACCGTGCGCGCCGCCTCGACGATTTTTTCGGCCTTGGACTCGCCTTCATCGACACGACGTTGCGCAGTTTCCAACGCACGGGGAATCGCAGCAGCAGCACCCCGCTCTTCCTCCGACAGAAAACGGTTGCGGCTCGAGAGCGCCACGCCGTCGTCCTCGCGCGTCGTCGGGACAACCTGGACTTCGACTTCGAGAGCCAGATCCGTCACGACGCGCCGGATGACCGCAACTTGCTGGGCGTCTTTTTGACCAAAAGCGACGACGTGGGGCTCGATGATATTGAGCAACTTGGTTACCACGGTCGCGACTCCCTGGAAGTGGCCCGGCCGGCTTGCTCCCTCGAGCCGGTCCGAAAGTCCTTCGACGTTGACGAACGTCGAGGCACCGGGCGCATAGATCTCCTCGGCTTCGGGTAGAAACAGGTAGTCGACCCCTTCGGCAACACAGACATCCACATCGGCGGCCTGGTCCCGCGGGTACGTCGCCAGGTCCTCGCCGGGACCGAACTGGGTCGGATTGACGAACACGGAAACGACGCTGACGTCTGTGCTCTCGTTGATCATGCGAATCAGATTGGAATGCCCTTCGTGGAGTGCGCCCATGGTGGGAACGAACCCCACACGCAGCCCGGCTTCACGTGCCCGACGCACGATGTCCCGGATAGCTCGAGCTCGACGGACGATGTCCAAGTCAGTAGGTCTCGTCGGGCCCTGGGAACGCCCCGTCCCGAACATCCGTTGCCCAGTGACGAATCGCCTCGACGGACGCTTCGTACAGGGCGGCATAGCGGCGAACGAATTTGGGAGACTTGCCCGGGGACAATCCCAGCAGGTCGTGGTACACGAGCACCTGCCCATCACAGGCGTTCCCGGCGCCGATCCCGATCGTCGGGACATCCACGGCATCGGTGATGCGGCGCGCCAGTTCGACCGGAATCCCTTCGAGGACAATCGAAAAGACTCCCGCGGCGGCCAGCTCCCGCGCTCCCTCGACGATACGATCGGCCTGTGCTTCACTGCGGCCCTGAACCTTGAAGCCACCCATCGCCAGCACCGATTGCGGTGTCAGACCGACGTGACCCATGACGGGAATCTCACAATCGAGAATCGCACGCACGGCATTGACGCGGTTTGCACCACCCTCGAGCTTGACGGCATCGGCGCCACCCTCGCGAACGAGACGTGCGGCGTTACGTGCCGCATCTTCGGGGCTGAGGTGATAGCTCATCCATGGCATGTCGGCGATCAGCAAACAGCGCTCGCGAACACGGGAAACGGCGCGTGTGTGATGGACGATGTCGTCGACGGTCACGCGAAGCGTGTCACGTTCGCCGAGGAGAACATTGCCCAGCGAATCTCCGACGAGCAGGGCATCGACTCCGGCGGCCTCCGCAGCCAGGGCGGAGGGTGCGTCGTAGGCGGTGAGAACGACCAGCGGTAAACCGCCGGACTTTCGTTCAACGAACTTCGGAACCGTGACCATGTCCGGCCTCCTTTCTCTCCCCGCCACACGATGGGTCGAAGGATGGGGAACCCGCTTGCGAAGTCTGAGGCAGCATACTGAATTGTGGACGGCCTCGACCAGTTGGGTCGTTTTTCGGGCACTTCTCGATGAAAACAGGGGCTAGAGTTTGACGCCGAGCGGCCGGTAGTACTGCACGCCGCGATCCATCTTCTCGATCTGATCCACCAATTCGTCGAGATGCTCGGCATGGTGGACGAAGTCGATCTCGGTCGTGTCGATCACGAGCAACGGCGTCTGGGTATAGTGGAAAAAGAAATAGTTGTAGGCCTTGTTCACTTCGTTGACGTAGGCCTCGGAGATACCGGCCTCGTAGGAGCGCGAACGATGCTTGATGCGTTCGACGAGTGTGCGTGTTTCCGCCTGTAGAAAGATCACCATGTCGGGGAGCGGCGTCTGTTCTTCAAGCATCGCGTACAGCTTGTCGTAGATCAGCAATTCGCTATCGTCGAGGTTGAGGTAGGCGAAGATCTTGTCCTTCGGAAAGATGTAGTCGCAGACCGTGATCTGGTGAAAAAGATCGCGCTGGCTCAGGCCTTGGAGTTGACGGAAGCGGGACATCAGGAAAAACAGTTGCGCCTGAAAAGCCGCGCCCTGTTTGTCTTCGTAGAACTCGGTGAGGAACGGATTGTCGATCTCTTCGAGGACCTTGTGCGCGTCGAATTTGCGAACGAGCAATTCGACGAACGAAGTCTTTCCCACACCGATCGGACCTTCAACAGCGATCGATCTGAATTTCATCCGTGGACGAACTCCCCAAAGCGATTCGGCGACCCCGGTGCGTATTGCGAAATCCTGTCGATTATAAGTGGACCGTGGGATGGCGATCAAGCGCGCCGATGTTGCAAACGCAGGAGGGGCGGGCGATTCGCGCAAGTTCGTCCGCTACGGTACGGCCCGTTCTCGGGTTTCGAAGTCGGGGCGCTATCTCGTTCAAGGGGGCCAGGACGAAACTTCGTTCCCACATACGGCAATGCGGAAGCGTCAGACGCTCGTCGTTGACCAAAAGACCGCCCAGGACCAGCAAATCGAGATCGAGCGTACGCGGAGCGTTGGGACGGGAGCGTACCCGGCCGGCATCCCGTTCGATGTCGAGCAAAGTGTCGAGCACCGCGTGGGGACGTTCGGAGGTCTCGATTTCGACGACCATGTTCCAGAAAAGCCCGGGATCCCGGATGTCGACGGGCTCGGTCTCCCAAACGGAAGAAATCGCGGTAAGCCGCGATACGGCGAGACGGAGCCCGTCGAGCCCGGCCTGGAGATGGGCGCGCCGGTCCCCGATGTTGCTGCCCAATGCGATGTAGCCCGTCATGGAGGCTTCAATTGTAGCGCGGTTGAATCCGTGGAACACGACCGCTATCATGAGCGGCCTCTATATTTTAGAGGAATCAAACCGACAAGACCCGGCTCCGGAGGCGGCCCGTGCGGCACGAAGGCTCCCCGGTGGAGGCGAATCAACCCATGACCAAAGACCATGAATCTGAGTCCTACGATCGGGCGATCCTCACTTTCGGAGGTGCGCTCAAAGAACTCCAGGGCGGGAACTTCAAAAAAGCTAAAGACATGTTCACCGAGGTGCTCGGGGTGTTGAAGGACGAACCCGTCGTTGCCGAACGGACACGAATGTACTTGGCCGTCTGCGAGAGGCGTCTCACCGAGCCGGAGAAGTTGGGTTCAACCCCCCACGACCTGTACTACCGCGCCGTCGTCGAATCCAACAACGGCAACTCGGCGGAAGCGATCAGCCTGCTCGACCAGGCGCTGCAACAGACGCCCAACTCGGCCAAACTGTTGTACGCGCGAGCGTCGGCATGGGCGTTGTCGGCGAATCCGGATTCGGCGGTCAACGATCTGCGCCAGGCGATCGCCATCGATCCGACAATTCGTTTTCAGGCGGTCAACGATTCCGATTTCGAGCGTATCCGGGAGGAACCCGGGTTCATCGATATCATCGAGCCGACACCGGCAGGGGCCTGATCGTTGGCCACAAGACGCCGCCCGCTGAGCGTCCTTGTGCTGGCCGCGGGCAAAGGAACGCGGCTGCGTTCCAAAACCATCAAACTTCTGCACGCCGTTGCCGGACGGCCGATGGTCGTCTGGGTACTCGACGTCGCGAACGGGCTGACCCCGACGCGCACGATCACGGTCGTCGGCCACCAGGCCGATCAAGTCAAGGCGGAACTTGCGGACACCGGCACTTCGTTCGTCCTTCAGAAGGAGCAACGAGGAACGGGGCATGCCGTACTGCAAGCCTCGCGTGCGATCGGGGCCAAACGCGGCACTCTGCTGATCGTCAATGGCGATCTCCCCATGTTGCGCACGGCGACGCTGCGTAAGCTGGTCAACGGACACGAGAAGAGCGGCGCCGCGCTGACCCTTCTTACCGTCCAGGTTGAAGATCCACACGGGTACGGGCGAATCATTCGCGACAAGACCAACAGGGTCGAACGGATCGTTGAACAGCGCGATGCGACTCGCGAGCAACGACGCGTCAACGAGATCAACACCGGTGTTTACGCCGCCGACCCGGAGAAGCTGCTGCGCGTGCTGCGTAGGCTCCGACCGGACAACGACCAGGGCGAGTACTACATCACGGATGCCGTGCATCATTTGCTCGCCAAGGGCGAACCGGTCGGCGCGATCCATCATCACGATGCGGAGGAAACCCTGGGGGTCAACACACGCCAGGAACTGGCCCAGGCGTCGCAGGTGTTGTACGAACGCCATGCCGAGGCATTGCAGGATCGGGGCGTGACCCTGCTTGACGCCGCGCGGACCTGGATCGACCCACGAGCCACGGTCGGGCGTGACACGGTGATCTATCCCGGCGTGTTCATCGAGGGCCCCTGCTCGATCGGCTCCGATTGCATGATCCGCCCGGGTTGCCGCATCGTCACCTCCAAGATCGGTGCGGGGACCGAGATCAAGGACTACAGCGTTATCGTCGAGAGTCGCATCGCCCGGCACGCCGCCGTCGGTCCGTTCGCGCACTTGCGCCCTGGGTCGATCCTCGACGACGGGACCAAAGTCGGTAACTTCGTCGAGCTAAAGAAGACCCGACTCGGCCGCGGGAGCAAGGCCAGCCATCTGTCCTACCTGGGGGATGCGACGATCGCGGAGAATTGCAACATCGGTGCGGGAACGATTACCTGCAATTACGACGGCACGAACAAGTTCCCCACGGTGCTGGCCAAGGGCGTTTTCATCGGCAGCGACACTCAGATCGTCGCGCCGGTCAAGATCGGCGAGGGTGCCTATGTTGCGGCCGGATCGACGGTGACCAAAGACGTCCCCAAGGGCGCCTTAGCGATCGGGCGCGGAAAACAACGGAACATCGAAGGCTGGGTGGCCAAAAGATCCAAGAAGCCCAAGAGTAAGAAGAGGCGCTAGCGGATCGGGTTGGACCCGGAACGACACCGGATCCTATATTCGGGCCCGAGGGAGACCTTTCGAATGTGCGGGATTGTCGGCTATATCGGGCCCCAGGATCCGGTAGAGGTGATCATCGAGGGGCTGCGGCGCCTGGAGTACCGTGGTTACGATTCGGCGGGTATCGCGGTGGTCGGCCACGACGGCGAGATCTCGATCCGGCGCGCCCCAGGTAAGCTGCGCGACCTCGAAAAGGTCGTCGCCGCCGATCCACTCACGGGGGTCTACGGCCTCGGTCACACCCGCTGGGCGACTCACGGCCGTCCCTCCGAAGAAAACGCGCATCCGCACCGCGATTGCAGCGGACGCCTGGTCGTGATCCATAACGGCATCATCGAGAACTACCTCGATCTGAAACGCGAACTGCAATCCAAGGGGCACGAATTCGTCACCGAAACCGACACGGAGATCATCGCCCACGCGATAGAAGAGGCCTACAAGCAGGGCGCCAAGAATCTGCCGACCGCATTCCGTCAGGCGCTCCCGAAACTGAACGGAATCTACTCTCTGGTTGCACTCCATGCCGATGACCCGCAGCTACTGGTCGCCGCACGGCAGGGTCCGCCACTGGTCGTCGGAATCGGCGAGCAGGAAACGTTCGTCGCCTCG
>Ga0224508_10005070_pt1 | contig 10673 bp, 10 predicted proteins | sample SF_Jan12_sed_USG_4_FD_170157 | JGI IMG/M metagenome (GOLD analysis project Ga0224508, IMG submission 170157) | Sediment microbial communities from San Francisco Bay, California, United States - SF_Jan12_sed_USGS_21 | ecosystem: Environmental > Aquatic > Marine > Sediment | place: USA... | reverse complement strand
TTCTTACTATTGGCGCTATAGAAGGAAGTGAATTCAATGCCAAGTTAGAATTTGTTTCACCAAAAGGTATCGAGGAAGAGGGTGCCATAAAGTTTGAAGTGCGAGCAGGCATTGAATTGCTTGAAGATCATTTTATCAGAGCCGGTTACAGTGCTAATGGAGATATTGTAACTGAAATAAAAGAGCAGGTTTTGGCAATTAAAGAAAGTAATGTGTTGGTGGAGAATGATAGCAGCTTTGTTCAAAAAATGATCAGCGATCAAGATTTTGAAAAGACCTTAATAGTCACCGGATTATCCGACGGAGTTAACGTGGAAATCCTCTCGGGACTAACCAAAGATGATCAAGTTAAGAAATTGTAATTCCCTTAGCCAATTACCCCCGTTTTTCGTAACTATAAGTAAATATGGAACCATCAAGTATGATCAACCTCAAGCAAATTCAGAAGTCCTATCCGGTGGGAAATCAATCACTGCATGTGTTGAAAGGGATTGACATGGAAGTAGGCAAAGGTGAATTAGTATCGATCATGGGTTCTTCCGGATCCGGAAAGTCCACCCTTCTAAATATAATAGGGATTTTGGATGGCTATGATTCGGGTGACTACCATTTAGCCGGGACCCTTATTAAAAACCTCAGTGAAAAAAGGGCCGCTCATTATCGAAACAAGTTCTTGGGTTTCGTCTTTCAGTCCTTTAACCTGCTCAACTTCAAGAATGCCATGGAAAACGTAGCGTTGCCCTTATACTACCAAAAGGTCAGTCGTAAAAAGCGCAATAGTATCGCCTTAGAGTACCTGGATCGCGTAGGTTTGAAGGAATGGGCCGAACACTTGCCCAGCGAATTGTCAGGTGGTCAAAAACAACGTATAGCCATTGCCAGAGCCTTAATATCTGATCCTAAGGTAATCTTGGCCGACGAACCCACTGGAGCATTGGATTCCAGCACTTCCAAGGAAGTAATGGAAATCTTTAAGGAGGTTAATAAGTTGGGAAAAACTGTTATAATCGTTACTCATGAACACGATATTGCAGAAGGTACCGATCGTATTATTATGCTTAAAGATGGCATTATATTAGATCGCAATTTTCAGCTTGCTTCATAACCATAATAAACCTGGATTAACACTACTTATATGTTTGATATCGACAAGTGGCAAGAGATCTTTCACACCATCGATAAAAATAGACTACGCAGTTTCATCACCGCATTCAATGTGGCATGGGGAATCTTTATCCTAATCATATTAATGGGGTTTGGCCGTGGTTTTCAAAACGGTGTACACCATCAATTCGACGATGATGCTGCTAACAGTCTGTTCATAAATACGGGAACCACTACGTTGCCCCATCGGGGGATCCAACCAGGTAAACAAATCAACTTTGATAATGAGGACTACAACATGATCCGTGAGAAAGTTGAGGGAGTTGAATATTTGACTGGACGTTATTATGTGTCTGGTGAGTTTACCGTGCGGTACCAAGACAACTACAGTTCCTTTAGTATTAGATCCGTCCATCCGGACCACCTTCACCTGGAGAAGTCTATTATGATAGAAGGACGCTACATCAATGATAAGGACTTAATGGAAAAAAGAAAGGTAGCCATTTTAGGGACAAAAGTGGTGAAGGTCCTCTTTGGCAATAAGCATCCTATCGGCGAATACATTACTATAAATGGTATCAAGTATAAAGTGGTAGGCATTTACGATGATCTAGGACAGGAAGATGAGACCAAAATCATATACATTCCCATATCCACGGCACAACTTGCTTATGGCGGGGGTAATAGAATTCATCGATTAATGCTAACCATGGGAGACGCTACCTTAGAACAAAGTTTGGAAATTCAAGATAAAGTCCACGCCATGCTAGCAGCCAAACACGTGTTTTCAGTGGAGGATAAAAGAGCGGTAAGGATATTTAACATCTGGGAAGAATACATCCGATGGATGGGCATCTTTGACGGTATTCGATTGGTGCTGGCAGCCGTGGGAATTTTTACCTTGATCGCTGGAGTAGTAGGCGTAAGCAATATTATGTTGATCGTGGTTAAAGAAAGGACCCGGGAAATTGGGGTACGAAAAGCTATCGGCGCTACTCCCCATTCGGTGATCGGGTTGTTTTTAATGGAAGCCTTACTGATCACCATTGTAAGTGGTTATATCGGTATGATCTGTGGTATGATGTTTATTGAGTCCGGGCTGCTAAGTAACTTAATGCTGTCATTTGGATTCCCCATGGATTTCTTCATTGATCTCAGTGTAAATTTCACCAATGCCGTGGTAGCTACATTTATATTAGTATTTGCGGGAACCCTGGCCGGATACTTCCCGGCTCGTAAAGCATCCCGTATCAAACCAGTCGAGGCATTAAAAGACGAGTAATATGTTCGATTATGACAAATGGCAGGAAATCTTTGGAACCATACGCAAGAATAAACTGCGTACCTTTCTCACCATTATAGGTATTGGATGGGGAATCTTTATGATTATCATTCTTATCGGGTTAGGAAACGGCTTCCAAAAAGGCGTAACCAAGGGATTTGGTAATTGGGCCACCAATTCAGGATTTGTTTGGGGACAAAGAACTACCATATCATATGCAGGATTTCAGCCCGGCCGTAGTATTGATTTTGATAATTCAGACACAGAATTACTGTTGAGTAGGGTAAGAGAGATTAGGTATCTGGCCCCTCGAAATCGGCTGGGTGGATGGCGTGGTGGCAATAATGCCGTACGCGGGGATAAGACCGGAGCTTTTACCATCGTCGGAGATTACCCTGAATTCAATAAGATCAATGTGCAAAACTTAAAAAAAGGACGGTTCATAAACCAAAATGATATTAACGGTTACCGCAAAGTGGCGGTTATAGGAAAAAATGTGGTGGACCTTCTTTTTGATGAAGATGAAGATCCCATTGGGGAATATATCACCATTAAGAAAGTTAACTTTCAGGTTGTAGGTTTGGTGGAACCTGTTCGTAATGATGGTGGTGAAGAAGATCTCAACAATATCCACGTACCTTTTAGCACATTTCAGAGAGCATTTGGATATGGTGAACGTGTGGGCTGGTATGCTTTTGCAGCTTACGAACATTTCAACGTGTCGGAAGTGCAGGCAAAAATGCTAACCCTCTTGAAAGAAAAGAACCGTATTAACCCACTAGACGAGGACGCGATCGGTTACTTTAACTTACAGGAAGAATTTGAAGAAATTTCAGGATTATTTACGGGACTTAAACTTTTTACCTGGTTTGTCGGGCTAAGCACTTTATTCGCAGGTATTATAGGAGTTAGTAACATCATGCTTATCATCGTCAAAGAACGCACCAAGGAGATTGGAATACGAAAATCCCTGGGAGCAACTCCCCTATCCATTGTATCCTTAATTTTACAAGAATCCGTATTCTTAAGCATAGTGGGCGGATACATTGCCTTGATTATCGGATTGTTGCTGTTAGATTTGCTTTCGAACTTAATTCCAGATGATTCCATAATTTTAAACCCGGCAGTAAGTCCGGGAATAGCCCTGGGATCGCTTGTTCTATTGGTAATAGGCGGAATGATCGCTGGCATATTACCCGCACAAAAAGCCGCCTCCATAAGTCCAATTGAAGCCATTAGACAAGAAAACTAAATTAAATATATGAAACGAGTTCTTCGAATATCAGGATTGGTGTTACTGGTAGTCAGTTTTTTGTACATGACTTATTTCCTTTACTCCAAATCACAGGAACCTGATGTAGTATTCGAAACAGATAGTGCCTTCATCTCCACTATTGTGAAAAAGACGGTCGCCACCGGATCGATTACCCCTCGTAAGGAAATCGAGATCAAATCGCAGGTATCCGGGGTAGTAGATCGGATTTATGTGGAGGCGGGCGAACCCGCCAAAAAAGGACAATTGCTAGCTAAGATCAGGATAATCCCCAACTCGGTAGCTCTAAATAATGCTCAGACTCAACTGCGCAGCGCCAGGATCAATTACGATAATGCCAAGAAAGAAAAGGACCGTCAGGAAAAGCTGTTCAAGGAAAATATTATCTCCGAAGTAGAGTACAATCAATTCAAATTGGATTTCGAACTCCGGGAAGAAGGTCTGTCAGCAGCGGAAAGCAACCTGCAGCTGGTACGAGAAGGGGCTTCAAAGAACGCGGGGACCGCCACCAATGAGGTGCGCTCAACAGTTGATGGTATGATATTGGATGTACCAATACGTGAAGGAAGTTTCGTAATTGAAAGTAATACCTTCAATGAAGGCACCACTATCGTATCAGTCGCCAATATGCAGTCCATGATCTTTGAGGGCAAGGTCGATGAGTCGGAAGTGGGGAAGATCAAAGAAGGCATGAATTTGAAATTGGTGGTAGGTGCCTTGGAAGGTGAATCATTTGACGCTACCCTGGAACATATCAGCCCCAAAGGAGTGGAAGAGGAAGGCGCTATCCAGTTCGAGGTTAGAGCCGCCATTAATATTCAAAAGGATGTCTTTCTAAGGGCCGGGTACAGCGCCAATGCCGATATTGTATTGGAGCAGAAAGACAGTGTGCTATCCCTGAGAGAAAGTAACCTGATCTTTGAAGAAGACAAGATATTTGTTGAAGTGATGACCGGCGAACAGCAATTCGAAAAGAGGGAAATTGAAACCGGTATATCCGATGGAATAAATATCGAAGTTGTCAAGGGCTTGACAGAAGAAGACCGGGTGAAGAAATTATGATGAATTATTAAACTTGAAAACCTAGTACACCATGAAAGGGCCTGTGATTCGCAGGCCTTTTTTATTGGGAGGTGGCGTGGTTGATCACCCGCTGGCCGTTTTCATCCACACCGCCGTAAAACAAGTGATAGATATCATTTACCTCTAGCACTGCGGCCCCGGTCGATAATCCCAACTGCTCTCCTTTTACTCCCAGAGCAGGTTCAAAAATGGGATTCTGATCATTTTTTGTCCAGCTACTGCCATTTCGAGAGTGGGCAAATCCTAAACCACTGTAGGTTTCAAAGTCACTGTCATCGAAAGATCCAAACCACATGAAATAATTCCATCATTATTGTCCACCAATACCACAGGATGGGAAACATCTTTGGTAATGTCACCGGGACCCTGATCTTCCCAGTTGACCTCAGGGATCATCACCGGATTCGATGTGTCTTTGATCCACTCATAGCCGTTCGAACTGGTGGCATGACTGATCATTATGTCGTTGTTGGCCCCGAAAGAGTTATACCATATATGATAGGTGCCGTTCTTGATCACCGAGGTGGGATCGGACACAACCCCGGCGTCCCCTACCTCAAACCCCGGTACTAAAACCAATCCTGCTTGTTGATCCAGTGAAAGACAGGCGGGGAGACGGTTCCAGTTAATGCCGTCCTCGGAATAAGCATAACCAATCTTTATCAGATCACGATTTTCCCGGTTGGCACCTCCATACCACATTTTGTAACGCTTAGTGACATCCGCTTCATCCTCATCATAGATTACCGTGGGTATTTCAGTTTTTTGATTGTCCCATCCTTCTGCTGCGGTGGAGGGTGTAAATACCACTATGGGATCACTCCAGTTAATACCATCCGTAGATTCGGAATAACAGATGGACGCAAAGGTAACATCAGTTCCTACACATCCCGCCCACATTTGGAATTTACCTTGATAGATCACTGTGGGATCACTGATGTTAGTCAGAGTGTCAACGCTTTCCAAAACTGGATTGTTCACATCTCTATCCCAGTTGTTGGCCGGCAGGTTTTCAATAGGAAAGGCGTTGTCATCATCGGAGCTTTGACAACACACCAGCATCGCCATGACCACCAGCTTCAAAAAATATTTACCCATCATCATATATTAATACAACTAGTTAGGGCAATTGGGATACTTATAAAACTGAAATCCTATTCAAAAATTACTCTCGTGAGCATGAGCGGCTCATTACCGATGATCCAAAAACAAAAAAAAGTGCAGCCTGATCGACTGCACTGGGGTACATTGTATATAATTTTCTTATTGCCCTTCTGAGGAATCATCATCAGCCTCTTCCTCCTCCAAACCGGCTCGTTCGGATTTCACAGATTCCAGGATGGTTGCATAGCGGGTTTTTAATTCATCATCGCTTTTAAGAGCCTTGTTTATGCGGTTATAGAGGCCTGCGCCCAATTGCTCCTTATCTTTGATCTTTCCGGTGTAAGCTTCCTTAAAAGTTGCAATATTTTCGTTATTGTAGGCCTCGATTTTATTGAATACATCCAATTCTTCAGGTGTTACTTTTAACTCCGCCAATTTGATTTCGTTGCCTGCTGCCTCTTTCAACTCTTTGAATCGTTTTCCACCGGCCATAAGTTCTTCAGCCTGTATCATGGCGTTGTAAGATTCTTTCAGCTTAAGCTTTTCCTGATCCGCAAAATCCATTACCAGCGCGTACTTTTTCAGCTCCTCATCGGTGATGGGAGTTTCATCTTGAGCTTGTGCCACTGAAATACCAAAAATCATTACCAGCAGTAACATCCATTTCCTTTTCATTTCTACTTAATTTAGGGTTTCACCATTTTTCCAACCTCGAAGAAAATGCAAATTTGTAATAAATGCAAATACCTGGCCTATATTTAGAGGATATGTCCACTCAATTTCAATATTATGAAGGTGTATTATTTAAGCACTTGTTCTACCTGTCAACGTATAATGTCGACCTTATCATTGGGAGAATTCGATAAACAGGACATTAAAAACGAGGCTATTACTCCCCAACAGTTGGATACTATGAAAGAGTTAGCAGGAAGTTACCAAGCCCTGTTTAGCAGAAAGGCTATGAAATACCGCTCATTGGGTTTGCACAACTTGGAACTCAGCGAAGAAGACTACCGTCGTTGGATACTAAAGGAGTATACTTTTTTGAAGCGGCCGGTTTTCATAGTGGGAGATGAAATATTTATTGGCAATTCCCAAAAGGTGGTGGAAGCCTTGACCGCACGCATCAACCGCTAAAATTCCAGCCAGACTTTAAAATTGAAAAACCTTTGGGAAAGATTATTGGGCACGGCAAATTGCCGGTTTTGCAGATCTGTGATCCAGGTGTAGGAAATAGTATTACGGGCGCCTATTAAGTTCAAAATTTCAGCATTGAGCCATAGGGCTTTCAAACCCAACTTCGATTGGCTTTTGGGCGTAAAGGAGATCAATTTTGAAAACCCAATATCCAGTCTATTGTAGGATTTGCCAGCAAAGCGATTTCTAAACTCAAGATTATTGGGCGGGCCAAAGGGCAGCCCACTACCATACAACAGGTTGAGGTAGACCCTTACCGTAGGGTCGTTGGGCATATAATCTTCAAAATAAATGCCCAGGTTGACGCGCTGATCTGATGGGCGTCTTATGTAACCCTGTCCATCGCCGTCTATTTGTTCTTCTGTTTTTAATATCCCCAAACTGAACCAGGACTCGGTTCCTTTGATGAAAGCGCCGCTTACCCGAAGATCCAGCCCAGCCACATAGGCTTTGCCTAGATTATCACCGTAGTAACGAATTCGAACGTTGTCCACATCATAAGGTACCACCCGTTCTAACGACTTATAATAGGCTTCAGTAAGAAACTTAAAATTGCGATTCCAAAGTTTGAAATTAAAATCCACTCCTGCGATAGCATGTATGGAGCTTTGAGCCTTCAAATTCAGGTTGAGGTTTCCTTCGAAATCTCGCAACTCCCGGTAAAAGGGTGCTTGTTGGTACCAACCAATAGCAGCGGTAAAGGTAATGGGCCTTTGCCACAGCGTTTGATAGGCATACTGCAGTCGAGGACTGATCAGCCATTGTTTATTTAAGTTCCAATATTGCCACCTTATACCTACGGTAATACGATGTTGAAACCAGCTAGAGGTATTTTGTACATAACCCGTAAACCGATAGCTATCCAGGTCAGCGGTACTGTTGATAGGAGGCGTATTGACGGTCACAAAATCTGCGGAATCAGTGAACTCATATTCTTGTAAGCGATCTTCGATCAGTTCCCGCACATATCCTAGCCCGAATTCCAGTAAGTGACTTGGATTTATCTGAAAGGAGTTGTGGTTAATTATATTGAATATCTTGGCGTCCAGACTGTTTCTGCCGGAGCGATAGTTGGTGCCCAATCCCCGGATAACCGCACATTCATTGAAATTGCCAGAACCGGGGTTGCTGTCTGCATCACACAGCCGGTAGGCCCCTTCGATTTCAAAGTACTCCCGTTCCTGAGTAAATAAGGCGGAGGTAATCAATTGCGAATGCCAGCGATCAGAGAACTGATGCTTCAGTGAGAGTCCTCCCTGAACGGTTTGATACCGTAAAATTTCTTGGCCATCGAATCCCACCAGGAATTTGAACGATTGATCGAAAGTTCCAAATTGGGTTTCTCTGGTTTCGGGCTCAACCTGATAGCGATTATTGGCGTAGCTCAACAGTACTCCAAGTTCGGTGCGGCGCTCCTTGTCAAGCTGGTAGGTTATAAAGGACTGAACATCGGTGAATTTAGGCAAATACTCCCCGTCAGTCTCCAAAGTGTTCAACAAGTACTCGGAGCTTTTGTGCCTCACCCCTACCAAGTAAGTGACCCTTTGGTTGTCTGAAACACCTTCTAGATGAGCTGAGCCCCCTAAAAATCCGATAGTGAGCGAACCACCCCATTGTTTTGGCTGCTTGTATTGAATATTCAAGTTGCTGCTGAGCTTGTCCCCGTATTTCGGAGCCCACCCCCCTGCGGAGAATTCAATCTTATCCACCAAATTAGGATTTACAAAACTAAGCCCTTCTTGCTGCCCAGCCCGTATAAGGAAAGGACGATAAATAGGAATATCGTTTACATAGACCAGGTTTTCATCAAAATTACCGCCCCGTACGGAATAAGTCGAAGAGAGTTCGTTGTTGCTGGCCACACCCGGCAAAGTAGCCAGAACCTTGTTGAAGTCCCCAAAGGGAGAGGGTAATAGCCTGGCGGCCTCCGGATTGATCCGGGTTACGCCGGGCAATGCGGGTCCTCTTTGTAGGTTGTCCTGTATTTCCACTCCCGGTAGTACCCTGGTTTCCGGAACCATGCGCAAATCGAGAAGGATGTTCTCAAAGGGGGCAAGTTGAAATGTCCGGGTAATGGTCTGATAGCCCAAAAAACTTATAGTCAGAGTAATGGGTGTGCCCGACTGAACAGTCAAGACAAAACGCCCTGACTGGTCGGTTGAAGTACCGGCCCCCTGATTGGTCAGTACATTGGCGCCTACTAAAGGATTACTACTCTGATCGGTGATCTTTCCATTGATGAAGGCAGATTGTGCTTTGCCTCCAAAGGCTAAAAGACATAATAATAGGATTAGGAGATTGCCCCTCAAGCGATTACCTGCTTTAGATCCTTGATGGTATCACTGGGGTTATCGCTTCCAAAGACAAAACTTCCCGCGACCAAAACATCTGCTCCGGCCTCCAACAAGTCTGGAGCATTCTGTTGCTTTACGCCGCCGTCTATTTCAATCAAGGCGTTAGAGTCGCTATCCTCGATGAGTTGCTTCAATCGCTTTATCTTAACAAAAGTGTTGGGAATAAACGACTGACCTCCAAATCCTGGATTTACGGACATAAGACAAACCAGATCAATATCGGCAATGATATCCTCTAGAAGGCCCACCGGGGTGTGAGGGTTGAGCGCCACCCCCGCTTTGCATCCCAATTCTTTTATTTGATGCACCGTGCGATTCAGGTGAGGGCATGCTTCAAGGTGGACGGTTAGCACGTCCGCTCCAAGTTTTTGAAATTCTGGTAAATAATGCTCCGGAGATTGAATCATCAGGTGGATATCCAGAGGCTTTTGGGCGTGTCGGGCGATAGCTCGACATACCGGTATCCCGAATGAAATGTTGGGGACAAAACTACCATCCATTATATCCAAATGGAACCAGTCCGCTTCACTGGCATTGACCATTTCAATGTCTCTTTGCAGATTAGCGAAGTCCGCTGCTAAAATTGAAGGAGCTATTATGGGTTTCATAATGCAAATATAGCATTATCCACGGGGTAACTCCTGGGGAAGTCCTACATTTTGGCCAACTTATCCAGAGCTATTTCCTCTGTGGTCACATCCATTACAAACCCTATATCCTCCTGATTGTCGGCTTCTACAGTAATGTGAAATCGATCACTAACCCCTGTATATATCTGGGCACGATTTTCTTTTTTCCTATGAACCGTCCATCCCTTAACATCGTCGGAAATGCTAAACCCTTTGATGTGTTCTTCGGTATTGTCGATCTCAAATCCGGATACATATGCCGCCATTATAGTGGTATACAAAGCATATGCAGCATTATAATCCACAATACTTATGCTCAGGCGATCACCCGCTTGGTTTTCGTAGTCCTGGTTTACGTTGGAATAGGATCCCATGCCGGGGGTAGTATTGGTGCCACCCTGCATCTCCCCCACTGGTTCATAACCCTCAAAAGAGCCTGGTAAAAACTCCGCAAGTTTTTCATAATGGATAGCAAGGGTATCTCCGCGTTTTTTTCGTTCCTCCAATCGTTCTTCTGCTTGCTCCAAAGACTCGTGCATATTTTCAGCGGCGTCTTTCAGGTTTTTTACATTGTTAATAGCAGACTTGGCTTCTTTGAATCTTTCACATGAGCACGATGCTAATATCATACAAACGCATACGGTAAG
>Ga0224508_10005069_pt1 | contig 10674 bp, 10 predicted proteins | sample SF_Jan12_sed_USG_4_FD_170157 | JGI IMG/M metagenome (GOLD analysis project Ga0224508, IMG submission 170157) | Sediment microbial communities from San Francisco Bay, California, United States - SF_Jan12_sed_USGS_21 | ecosystem: Environmental > Aquatic > Marine > Sediment | place: USA... | reverse complement strand
GAATGGCTGACCCTGATTCCAGGATACAAATCATCGCCGTGAGCGGAGAATCGTTGGCGCACGTGACGCGTGGGATCCAACATGGTGTTTAACGGCACCCACAGCGCTGCTCGCACTTCATGATTTGGCGACGCCTCAACGGACTCGGACAAAAAGTACACGAACGCGGAAATCACCAGATCTAAGTTCGCACCCTGGGCACGCCCTCGTTGATCATCCAACCTGCCCAACCATTCCGCACCTTCAAGTTCGATACCGACCTCCTCTAGGGTCTCCCGCTCCGCCGCTGCACGCGGGTCTGCGTCCTGCTGTTCCACACCACCGCCGGGAAATGCCATGTGCCCAGACCACGGGTCGTCCTTATGATGAGCGCGCTCGATGAGTAACGCTTCAATGTATCCATCGTTGTGCCGAAGCGTCAATGCCACTGCGGCTTGGCGCCAATCGCCCGCGCCAATGATCTTTGGTTGATAGCGTTGAAAGCGATCACGAATGGGGTCGATATGATTCATCACAGAATGTCGGCAACTTCGCACTGCGCATTGGTTTGACCCATGCCTGCCTTGGCCTGTTGTCAAAAGCGCAACTGTAGTCCTAGCCAGTGGCGTTATGGGTGAACCTGGGAAGGAAAACTCTAGACCAACCCAATCGCTGTCACAAGCCGATCAGGTCTTCCTGGGCCATTTTCGCTAGCCTGTCCGGATCGCGAATGATGAGTTGATCTTTCGAGCGCTCGATCACCCCTATTTGCTCGAGCTCTTTGAGTTCGCGAGTTACCGCCTCTCGATGGGTGCTCACTTTGCTGGCTATGTCCGCGTGCTTAGGCACTGGTGAGATAACCATGACGCTTCCGTTTTCCTTATGCCCCGTCGCCAACCGTAACAGTTCCGCTCGGATGCGCTTGTTGACCGAATATGCAGAAAATTCGAAAACCCGTGTACAAAGACGTCGAACTTGCTGCGTCAACTGCTTCATAGTCGCTTCTGTCATTTCAGGGAACTTCCTTCTCGCTTTCTGAAACACCTCTGCGGTCATCGACGCGATCAAGCAGTTCTCTATCGCGATCACGTGTGCCGATCGTGGTTCGCCATCTATTGCGGCCAATTCACCAAACATCTCGCCGCTGGTGAAATCCCGCAACACAATCTCTTTCCCATTAGAAGAATAGATAGTGGCGCGCACTGTACCGCGGGCGACAAAATAGATATCGGTAGACCTATCGTCATGAAGAATGATCTGATCACCGGTGTAATACTCTCGCCACCGGCAAAGATCTGCCAAAGATTTTAAATCGTCATCGCACAGTCCACGGAACACGTGCATTTGCCGCAGCACGCCTGCGGTTGCCGTTAACACCATCCTCTGCGCTCTCCTTTATCGGAGCTATGTTCTCAAGAGTGTTGCCGCGCAAAGGCATCACCCCACCTATGGCTCAAGCATAATCGAAAAGGGTGCCTCTAGAGAAGCATGACAGCGCGCTGTTGTGGACACCGTACCGCTACCTAAGATAGGGAAGATCCCTAACTCATTGATATAATGAACAATACTCTTGTTAAAGCTACAACGGGGATGCTGATGGAGCGCCGAAGATTGGTGTTGGGTATGCCGGATCAATCGACAATTATGTTGACGCCGAGATGCACCGTCATCGCCTGTTGCCCTAAGACAATTGTGCCTGCCTGCAGCTCGGTCAGACCAATACGGTAGGGCGAGCCGGCGTTGACTTCCACGAGCATTTTTCTTAACTCTGCCAACAAAGGATAGCGTAGTCTCTGGGCGAGGGGCCCTTGGACAAAACTTCGGACCAAATCGGCATAAGCCTGATCAGGCACTTCCATGGTCATCTTGTCTAACCGCAACACGCCGTTTTGATAAACAGGTACCCCACTGAGAGTGACTGGAAAGGTATCACCCAATCCAACGCATTCTCCGTTCACCAGCACCCCCGCCTGTCCGTCGAACTTTGCCACCATAACCAATCTGTCGGCGCGCGCGTTAAGCTTTGGGTCTGACAAGAAGGCATAAGCACAGGGCGTGCTGCGACTGCCTTGCATGTAGTGACGGCCGCTGTCAGTAAAAACGTACTGGTGGAGCATCTTGTGCAACGCCTTGTATTGAACCTGTATTTCCACATCTGAGCGTGCAACAGACAGAGGAAGCATACTGCACAAAACAACGATGCAGCCTGCTACTCTAGCTAGTAGCATGCTCGCCGGTTCGGTCGGCACAAAACGGAAGGTAAAGCAAGAAGGATCGGCGTTCTACCAGCGTAGTCCACCGCCGAGGTGGAATCCTTTAGACTCGGAGGAGTTATTCAGACCGTCGCCATCCGTAAAATCCAATCTAATTGTCTTAAAGCCCGCGCGTAGCGAAAAGAAAGGAGCCGGGTCATAGGATATTCCGGCTTGGAACTCCCGGCCTTCGATATCGTCGAAGCCGGATACGTCCTCCATAGATGGATACCAAGCCGCCTGGCCGTACAGCGACAGCCTGCCGAATAGCGCGGCGCGCCCGTCCAGGGTAAAGCGGGCACCCCTGCTGTCCAGTCCTTGTCCAAGGTCGATATCCTCCACTCCCAGTCCGATCGCAAAAAAGGTATCGTCCGCGGGAGAGAACAGCCGTCGCTCTACATCGAAGTTCAGATATTGAGCGTCTTCTATCTCCAGGTCATCCAAGTCGGAGCGGTACATGCCCCCTCGAATTCCCCATTTCTGAGACCACCAGGCCTGGCCAAAACTGCTCAATGCACCATCGCTATGCCCTACGCCAAGGGCATTGGTCCGAAACTCATTAGGCCACAATGTGAGGCCAATCTCGCCGTCAACCGTTTCCAGGGCATGCGCGGCCGCTGACGTGAGCCACAATGCACAAATCAAAATCTGAAAGCGTAGGAAGGTCATGATTCTTATTGCCTATGTAGATTCTAGCATACGCTTTCTGACAACAACGGTCCAGCCGTCCGACGGATGACCCGCCTATGTTTCCAGACGAACGGACTTATACCCCCACAGCAACAGGCTCGTAGGCATATCCTTTGTAACACACCTTAAAGAGTAAGGAGTACAGCACCGGCACTAGCCCCAGGGTCAGCGGTGTGGCGAAAATTAGGCCAAACATAATTGCCACCGCCATCGGATCCCACATCGGACCGCCGCCCAGGTAGAGCGGCACTAGGCCAAGGACCGTGGAATAACCCTCCAGTCGTGCGATCACGTCGTCAATATCGTCGAGCTTCACGGTATTGATCACCATTAAGGCATAGTGAGGGCTGGTAGGTTCAGGAGTGTGTTGCAACACAAAGCGCGGACCCCCATTGGCGATGTAGCTGACCCAGTTGACCAACCCTTGTTCCGCGTTTGCTTGCTGCTTCAGATCATTGAGAAACCGCTCCAGGTCTTCGACCATGGCCTCCGTCGTCTCGATAGAGGTACCGATAGGCAACTCAAACTCTGCCTTAAAAAAATTGCGGCCGGACGGAGGAAAGAAGATGTTGGGCACATACGACAATCCTGCCGATGACACTTTCCGGCACACCGACTTCCACCTCAGCCGCACCACCGCACGTCACCATCGCGACACGTTGACCAGCAGACACATTCTCGTTTACTTCTACATCCACAGTTGCGATCGAACAGTCATCTTTGGCGGTCAGGCGGGTGTAACCGAGTTGTGCACGCGCCCGTTCGAGCTGTTTACCGATGGAACGCACCGAGGCGCTGGCCGATTCGGCGCCGGCCCTGGCGGTATCCAAATCACTGCGAGAGGCGTTATTATTCTCATAAAGACCTTGGACTCTCTCGTAGTTCGCCTGGGCATTGCGTTGTTCCGCCCGTGCTTGTGCAAGCCCGGCTTGGGCTTCTTCGACCTTGAGTTCGAAATCCGCGGGATCCGATTCAGCGATGAGAGTGCCTTTTGACACCGGATAGCCAACTTTGACCTGTACACGCTGAACCGTTCCGCCCACTTTGAAGCTCAAATTAGCCTCTACCCCTGCTTTCGCAGTGCCCGCAAAAGTTCGAGTCTGGGCCGCCGGTGTCTCCTTCACGTCGATATATCGGACCGGTCGGATAACTTCCTCTATGGGCTCCTCTTTCGAACACGCCGTAACGACGCCAAGCGCTGCAAGCACCATGCTCAATGCTTTGATTGAAACTGATTGCATCGCCTAAGCTCCTTCTCTCTTGTGACGGACCGGTTGTTCAACGCGTCACGCGATCCATTAAATCACTGTAAGGGCACCTCCACATCCACCGCTTGAAAGAAGGCCTCTAGCCGCTTAATCCAATCGTCTTTCTGTTGTGGGGACAGAAAGTAGTCAAACTCCCCTACCGATCGTTGTACCCGCATCAAATCGATCAGAAAGTCGAACACAGCATTTGCCCCCCCTTGTTCCGCCACCAACGCCGCATTTTGGGCATCAAGCAAATCGATGATGGAGACCACACCCCGTGAATAAGAATCTGTAACCAGATCGAGGTTTTTGATTGCTGCTTCGGCGGCCTCACGGGACAACCGAATACCGGCAAAAGAAGCGCCCGCCTGCTGCATCGCGTTACGCACATTTTCTTCGATCCGTTGGGCGATTGCCTCCCGTTGCGTCTTTAAGGCCTCAAGGTCTTGAAGAGCCTGGCGTGCGGCGGCACGCTTGGCTCCGCCCTCGAAGACGCTCAGAGAAGCCGTAAACAAGACCTGAATCTCAGTGTCGTCTCTCGGTAGGGCGTCTGCTCCAATGCCACCTTCGGATATTCTTTCTGTAGTGCTACCGGCTACTGCCAAATCCGGTGACCAGAAGGAACGCTTAGCCGATTGCAGCGTGCGTTCCTGCGCGGCGATGGTGGCGTCTAGACTGCGCAACTCCGGCGCAGCCGCTAGGGCTTCCTTGACCATAAAATCCCTAAACACTGCGTAGACGATTGGATCGCGCGTGTAGGTGAACACCTTAGGCTGACTGATAATCAGCTCTGGATCATCTAGTGTCGCCTCCTCAGTGGAAAACGGCTCTTCCAGGGGTCTGTCCAAGATTCGGTTCACCGAGACTTTTGCTTGGTCGGTAACGGATCTCGCGTCGATTAGCGCCTGCCTATCACTGGCGATCTCACTCTCCCAACGAAACACCTCCGCTGGATTCCCCGTGCCGATTGATAGGCGGTTTCGAGCAAGCTCCAAATTGGAGCGCGTAATCTTTAAGTTGACAGTTTCGATTCGCTCGAGCGTTTTTGCCACCAGCAGGTTCAAGTAGGCGACTGAGGCTTCCAGCGCGATGTCAAGCCTGAGCCCATCACGATCCTCCTCCAACGAAGTCTGCAAATCGCGTTGTATATCCACATTTGCGTTAACCCGATCAGAATAAATAAGCTGCTCCACGAAAGCGTTGGCGCTGGTCAAACGCTCTGCGCGCGCACCGAAACTAGCTTTGGCACTGTCTTCATCCAGTCGCGTTTGCCGCAGATCGACACTGAGTTGCGGGTACCGCACAGACTCCGCTTTCTTTACTTCTTCTAAGCCTGCCTCCACGGTACGATCGAACGCCAAAAGATCAAGATTGACAGTGACCGCCTCGCGGACTGCTTTACTGAGCGACAGCGTACGTTCTAGCCCTTCGGGCTCCTCATTGATCAGCTCCGCCTCCGTCAAAAAACGCCACGTCGGCGCAAACCCAATGCGGCGCGCGGTCTCCATGTTAATGCTCAAGCGTTCCCCCTGAGAAAAGGCGACCTTGAACCGTCCCGGGTCGTCGCCGAAGAGGATGCGCTGTACATTGAGTGCGATGCGCCGGGCGAGTTTCTTCGCATCCGACGTGTCCGGTGACGCGCTTGCGAGTATGCCTCGTTCTACATCCTGTCGCCCCAACAACGAAAAACTAGGTAACCGCCTGGCAATCAAGCCATCAATCAGCTTGTTAAATTCCAGTTGTGAAAATCGTTGTAGCGGTGTGACATAAACGGCCTGCGCATCTGCGGGAATCGCTGCAAGGGCCTCGTCTGCCGAGTCGGATACTGGAGCTATGTGAAGATCAATTCCGTTCTCTTTTGCAATGAGTCGACCTTTCTCCTCGAGCTGCGGCATCGCCTGCATGATGGCCTTATCTACGAGCACCGCGAGCTTATCGAAAGACACGAGCTGTCGAAAAACTTCAACATCACGCTCGGTATTCTTGAACTGGGCAAGATAATTTAGATTGCGAACACCGCTGGTTCCGTCATCCACGGGCAGTCCTTGCAGATCCGCATCAATGATGATTGCTGCGATAGAAGGTTTGGGTAGGGGCCCTCGCTGTGCTAATTCCTGGGAAACGAGCGGATCGATAGCGACAACGATATCAACTTCTGGATCGCTCAGCGCCCCCCCCACAGCTTGTTCAGCACCTTCGGCGCTCCATCCTGCATCGCGTTGAAGGCGCTCGGGAAATCTCACGTCGAACTCGCCCCCCACAAGCTCTCGGATTTCCTGCTCAAGCAGGTGCTTAAAATCTTCGCTACGTTGATAGGGCCCATCTTGGATGATTGCAACACGTGTGGCTTGATCCGCCGATGCGTTCCCCATCAACGTCATCCATAGGAAGAAACTGACAAGCACAGTTAGCGCAATGTGTTTCATCTTCTTTTGGCACGCGTTACTTGGAATAGGAGGAAAATCCGCTATGAATATCGATTTATGAAGACAGACAGGCAATAACATACTACGCTCCTCTCACACGTTGGGCCGGCAAAGACTTAATCGGGTTGTTTCGCCGGCCTGGCGACAACAGACTTACTGCAGGTCTACAGCTGATTCGATGGATGTTCATCCTACACCCAAGGCAGTTTAATTTGCACACGCTCTACACTCTATCGACATTAGTGACCATGGATCAGACCAAACAAAAGAAAGAAAGCATGCGGCTCGACAAATGGCTTTGGGCCGCACGGTTATTTAAAACCAGACGGCTCGCGATTGAAGCGATCAATGCGGGACAGGTTACGCTGGGCGGTGCAAAGACAAAACCATCAAAAACGATCAGCACTGGAGACGAGCTCACTATTCGAAAAGGTCCTTGTCGGCAACAATTGATTGTCGGCGCCACATCTACAAGAAGGATGAGTGCTACTGCAGCTCAAGGACTTTACACCGAAACCGAACAAAGCATCGCTGAACGGGAGAAGGTGGCCGGCCTGCTTCGGTTTAACGCCACCCAGCGGAGCCACAGCCAAGGCAGGCCTACTAAGCGTGATCGTAGACTGCTACAACGGTTGCGGCGAGGTGATTAACGCGTGGACGCGCCTACTTTTTGACTAGCTTGAGGTTGTGGGCGTGCGGGATACGGGTCTCTTCTTCGGCAAAGCCAAACTCAGCCGCTGCCATCAGCACTGCGGCGCTTAATTCATCATAATTCTTGGTGACCGGATATTGGGGAAACTCTTCGATCACACTTTGCGGTGGTCTAAACAAAATACCCGCATCGGCCTGGCCAAGCATTGTTGTGTCATTGTACGAATCGCCCACCGCCAGCACACGAAAATCCAAGGATTGCAGGGTTGCTACCGAAGCGCGCTTCTGGTCGTGCATACGCAAGCGGTAGCCAACGATACGTCCATCTTCACTTAATTCTAATCGATGACAAAATAGCGCAGGCCAACCTAGCTGACGCATTAGCCTATCGGCGAACTCATAGTATGTGTCAGACAGTATGATCACCTGACACCGCTCCCGTAGCCAGTTGAGAAATGCTAGCGCGCCCGGCAATGGCGTTAGTGAGTCGATAATTTCTTTGATGTCCGCAAAACGCAATTCATGCCGATCGACTAGACCAAGTCGGTGGCGCATCAATTCATCGTAGTCGGAAAAGTCGCGTGTGGTAGCACGCAGCTCCTCAATACCTGTACGTTCGGCAACGTTGATCCAGATCTCAGGGACCAACACCCCTTCCAAATCAAGACAGGCGATATACATGAGCACTCCCGCCGCAAAATTGTCTCTGTGATCCGATTCGTTTGACCGTCATAATCCATTAGCGTGCGGAAAACACACTACTGATTCTCGATGGTCGTTGCAAGCTCATCGAACTTGCATCAGCAGCTCTAAGTCACCATATTAGCCTATGGGAACCATCGCACATGACTCATCAATGGGCATGCTGGGATGCAGTTTTCAGTGTAGACGAGATGACAGTCATCATCTCCCAAAGTGACTTTACGTATCAGTCACCCAGGCGAGCCTTGTTGAGCTGAGCCCACAATACTTTCCGAAAACGCTAAGCAAACTCTATGCACTCATTCGCTACGCTGCCACCGCTTGCCCTTTATGCTCATCTGCCGTGGTGCGTGAAAAAATGTCCGTATTGTGACTTCAACTCCAATGCACTCACCGACACACTACCCGAAGCGCACTACATCGAAACTTTGCTGCGGGATCTAGAGCACTACCTCCCGCGCGCCCAAGATAGATCCCTCACGTCAATCTTCATCGGAGGTGGTACCCCCAGCCTGTTTGCACCTGAAAGTATCGACGCACTGCTGGGCGGAATTCGGGTGCGACTGCCATGTGCGCCGGACATAGAGATCACGCTCGAAGCCAATCCTGGAACGGTAGAGATAGATCGTTTTAAGGGATATCGAGAAGCCGGCGTTAATCGCCTCTCCATAGGGGTGCAAAGCTTTCAACCGAATAAGTTGATTGCACTCGGTCGCATTCACGGTGCAGACGACGCCATGCGCGCCGGTCACGCAGCGGTACAGGCGGGATTTTCCAACTTTAATGTTGATTTGATGTACGGATTACCACATCAGGATGCGAAAGATGCGTTAGCGGATCTAAATACTGCGCTGCAGTTGGGTCCGACACACATCTCACTGTACCAACTCACTATCGAACCCAACACATACTTCTATAAAAATCCGCCGCCATTGCCCGACGATGAGACACTCTGGGACATGCAATGCACGCTTCAGGCGACACTCGCAGATGCCGGATTCCGGCAATATGAAGTCTCTTCGTATGCCAAGGACGGACGACAGTGCCTCCACAACCTCAATTACTGGACATTCGGAGACTATCTTGGGATCGGCGCCGGCGCCCACAGCAAGATAACCGATGCCCACGGCATCTCGCGCGTACACAAGCCCAAACATCCGAGGCAATACATGGCAATAGCGAGCACAGCGCAGGGTCTGGGAATCGAGCGACGTCTAGAGCGCACCGAAGTAGGACTGGAATTCATGATGAATGGGTTGCGCTTATGCGACGGTTTCGCCACGCCATTGTTTCAGCACAACACCGGGCTTCCTATCAGCTTGATCGATCGACCGGTCACACAAGCCGAGAGGCGCCAGTTGCTGATCAGAACTCCGGGACGTATCTACCCCACATTATTGGGATTTCGTTTCCTCAACGACTTGCTGGAGTTGTTTCTCCCCGAGGCTCGTGATACTGAGCCGAAATCACACTCTACACAAGTTGCAATCAATAGCTCTCAGTTAATATAGTGCCATCAGTCGCCACTAAATATCGCTGAGGAAAACATGGAAACGGTAACCGTCATCGCTGCCACTATGGGCGTGGCATGGGCTAGCGGCATTAACTTGTACGCAGCCATACTCATGCTGGGCTTTCTCGGCAATACCGGTTCCATGGAATTACCGGCCGATTTACAAATACTTGAGAACCCAGCCGTGATGATCGCCGCTGCATTCATGTATTGCGTCGAGTTCTTCGCCGACAAAGTGCCGGGGGTAGACAGTGCTTGGGACGCATTGCACAGTTTCATCCGTATCCCAGCGGGAGCGTTGCTAGCAGCAGGTATGGTTGGACAACTCGGTCCTGAGGCGGAATTGGTTGGGCTCGTACTTGGCGGCACATTGGCTGCCGGGACTCATTTCACCAAAGCCGGATCTCGAGTTTTGGTGAATACCTCGCCTGAACCTTTCAGTAACATCGCGATCTCGATCGGAGAGGATGTAATAGTCGTCGCCGGGCTATGGACCGCCCTGAATCACCCAGTGATATTCATTATCGCGTTGATTGGCGCCATCGCATTGGTGATCTGGTTAGCGCCCAAGATTTGGCGAGGTGTCAAACGCGTAGCGAGCCGTATCAGAGGATGGTTCGGCGCAAAGGAACCATCTACAATAGCAGCAACCAAAGCGCAATCGATCGCCGAAGATTCGAACTGAGCATAGAAAACAGTCACCAGAGCTCCAATACGCAATTTATGAAACTACGAGAACTTGGCATTGGGGTCATTACCTGCGTCCTGGTCGCAACCCTGGCAGTGGTGTGGTCATCGGACACAGGCGCGAGTCGCGCCCCAAGTGTAGAACTCACCTTACTTGACGGTCAGAAGCTTCAGTTAGACGATCTACGCGGCCAACCAGTAATGGTTACCTTTTGGGCAACCACCTGTGTAGGTTGTCAGAGCGAGGTCCCACATCTCGTTGAGCTGTATGAAGAGTTTCAACCCAGAGGCTTCGAGATCATCGCAGTGGCTATGGCCTACGATCCGCCCGCCCAGGTGTACGAATTCTCCAAGCACAGAGAAGTGCCGTATAGGATTGCGTTGGATCTCGACAATCAGGTGGCCAGCGCCTTCGGTGAAGTAAGACTCACACCCGCCACCTTTCTGGTCGACGGCGACGGGCGCATCGTTTATCAGGTATTAGGCGAGTTTAATACACCGCAAGTGCACAAGCTGATCGAGAA
>Ga0224508_10005068_pt1 | contig 10675 bp, 6 predicted proteins | sample SF_Jan12_sed_USG_4_FD_170157 | JGI IMG/M metagenome (GOLD analysis project Ga0224508, IMG submission 170157) | Sediment microbial communities from San Francisco Bay, California, United States - SF_Jan12_sed_USGS_21 | ecosystem: Environmental > Aquatic > Marine > Sediment | place: USA: California... | reverse complement strand
GTCTCCCGTGCCACCTTCCTTGCCGGACGGCGGGCCGAGGTCGGCCCGCGTGAACGGCAGGCTTATCTCGAACTGGTTGCGGGCGCCAAACCGTTGCTCCCACGTGAACCGTTCGGTGATCGAGTCCGGGCCCTCGGTATTGACGCTCGTTCGTATGATGGCCTCGTCCTCCGGGTAAGCCTTCTCCGTGAACAAGGCCTTCGGGACATTCAGCTCACCCCGCGGCCAGGCGTCATCGGTGCAAAGGCTGCGAATGTGATCGAGTATTCTTTGGCCTTCTTGCTCGGAGAGAAGCTCGCCGAACGCCGGCATCATTCGGTCGAACCCGCGAACCAGTCCGCCATCATGGATCACAGCGTACCAGTCGGCGTCCGGCTCTCGCACCGCGAACTCGCAATCGGTCAGGTCTGGGACGGCGACATCGAATGCGAGCTGGCTTGCGCTTCGGCCCGTGCCATCGGCGCCGTGGCAGGCGGCGCAGGCAGCCTGAAACAGGGCCTCATCCGAGCCCGCGAAGATCGCCGCCGTGCTCGACTCGGCGCCTTGCCCGATGGCCTCTCGCGTAGACAAGACACCGACGATGAGCGGACTCGCCGCCAGGAGTAACGTCGCGTGTGACGCGATGCCGCGCACTTTCACTGTGCGAGAGCCGTTTGCCTGCGTGTTGCGGTTGAGAAGCGTTCGCAATTGCGACCTCGTTGCTTCGTCAGCACTATCCATCGGTGCGTTAAGACCGAGAGCCAAAGATTCGTCGATCTGGGTAATCTCATTCAGGCGCTTGCGGCCGCTAGACTAAGTCGCTGCACCGTGACGCGTACAGTGAGGAATCCACGTATAGACAGGGCTCATCGATCGGGCCGATGCACTGAACGCGATCACGTTCGGACGCGTTAGGGGCTGGCTCGGCTTATGGTCTGATGGGGCTGGAGCGCGCGGTTCAGCGGGATGACGGAAGATCTTCTTTGTCACAGACATGAACCTCGACGACCGCGTGGACGACGCCTAATTCCTTGGGGATCAGCGTCTTGTAGCGGTCGGGCGGCTTCGGGTGATGTGTCACAACCGAGATGATTGCAGAGTAGAGATTCGGCCCTACCGCCCAGATATGCAGATCGGCGATTCGGGTGTCGCCTTGGGATTCCAGAGCCGTCATGATCGTTCCGCGGATCTTCTCGTCCGCCTGCTTGTCCAGCAGGATGCGGGCCGTGGTATGGAGCAGGCCAATGGACCACCGTGCCACGAGCACCGCGCCGACAATCCCCATCGCGGGATCGGCCCAGATCAGGCCCAGATACTTGGCGCCGAGCAACGCAAATATGGCCAGGAGTGAAGTCAGCGCATCGGCCAGTACGTGCAAGTAGGCCGACACCAGGTTGTGGTCGTGATGATGATGGTGATGTTCGTGACCTTCTTCAGGTTGGTGGTGGTGGCCGAGAATGACGACGGAGGCGCCGTTGACGACCAATCCCAATATCGCCACGAAGATCGCTTGATTGAACGCGATCTCGACGGGAGAGATGAGTCGCGCCACGCTTTCCCAGGCCATGACCAAGGCAAACATTGCGAGCAGGACTGCGCCGGTGTAACCGCCGAGCGTATTGACCTTGCCCGTGCCGAAGCTGAAGGACTCGTTATGGGCGTGGCGCCGGGCGTAGACGTACGCGAATGCGTTGATGCTCAGTGCGGCGGTGTGCGAAGCCATGTGCAGGCCGTCCGCGAGCAAGGCCATGGATCCGAACGCTAGGCCCGCGGCGATCTCCACGATCATCATCGCCGCGGTAATTGCAATGACTATGAACGTGCGGGTTTCGCCCGGACGCCTGACGTGCTGTCCAAACGCATGAGAGTGTTGCCAGCGATGAAGGCTTTCTTCGTGCATTCCCGTCGTGTCACAGTTTAGCTAGAACCGAAACCGAATTCCCCCATGTGCGGCGAAGCCCGCCGACCGAAAACCGGCCACCTCCTGATAGTCCTCATCACTCGCGTTTTCCAGGCGGCCGTAGGCCTCGATGCTCTGACTGACAGTGTACGCCGCGCTGATGTCAAGAACCCGGTAATCGTCGAGCGGGACGCGCCCGATCCCAAACAGCTCGTCCACTGCGTCCTTGGAGACCCGGTAATTCGCAACTAGTCTGAACCTGTCGTTCGGCGAGGAGAATCTGACCGCGAGATTGCCCAACGTTCTTGGCCTGCGAAGGCGCGGGAGTCCTTGCTGATTCTCGGTATCGTTGAAGGTCGCGTTGCCGAGCACGGTCCATCGGGCGGTCACGGGGTATTCGATGACGAGCTCGATCCCTCTCGAGACGTTGTCGCCCAGCGATTGCAGATAGCCTGAGAAGCCCGCCAGGTCGAAGAAAATCTCATCTTTGATCTCCTGATCGAAGTAAGTCGCTCCGACGTACAGGCCGTTGGCGCCGACGTACTCGATCCCGATATCGTAGCCAGCGCTCGACTCTTCCGATAGTGTAGCGCCCGTTGCAGGCGGAAAAGCAAAGGGCCCGTTGTTATAGGCAAGCTCGGAGAGACTGGGTGCCCGAAAGCCCGTACCGTAGCTGGCGCGATACTTGAGCGTTCTCCGCCCGCCCAGATCTTCGAGGTAAGCCGCCGAGACTCGCACGCTCGTGTGCTCCCCGAAGTCATCGTTGTCATCGTGACGAGCGCCGCCCGTGAGAAAAAACCCATCTCCGAATCGGCCCTGGTACTCGACATAGGTCCCGGTCTGGTCCCGCTCCAGATTGTCACTATTGCTGCCGAGGATCTCCTCCCTGTCCAGATCCACGCCAAACACCAGCGTTGAAGCCGTGCTGAAATCCATACTGCCTGTGTATTCGGCGCGACGAATGCTCCCTTCGGTCGAAAAAGATTGGATGCCCGCCCAGAAATCACCTCGCTCGACATCCGTGTTGCCGAGGGCCAGAGAGTGTGTGAGCCTGCCGGCGTCGTAGGAACCGGAGAGCTTGAAAGTCGTTTGTGCGATAGATCCGAAACAGTCGTTTATCGCCGGGAATCCGCACTGATCGAACTCATTCTCCGCATCGATGTCGCGGGCGACCAGTTGCAGTCTGAGATCATCGGTGGGCTGCCAACCCAGCTTGGTGTGCAGCGTCCTGTTCTCGTAGCCATCCTCGTCCATCAGGTCCGTGTCGGACAGCCTCGAGTTGTAGCCTTCCGAGGACAGCTCGGATATGGAGATGAAGTAATCCCCGCTTTCGCTGCCGCCCGAGACGTTCCCTTCCAGCTTTCTCGTCCCGAAATCGCCGAATTCGAAATTCGCCTCACCTGCCAGGGGGCCTTCCCCGGTTCGGGTCAGGATGTTGACGACGCCTCCCGCGTCCGCGCCATAAATGAAACCCTGCGCGCCTCTCAGTATCTCGACCCGCGCGATATCACCGGTGGTCAGCAGATGCTCGGAGGTCGGTCCAACCTGGGTCCCGCTGGGGTCCGCCAGCTCCACGCCGTCGACCATGACGAGTGTCCGGTACCCCTCCTCACCCCGAATACGCAGCGCCGTCGGCTTGCCCGCACCTCCCGTATTGCTGGCGCCGATGCCCGGTTGGGTGCGCAAGACGTCGGCCATGGAGTTGTATCCGCTCAGCTGAATGTCTTCCGCGGTGATGACGGACACCGCCGTTCCCACCTCGCGCAGCGGCCCAACGATCTTGCTGGAGACGACGATCTCATCTTCGAGGGCCGCTGCCGATCGCGGCTCGGGGATCTGCGCCGACACCAGATCGGGACTGCCAGTCACGATCAACAGCGCGAGAGACGCTGCGAGACTCGCACGGCGAGGGAGCGATGTCATGAGAGCTTCCCCTGTTGGTCTTGTCGATCAATTCTCTGCCACGGCAATACGAAGGAACCGTCCGCCGTGGTTTCCTTGAGCGCAGTGACCCGGTATACGTTCTCCAGGTTCGCGTTGCTCAGCACGTCGTCGGGTCGGCCCTCGGCAACGACCCTGCCTCGATCCATCAGGATCAGGCGGTCCATGAACCGTGCCGCCAGGGTGAGATCGTGGAGCACCGCGAGTACCCCGGTCCCTTCTCGAGCCCGGCTCCGCAGGATCTCCATCACGTGAATCTGATGATAGGGATCGAGCTCGGCGATGGGCTCATCCGCCATCAGCAGGGGCGCTTCCACGGCGAGGGCGCGAGCGAGCAGAACGCGGGCCCGCTCGCCACCGGATAAGGATTTCACGCTGCGATGGGCGAACTCCGCGGCATCGACAGCATTCAGGGCCCGGTCGACCGCGGCCTCGCATTCAGCGGCCGGTGGGCCGAATCCCTGCCGATAAGGGAAACGGCCGAGCATCACGACAGCGCGGGCCGGCAGTTGCCACTCGACGTGACGCTCCTGGGGCAGGTAGGCGAGTGCTCTGGCACGGTCGGTGCCCGACATCCGTTCGACGGACTCGCGGCCAACGATAATGTCCCCACCCGCTCGCCGGCAGGCCCCGATAACGGTTCTCAGCAGCGTGGATTTGCCGGCCCCGTTCGGGCCGATCAATCCCACGAGCTCTCCCTGGTCAAGGGTCAGGGAGAGGTCATCGACGATCCTGTAATCGCGCACCTGGACCGTCAGGTTGGAGACTTTCAGCCTCATGCGCCGTAGTAGGTCTTGAGCCGGAGGATCAGATACAGGAAGAAAGGCCCCCCGATCAAAGCCGTGACCACGCCCAGCTTCAGCTCGGTACCCGTAGCGATCAGCCTCACCAGGATGTCGGCCGAGAGCAGCAGGACCGCACCGCCCAGCGCACTGGCGAGCAACAGCCGACTCGGCTGGTGACCGACAAGAGGCCGCAGCAGGTGCGGCACGACCAGTCCGACGAAGCCGATGACTCCGCTGACAGCTGTACAGGCGCCCACACTGATCGCGGTTCCGCCGACGACCAGGAGACGGGTCCGGCGCACGTTGACGCCGAGGCTCATGGCGGCTTCCTCGCCGAGGCTCAGCGCATCCAATGCGCGGGCGCTCGCGGCCAGCAGCGCCCAGCCCGCCAGAACGAAAGGCGCAGCCAGCCAGACGTGGGTCATGCTGCGGTCGGTGATCGATCCCAACAGCCAGAAGACGATCTCCAGCGACGCGAAGGGATTCGCTGACAGATTGAGCGCGAGGGAGGTGAAGGCGCCGCACAGGCTCGAGACGGCAACGCCCGCGAGTACCAGCGTCAACACGCTGCCGCTGCCCGCCAGCGCCTGCAACAACGCCACGGCGACCAGGGAGCCCGTTATCGCCATCAGTGGCAGAGCCAGCGGCATGACGAGGGATAGGCCCGTGTAGATGGCCAGCACGGCGCCAAGAGCCGCGGCCGTCGACACGCCAATCACACCCGGTTCCGCCAATGGGTTGCGGAGATAGCCCTGCAGCGTTGCGCCGGCCAGACCGAGCGTCGCGCCGATCAGGAGCCCCAGTATCGCTCGAGGCAGCCTGATTTCGCGGATGATCAGCGACAAGACCTCCGGATCCGTCTGCTCGACCGTCGTCAGGATGCCCGATAGTCCGCTCGCCGCTGGGCCCACGGCCACCGAAAACACAAAGACGATTGCGGTAACTGTTCCCAGAATGGCGACTACGAGGTAATGGTTTCTTCGATCTCTCACTCGCTCATTACCGCGGCCGCAGGCTGAGATTGTCACGCGCTCGCCTCAACATGGCGAGCGCCTCGAGCGTCCGCGTGGAGCCACAAATCCACAGGGGGTCAGGCACATCTATCGTGGCTGTCCGTTTCAGTAGTTGCGCCAGGGCAGGGTGGCGCAGGCTTTCGGAAACCAGCGCGGGTGGTTCATCCCAGGGATGTCCGAGATCCATCAGATCGGGCTGCAGAAACAGCAGCTCTTCGAGGGAAACGCGGCGCCCCTCGGAGAAGCCGAGCCTGTCGCCCAGGGTTTCGAATCCGGCGGCTCGCGCGACGTCGGCCACCAGCGAGTCCCTCCCGGTCGTCCAGCCATCAGCTTCATAGCTCACGAAGAGGGGCCTCGGTCCGGCTCCCTGGTAGGTGTGCTCCCCGATCTGCGCGCGAAAAGCCGAGATCAGTCTCTCTGCCCGGTCGGTTTCGCCGACAGCTTCTGCAAGGAGGCGAAGGCTCGTGACGATGTCGTCGAGGTCTGACGCCATCTCCAGCTCCATGACCGGGTAGCCGAGCCGTTTCAGGACCGCCACGGTCGGCCGGAAGCTGAACGCCACAGTGACGATGAGATCCGGGTCAAGGCCGATGACTTCTTCAGCGACGCCGTGGTTCAGGTAGAAACCGCCTGCTTCCGGGCCGATCCATGAGGAGTAAGGATCTGCGGCAAGATGGGACAAGGACACAATGCGTTCCCGCTCGACCAGCGTTATCAGGAGTTGATCGGTGCAGACGTTTATCGAAGCAATACGCTGGGGTTTATCGGCTCCCAGCGCTGATGCGGCGAGCGAGCAGAATATCAAGCCGGCACAGCAGGCTCTCAGCGTTCCTCTGGGCGCGGTCTGGCGGCCTCGTTGAACCGGCATTGCCGTACTCCGTCAGCGACTCAACTACACGTGACAACCCCGCTGCCACGCACGCCACGTATCGCATGGAGAACACAATCACGCGCAGCAGACCGTTGCCGGTGTCGCCGCTGCGGTTTGACCGCTCCGCTGAGTTAACCCGCCTCCCGGATGGACGACTCGACGGCAGGTCTCCTGGCTCGCGGCTCGCCGCTCGCCATTCCGCCTTCCCAGGCTTAAGCCCAGTGGCAATGCTGAATGACGAACTAGCCGCTTACAGTTGCGGGTACAGCCACGGCGTTGGCAACTAATTGCCGTACCGTGTTCCCTTTCAAACCCCATAGGGGTACCGTCGTGCTCTACTATAGAGCCCGTCAATTTGACTCGCAAGCTGCGATAAGCATGACCGATGTATTGCCAACTGCACGCGATGTCGAGGAAGCCCAGGGTCGCTTGAGGGGGTGGCTCAACTCGACGCCGGTGCTCGAATGTGATGTGCTGAATCGCAGAGCGGATACCCGTGTGCTGGTAAAGGCGGAGTCTCTGCAGCACACGGGTACCTTCAAGATACGGGGTGCGCTGAATAGACTCCTCCAGCTCGGTTACGAGGAGCGAAGCGCCGGGGTTGTGGCCTTCTCATCGGGTAACCATGCTCAGGGCGTAGCGATGGCCGCAAAGTGGCTGGGTGTGGGCGCAACCATTGTGATGCCGAAAGACGCGCCGAAGATCAAGCAGTTCAATACGCGAACACTCGGCGCGGAGATCGTTCTCTATGACCGCTACACGGACGATAGAGAACACATCGCCGCGAAGATCGCACAGGAGACCGGCGCCGCGCTGGTGCCGGCGTTCGATCACCCTGACATCATTGCCGGACAGGGAACGGTTGGACTCGAGACGGCGCGCCATGCGCGCGACGAAGGTCTGGAGCTGAGCGCCTGCTACTGTCCGTGCGGTGGAGGCGGGCTCATCGCGGGGTGCTCGCTCAGCGTCAAGTCGATCTTCGAGGAGTGTGAGATGTTCGCTGTGGAACCGGCGGCTTACGACGACACGAAGCGCTCGCTCGAATCCGGCGAGCGGCAGATGGTTCACGGCCATCCGGCAACCATCTGCGACGCCCTGATGGCGCCCACGCCAGGCGCGATTACGTTCGCCATCAATCGGGACCTGCTCGCCGGAGGCATTACCGTGACGGACGCGCAAGCGGCGCACGCCATTGCGTTTGCGGCTCGCTACTTGAAACTGGTGCTGGAGCCAGCGGGCGCCGTCGCCCTGGCGGCGGTTCTGGGCGGAGCCGCCCAGGAGCACGACTGTGTTGCGATCATTCTAAGTGGCGCGAACATCGATAATGATCGGTTTCTAGAGATTCTGCGCGAATATCCGGACCCATGACAACCATGCCGATGCCGATCAACACCCCCGCAAAGACCGTAAGAAGGCTGCGCGAAGTTCAGGACGTCGATGAGCGTTATCGCTTGGAGACGGGCACGATCTATCTGACCGGGTTGCAGGCCCTGGTGAAATTGCTCCTGTTACAGAGCGAACGCGACCGTGAAGTGGGGCTGAAGACCGCCGGGTTCGTTTCCGGGTATCGGGGGTCACCCCTTGGTGGGCTCGACCGTGAGCTCTGGCGGGCACGAGATTTTCTGGAACGGGCGCCCATCCATTTTCAGCCGGGAGTCAATGAGGAGCTGGCGGCAACCGCCCTGTGGGGTACGCAGCAGCTGAACCTGTTCCCGGGCGCACGTCATGATGGCGTGTTTGGCTTGTGGTACGGCAAAGGCCCCGGGGTTGATCGTTCCGGTGACGCATTCAAGCATGCCAACGCCGCCGGAACTTCGAAGCGCGGCGGCGTACTGGTTGCGGCGGGCGACGATCACGTTTGTAAGTCATCGACACTCCCGCACCAGAGTGAGTACGGTTTCATCGACGCGATGATACCGTTGCTCAACCCAACCGACGTGCAGGATGTGCTGGAGCTGGGGCTCATGGGTTACGGGCTGTCACGTTTCAGTGGTTGTTGGGTGGGATTCAAGATCACGGCGGAGAACGCGGATTCTTCACAGACCGTCCAGGTGCCCCGGGGGCTGGAAATCCTTCAGCCTGAGTTCGAGATGCCCGAGGGCGGGCTGCATATTCGTTGGCCGGACTCACCGAACGATCAGGAACATCGCCTGCAACGCCATAAGATTTACGCGGTGCTCGCGTTTGCCCGAGCGAATAAGCTGAATCGAGTCACAATCGAGAGTCCGCAGCCACGGCTCGGAATCGTATCGACCGGAAAGGCCTACCTGGACGTTCTCCAGGCGTTGGATGACCTCGGAATAGATCCGCAACGTGCCGGTGAGATGGGTATCGAGCTGTTCAAGGTTGGCATGAGCTGGCCGCTGGAACCCGAGGGGATCCGAGTTTTCGCGACAGGACTCGAGGAAATCCTGGTCGTCGAGGAAAAGCGTGCGGTAGTGGAGAACCAGCTCAAGGAACAGCTCTACGACTGGGAGAGAGGTTCTCGACCCTTGATCGTTGGCAAATTCGATGAGCGTGGTGAATGGATTCTGCCGTCTACCGGCGAGCTGACGCCGGCAAGGATTGCGCGAGTCATCGCGCAGCGACTCTCACGCTTCTACAAGAGCCCCGACATCGACGAGCGGCTCGACTTTCTCGAGAGGCAGGAACGGTTCCTCGAGGAGTCTGAGCGCAGCGCGACCCGATTACCGCACTTCTGCTCGGGTTGCCCCCACAATACCTCGACCCGAGTGCCTGAGGGCAGCCGAGCCATCGCGGGCATCGGCTGCCACTTCATGGCCACCTGGATGGACCGGAGCACCGCGACATTCACGCAGATGGGTGCGGAGGGTGCCTCCTGGCTCGGACAGGCGCCGTTCACGGACACGCCACACGTATTCCAGAATATTGGCGACGGCACGTATGCCCATTCGGGCCTGCTCGCCATTCGAGCCGCCGTCGCGGCTGGCGTCAACATGACGTACAAGATTCTCTACAACGATGCGGTGGCGATGACCGGTGGTCAGCCAGCCGAGGGCGGGTTCAGCGTGGCGCAGATCGCCCAGCAGATCACCGCGGAAGGTGTGCAGCGAATCGCCGTCGTGACCGATGCGCCTGGGAAATACGCTGGCCAGGCGGTGTTTCCGGCGGGGGTCACGATCCACCATCGACGGGAGTTGGATGCGGTGCAGCGGGAGCTCAGGGGCCAGCGCGGTGTCTCGGCCCTCATCTACGACCAGACCTGCGCTGCGGAGTTACGCCGTCGTCGCAAGCGGGGGCAGGCGGAGGATCCTGATCGGTGGGTCACGATCAATCCCCTGGTTTGCGAAGGTTGTGGTGATTGTAGCGCCGTATCCAACTGTCTCTCTGTCGTCCCGCTGGAGACCGAGTTCGGGCGCAAGCGCACGATCAATCAGTCTGCATGCAATAAGGACTTCAGTTGCATAGAAGGTTTCTGCCCCAGCTTCGTGGTTCTCGAGGGCGTGAGGCGCAAGAAACCGAAGCGTACGACAGACTGGGACGCGCTGCCCCGGCTTGCGGAGCCCCGGCTGGCGCGCGGCTCCCCATACAACGTGCTGATCTCGGGTATCGGTGGTACCGGTGTCAGCACCGCGAGCGCGATCCTGGGCATGGCTGCGCATCTGGAGGGGCGTTGCGTTATGGCGCTGGATCAGACCGGCCTGGCTCAGAAGTTCGGTGCCGTACTTTCGCACGTGCGCATTGCCGACGCTCAGCAGGACCTCCACTCGGCGCGGGTTCCCGCCGGCGAAGCCGATTTGCTGCTGGGCGCGGACTTGATCGTTGCGACGACCGATGAATCCCTGGCAAAGCTTTCGCCCGAACGAACGAGTTCGGTGGTCAACACGCATGGAGCAATGCCGGCGGATTTCATTTTCGATCGCGACGTGGCCTACCCGCGCGCATCCATGCTTGCCTCGCTCGCTCGTGCGTGCCGTCCGGAGACGCTCGCGACCATCGATGCGACGCGCCTCGCTGCCGCATTACTGGGCGACAGCCTTACTGCCAATCTCTTCCTGATGGGCGTGGCCAGCCAGAAGGGGCTCCTGCCCGTTTCTCCCGCGGCAATCGAGCGGGCACTCGAGCTCAATGTCGTGGCACTCGAGCAGAATAAGAACGCGTTCCGGTGGGGCCGTCACGCGGCGCTCGATCCGGAACGGGTTGAACGGTTGGCCGAGCCGGCTGT
>Ga0224508_10005067_pt1 | contig 10676 bp, 5 predicted proteins | sample SF_Jan12_sed_USG_4_FD_170157 | JGI IMG/M metagenome (GOLD analysis project Ga0224508, IMG submission 170157) | Sediment microbial communities from San Francisco Bay, California, United States - SF_Jan12_sed_USGS_21 | ecosystem: Environmental > Aquatic > Marine > Sediment | place: USA: California... | reverse complement strand
CGACAGATGCGAAACATACAGATTCGCGGCGCACGCACGCATAATCTGAAAAATATTGATCTCGATATACCCCGTGACAAGCTAACGGTCATCACTGGCTTGTCCGGTTCGGGTAAGTCGTCACTCGCTTTCGATACTATTTTTGCCGAAGGCCAGCGCCGTTATGTCGAATCCCTTTCGACTTACGCACGGCAATTTCTTTCCTTGATGGAAAAACCCGATGTCGATGTGATTGAAGGCCTGTCTCCGTCTATCAGCATCGAACAAAAATCGTCGTCGCACAATCCCCGCTCCACCGTCGGCACAGTCACGGAGATTTACGACTACCTGCGCCTATTATTTGCCCGAGTCGGCGAACCACGCTGCCCCACTCACGACGTCACGCTGCAAGCACAAACCGTCAGCCAAATGGTCGATCAAGTCATGGCACTGGCCGATGACACACGCTTGATGTTACTGGCGCCGGTGGTGAAAGACCGTAAAGGCGAATTCCAGCAACTACTCGAAGGTCTGCACAGCCAGGGGTTCATTCGTGCACGTATCGATGGCGCGGTGATGGAACTGGACAACCCACCGGAGCTTAAGAAAACCAAAAAGCACAGCATTGACGTCGTAGTGGATCGCATCGTAGTGCGTGCGGGTAACGAACAACGGCTGGCAGAGTCATTTGAAACCGCCTTGGGCCTCGCCGACGGCAACGCCAAGGTATGGGTGTTGCCACATGAAAGTCAAAAAGAAACCGAAATCGTTTTTTCCGCTAAATTCGCCTGCCCCTATTGCGGTTACAGTCTGGCGGAACTCGAACCACGCATGTTTTCCTTCAATAATCCGGCGGGAGCGTGCACGGATTGCGACGGTTTGGGCTTGCGCCAATTCTTTGATCCGCAACGTATTGTGCACGATCCCGGTGTCAGTCTGGCCGCTGGTGCCGTGCAAGGATGGGATCGGCGTAACGCATTTTACTTCAACATGATTCAGTGTCTGGCCAAACACTATCAGTTCGATGTGAGCGCGCCGTTCGAAACATTAAGTGACGATGTTCAAAACATCATCCTCTACGGCAGTCGTGGTGAAACTATTGCATTCGATTATTTGCGTTCCAACGGTGGCAATGTACGACGCAATCATCCGTTTGAAGGCATCATCCCCAACATCGAACGCCGCTACCGTAATGCGGATTCGGTTTCCATCAAGGAGGATCTGGCCAAGTTCATTAACAACCAAGTATGCGAAACTTGTCACGGCAGTCGCTTGCGAATTGAATCACGTCATGTTTTTGTCGCCGGACAAGCGATTCACGACATCAGCGGATTACCCATAGACCGTTGCACGGAATTTTTCGAAACCCTCAAATTAGCTGGACACCAGGCCGCTATCGCCGAAAAAATCACCCGTGAAATTAATGCGCGGCTCGGTTTTCTGGTTAATGTCGGGCTTGATTACCTGACGCTGGATCGTGCTGCGGAAACCTTGTCCGGCGGCGAAGCACAACGCATTCGCCTGGCATCGCAAATTGGTTCGGGGTTGGTTGGCGTCATGTATATTTTGGACGAACCCTCCATTGGTTTACATCAGCGCGACAACAGCCGTTTACTCAACACGCTTTACCACCTGCGTGATCTGGGCAACACTGTCATTGTCGTTGAACACGACGAAGAAGCCATTCGTAGTGCGGATCATGTTATTGATCTAGGCCCAGGTGCGGGCAATCACGGCGGGCAAGTTGTTGCGCAAGGCGAACCTGAAGCGGTAATCGCGAATCCCGCATCGTTAACCGGTCGCTATTTGGCTGGTAACGAAGCCATCGATATTCCGGTGCAGCGCGCGCCACGTAATCCAGACAGATTAATGAAGATTTATGGCGCTAGTGGTCATAACTTAAAACAGGTCAATATTGAAATTCCCATTGGGCTATTCACCTGTGTAACCGGTGTGTCAGGCTCCGGAAAATCGACCTTGATTAACAACACTTTGCATCCAGCCGTTGCCCGGGTGTTATACCGCTCCCGTGCCCAGGCGGCACCGCATAAGAGAATGGAAGGCATAGAATATTTCGATAAAGTTATCGCCATCGATCAAAGTCCAATCGGCCGAACACCACGTTCAAATTCTGCTACTTACACGGGTTTATTCACTACGATTCGCGAATTATTCAGCGCGACGCCCGAAGCTCGCGCACGCGGTTACAAGCCTGGCCGCTTCTCATTTAATGTGAAAGGTGGCCGCTGCGAAGCGTGCCAGGGCGACGGGCTGGTGAAAGTGGAAATGCACTTTTTGCCCGACGTTTATGTGCCTTGCGACGTGTGCAAAGGCGCACGGTATAACCGCGAAACCCTGGACATTCGATACAAGGGCAAAAACATCAGCGAAGTGCTTGGACTAACTATTGAAGATGCTATCGAGTTTTTCCGCGCGGTACCCGCTATTAATCGAAAACTGGAAACCTTAATCGAAGTCGGTCTTGGTTATATCCAACTCGGCCAGAGCGCAACTACATTATCCGGGGGCGAAGCCCAACGTATCAAACTGTCACGGGAATTATCCAAACGCGATACCGGCCGCACGCTTTATGTTTTAGACGAACCTACAACCGGCCTGCACTTTCACGACATAAAACAGCTGCTCGCCGTGCTGCATCGTCTGCGCGATCATGGCAACACCGTTGTCGTCATCGAACACAACCTCGATGTCATCAAGACCGCCGACTGGGTTATCGATCTCGGGCCTGAAGGTGGCGAACGTGGCGGCAAGTTAATCGCGCAAGGTACACCGGAAGACATTGCCTTAACCGATCGTTCTTACACCGGTCAGTTTTTAAAAAATATTCTTTCGGTCCTGCGAGTTGAGCAACGTGCGAGTATCTAATTTACGCTATTCACGCTTGTGCATTTTTCCACGCCAATAGCGGCGCATCGTTTTTTGTAATTTTCTCCAGAACCCGACTGATTTCTACGGCAATTTTTGATAACTCCGAACCTTTCCTGGATACAGTCCATACACGTGTCGCTTCAAAGGCTAACATGTAATCACGTACTTTTTTACTGCCTAGCGCCAGCAATGCCGCACCACCTGTCGCATAAGCGAGTGCACCAGCCGCCAAACCCGCTAACGCAGAGTTGTCTTTAGTTTCCCAGCCCAGTTTTTTAATGCACTCCTGGCGACTACCTGTCACCTTGTCACGACATTGTACGTGCGCATAGAGCTGCTGTTTTTTACTTTCGGTAATCGCCGTCAATGTGATTTTGTTAAGTTCATCACTTTCGATGACCCAGGTTTGGCCTTTACTTATAACGGACTGCAAAATTCGTTTTATTGACCCTTCAGCGTTATCGAGCTGAATGCTTAATGCATCATTCACCTCAATCGAATGTGAGCAATCAGCAACCTCAGATTTCGAACTAATTTTTGATTCGATATCTTCATGCTCGGAGTCTACCGCTTCTACCTCAGGTACTCCCGTAAGTTGTTGCTTCAACGTAAGCAACTTTTTCTCGGTAATTGCGTAGTTATCGGTTCTGGCGAGGAATAGTGCTATTAAATCTTTTGATTCACTGGAATCTCCGCCATTTTGTATTTTCATCTCAAGTTCAGTACAAACGGATTCCTGTTCCGCCTTGGTCAACATAGATTGCTGAATGCGCTCGCGCAGTTCGTTACGATAAGTTCCTGGCGCAGGCGGTTCTTGCGGCAAAGGATCAGGAAGCCCAGGAACAGCGGCTAAAGATCTAATATCGCTCTTGAGTTGTTTGCGCGCTACGCTATCAGCCTTTGTATAGTCTGTGTGGTGCAACTCTGCCGCGATACGTGGCATCTGATCTGTCTTAACTTCGGCCATTTTTACCGGCAAAATCAAGCGGTTTAAATTATATGCATATTTGAGTTCTTCGTCGCACGCTTCGGATCGCGCCGTATCGGGAGAGATAGCATAGATAAAAACATCGCAAGCGCGAATTTGCTTCAGAATTTCATCCCACCATGACTGACCTCCGGCTAACCTACCATCTATCCAAACACTATGATCAAGCAATTCAAGGTCGTCCACGAGAGCATGCACGTAATCCTGTATCGTGCGGCTATAACTAATAAAAAACTTGGTCATCGAGCGCCTCCTCCGTATTCCGGTGAGTCATCTCTTAAATTCATCTGGGGATCAAAACCGACCCTTTCTCACCGATTGGAAATATTCTAAGAAACGCCGAACTGGGTGTCTGTGAGCCAGTTCACAGAAAAAAAGCCAACTGTGCAGAGGATTTGATGACCTTAACGATTACTGGAAGAGTCAATATCGCGATAACGTTTGTTTTAACGCGGCGATGTGTTCTGGTCCTAAACCGCAACAACCACCCACCAGGCACACACCGTTATCGATCCAGGCTTGTGCGGCTTTCGCTAATTCATCAGGTTCTATTACATCGACAAACTGCCAATTAGGCATGTTGAAATACCCGGCTTCAGGATATACACCAACAGGACCATCCCAATATTTGCGAACCACCTCCATCGCCTGCTCCACATCAGGCACCGCCGTGTGCATAACGTTCATCATCATAGCTGGATAACGGCTGAGACGTTTGACCACGTTTTCAAAATCCATTTCTGCATAGCTAAATACCGACAGGGATTCACAGCCCTTATGCATTCGTGCGCTCACACCAATCCAAATCGGCAAGTCAAACTCCAATGCCGCTTCAGTGGCAACAATTGAAAATTCGATTTGCTCACACATCTCCAGTGCTATCAAATCAACACCGGCCTCGGCCAGAATTCCAACCTGTTCTCGAGTAGATTGACCTACGATTTCAGGTGTATGCCATTTGAGATCATCTGACGATGTCCATTCGCACACTGAACCCGCAATAACAACCGGCTTATCTGCGACATTATCCCGAGCCATTTCTGCCAGCTTGACGGCAGTCATATTGATTTCTTTAACCTGATCACCAAGACCGCCGGGTTCCAGCATATGCCGTGCAGCAGAAAACGTGTTGGTGATAATGACTTCGGCGCCAGCGGTAATAAAGTCTTCGTGTGCCTGATGCACGGCATCGGGGTGCGACAGAACCGCCCGACTACTCCACACCTTATCATCCATAGGTACACCAGACTTTTCAAGATGCGTGCCCATACCGCCATCGATGAGTACAGGCATACCCTCCCCGCGAATTCGTTGTTCGAGCCAGGTAATGTTATTTGTCATTCTTTTTTATCCTCGTTGTTAGGGACAGTGCATGAAACTACAACCAATCACACGCCTCTCGAAGCATGATTGTATTTGCTTCATTACTCCGCTCCCTTGAAGTCCAGTTAAATTGAATTTTTGCGAAGAGTAAATTTACTCAACTAGAGAATATCAGTACAGGTCAGTTTAGTCTTATAGACGATGGCAATACCTCGCTGCCTCAATAACTCCCCTTTTCTTTGCCATTTTTAATTCATTGTCAAAATGAATTTAATCGCTATTTGATTTCGATTAACTATTGCACAGGATTTTCGATCCTCTCTTTTGAGCCTAAATCAGGTCTGCATCGGTTATCACTTCGACTAATGCCGGACCCGTGTGGCTCAAAGCTTCACTGAGCGCTGCTTCGATCTGCTCAACCTTTGTGACGCGAATACCTTTGCCACCACACAGCTTGGCGTAAGTAGCAAAATTCGGATTGTGCAAGTCAGTTTGCCAAACTGGCCATTCGCCAGCACGTTGTTCCTTGGATATCTTGCCGAGTTGTGAGTTGTTCAACAGGACATGGGTGATATCCATATTGAATTTAACCGCGGTATTGAAATCTCCCATATACTGCCCGAAGCCTCCATCGCCGCTGACTGAAACCACTTTGCGGCCACGATACTGTTCTTGATCCTGGGTCGCGGCCCATGCACCCATCGCCGCCGGAAATCCGAAACCAATGGAACCCAGGTATCCCGACATCAGAATTCGTTGTCCCTTGCTTTCGAAGTAGCGACCGAATGAATAAGTATTGTTGCCGACATCCGCAGCAATGATGGCATCGTCTGGTACGATGTCACTTAATGCCGCGAATAATACCGCAGAATTTAAGCCCTTACCCTCGTCGTCCGCGACTCGGCTTTGTTTTTCCTCGCGCCAAATTGCCCAGCGCTTGGCAAGTTCCGGTCGTTGGTCGGCGGTATCCGTCACGCCCGCAATGGCAGTCGTCATTAGTTTTGTAGTAACACCAATCTCGCCCCAGACCGGTACCGTTACACTATGAAATTTTCCCAACTGCATGCGATCGAAATCGACCTGGATGATGGGGCGTTTGGGTGTGATACCGGTGTGGTTGGAAAATGATGAACCAAACGCCAGAATAAGATCGCACTCGTTCATAAACCAACTCGCCACCGGCGTTCCGGAACGCCCCAACACACCGGCCGCTAACGGATGATGATCGGCTATCTGACCTTTAGCTTTGAATGTGGTCAGGACAGGCGCATTGAGTTGTTCCGCCAGCGATATCACATCGGTCATTGCATCGCGCGCACCATAGCCAACAATAACAATGGGTCGTTTCGATTGCTTTATCTTTGAGACCGCATCGTTGAGTGTATTCTCATCCGGTGTCACACTTGATGCCGCGATTCTGCCATCGGGACGCGATGCCGCTGCGGGATCGCTTGCCAGCACGGTTTGTACATCGTCGGGAAATATCAAGTGCGCGACGTCGCGTTCGACAAGTGCGTTTTTGCACGCAAGCGTCATTAACTCGGCATGCTTGGATGTATGCAATACTGTCTGGCTAAACCGGGCGACTGGCGCGAACGCAGCAGCCAGATCGATTTCCTGAAAAGCACCCGGGCCCAACACTTGGGCATCGACTTGTCCGGTCAACGCCAGCACCGGTGCACGATCCACTTTCGCATCCCATAAACCGGTCATCAAATTAGTTGCACCGGGTCCTGCAATGGTTAAACACGCGGCGGGCTTTCCCGTCAGCTTTGCATAACCCGAACAAGCGAATGCGGCGGCGCCTTCGTGACGAATACCATAGTAGTTCAGGCGTCCTTTCTGCTCTTGATGTCGTAATGCATCGGCGAGTCCAAGATTGGAATGACCCACCATGCCAAACACGGTGCTCACACCCCAGTTGGTCATGGTTTCGGCCATCACATCGGTGACCGTAGTGACATGCGGAGCCTCAGCTTCGAGACCGACATAGAGGCCATCTTCGCGAACTTCCACCGGATAGAGTTTCTGGCCCGCGTCCGCGTGTCCATCGGGTGGCAGACCCGTCTTCGGATCGAAGTCCCACCCATGCCATGGACACCGTAGCCAACACTGACCATCGTTACCGATTTCAATTGAACCTTCACCAAGCGGCCCACCCTGATGCGGGCAACGATTATCCATGGCCGCATATTCACCATCGATGTGGGTCAGTGCCATGGAGTGTGTGCCCGCGGTGACCGTCTTTACCCGGCCGGATAGTAGTTCGTCTACATCGGCGACTCGATACCATTCCAATTGAATATTGCTGTCGGTCATGAGAATACCCTCAGTGTGTGATGGTTAGCATTTGTTCGCGTCCCGCCGTCAGCAGTCCCTGCCACAGCTCCAAAAGATAGGCGGTGGGATCGCTACTTTGACTTAAGGTCTTATATAAAAGTACAACGCCTTTGAACCCATCCGAGTGCCAGGTTGCACCGGCGGGTAAGGACGTTTGTGGAAAAGTGTTGGGCAATGGATAAGCCGTTACATAAAAATAAGGCTCGGGTATACCTTCATCACCGAAGGTAAAACCAAAATTCATTTGTTTGTCGGCATACTCCTCGTCATCCGGATCCTGATCGGGGACTTTGTCACCGGGAAGCCATAACATCGATACATCGAAGTGATGAGGCCAAAGTTGAATCGGACTGGTCTCCTCACGAATACCTGCCCGGAACTCGGTTAACGCAGCGAAGACTGAATGCAAAACACAGCCTAGGGTGCCGGCGGTCGCTGGCGAATAGTCACGAAATGCAACGATGTTTTCACCGTGGTGATTGCTCGCCGGGATAACTTTTTCGTCAAGTCCATCGGCAACAAGAAAACCATTGATTCGGTCAGCGACTACAAGCGCCGGTTGTCCGTCTAATGCTTGGGATAGCACCGCACCGGTTGAGGTTCGCAACTGCAAAACACTCTCGCGCAAATTCAGTTCAATCTCGAAATCGATCCCCTCACGAACGACACCCGTAGTTAGACCATTCAACGATGGGCGTAAACTCGCATGCCACCAATGTTTGCGTTTTGTGTTGTAGTCTTTTAACCAAGCACCCAAAATCTGCGAATACGCGTGCAGTGCATTTCGGGTTGGCGCAATAGTGGATATATCTAACTTGGGAAAATGTTGCGAATGCATAGTTCTCTCCGATAGTCTTAACTAAGACGTCGCTACGCCGCCGTATGCAACCCCGGTCAATTGCGCCATGTCGGTTTTAAATGTGGTTAAATCATCGATACTGAATTGGCTCAAATGATGATGGCCTGCAGCACGCGCCAACACTGTCATGAGTTTCACTGCCGCGGAAAAGAAACGGGCCAACCGTTCCGCCGCAATATCGACCGGCAATCGGTTTCGTAGGTGCGGCTTTTGCGTGGCGATACCGACCGGACAGTTGTTGGTGTGACAAGCACGCATACCCAAACAACCGATGGCTTGGATAGCTGCATTGGACACGGCAATTCCGTCGGCGCCTAAGGCCATGGCTTTAGCAAAGTCGGCGGGATGTCTAAGACCACCGGTCGCAATCAGCGTTACATCAGCGGCATCGCATGCATCCAAATGCCGTCTTGCCCTGGCCAGCGCGGGAATGGTGGGAACCGAAATATTGTCTCTAAAGATCAGCGGTGCTGCACCGGTACCACCACCACGGCCATCCAATATGATGTAATCGACACCGACTTCGAGCGCAGCGTCGATATCTTTTTCGATATGCTGTGCGGATAATTTGAAACCGACCGGAATACCCCCGGTTTTCTCCCGCACTTCTCCAGCGAACTCGCTGAATTGATTCAACTCAGTCCACTCGGGGAAACGTGCCGGCGAAATGGCGGACTGATCCTCGGGTAATTCTCGCACCGCGGCGATCTTTCCCTTTACTTTGGCGCCGGGCAGATGACCACCGGTACCGGTTTTGGCGCCTTGCCCGCCTTTGAAGTGAAACGCTTGAGTTCTTTGCACCTTATCCCAGGAAAAACCAAACCGCGCCGAAGCGAGTTCATAAAAATAACGCGAGTTGGCAGCTTGTTCTTCGGGCAACATTCCGCCTTCACCGGAACAGATGCCGGTACCGGCAAGTTCAGCACCTTTCGCCAGCGCTACCTTGGCTTCTTCGGATAACGCGCCAAAACTCATATCGGATACAAACAAAGGGATATCCAGGTGTAACGGCTTTCTCGCATTGGGGCCAATGACGATGTCCGTTCCTACCGCTTCATCATCCAATAACGGCAACTTGTGTAATTGTCCGACGACCAGTTGCAAGTCCTCCCACTTGGGCAACGTATCACGCGGTACACCCATGGCGGCCGCCGGACCATGATGACCAACCTTGCTCAGCCCTTCACTGGCCAGTTTGCGAATGAACTTCACATGGGGCTCGTCTACCGTTCCTGTTGGGTCCTGATACAGGCCTTGATAGGAATCGCGTTGATAGGGTTGTGGATTTTTCTCCGCCCAGTAAGTGATCTCGTCTTCATCTATCAATACTTTTCCATCTTCCACCCAGGCATTGAATTTCGGCAACGTTTCGCTGTTGTTGTATTCACTGACGCCTGTATCCAAACGGTAATCCCAACCATGCACGCCGCAAATCAGGTTGTCTCCATCAACATGACCGTCAGCCATTAATGCACCACGGTGTGCGCAACGACCGTATAACACCGTCACACTGTCGTCATAACGTACAATGACCAAGTCAACTTCACCGACTAATGCGTACACAGGTGTTCGGTCTGTCAATTCATCCCACTTTGCAATCGCGATCTTTTTCATTTCGGTTTTGTCCTATCAAAGTTATTGTCAATATTGATGTGTCCTGCCCGTAGCGGCATTTCCGTAACAGATTGGTTTTCCTGGCACTCGCCCATGCGGGCGCAAAAGCGACCATAAAGCCTGGCCAACGGTGCGGCGGTCACACCATGCAGCAGAGCACTCAAGGCCACGGTGATTACAGTCGTGGTTAACAGTTCATCGTGGTGGACTAATTCGGCTTCTTCGAGAATCAACAAAACGAACAGAATCGAGGCCAAACCGCGTGGACCGAACCACCCGAGAAACAGTTGGGTAGGTAACCGCACACCGGCGCCGAACAGCGATACGACAATCGGGATAATACGTATCACTGTCAGACTCAGAACGGCATATAAAAGACTGTTCCAGTTCCAATGCTGTAATCCTTCCGGCAACAATGCGGCACCAAATATCAGAAATGTAACCAGCATTAGCAACTGTCCCTCAGTCTCCATAAATTCGAATAAGAAGGTACAGGGATGACGCAAGGTGTTGCCGAATACTATTCCACCGATGAATGCAGCAATAAAGCCGTTGCCGCCAACGAGTTCCGCGACGACATAAGTCAATACAGCGAATGAAAGAATACCGATACCTTGATAAGACGTGGTCGCCCATCCACGCTCCGCGGCTTCATCAATCAGCCGTGCACCCAAGTAACCCATC
>Ga0224508_10005066_pt1 | contig 10677 bp, 10 predicted proteins | sample SF_Jan12_sed_USG_4_FD_170157 | JGI IMG/M metagenome (GOLD analysis project Ga0224508, IMG submission 170157) | Sediment microbial communities from San Francisco Bay, California, United States - SF_Jan12_sed_USGS_21 | ecosystem: Environmental > Aquatic > Marine > Sediment | place: USA... | reverse complement strand
AGCTAGCCCGGCAGTCCGCTTGAAAGTGTGGATAATGGGCGGTTCAGCCCGCACCAGAGCCTAAGACAAATGAGCAGCCCCGCAAACAAAACCGGCGTGACCGAAATAGCCGATGTCCAGGGTAGCCCGGACACCCGCCAAATACCGATCAACAAGGTCGGTATCAAGGATATTCATCACCCGGTCCGGGTACTCGACCGCTCGGGCGGCGACCAGCACACGATCGCCAACTTCAACATGTATGTGAACCTGCCCCACAATTTCAAGGGCACTCACATGTCGCGCTTCGTCGAGATTCTCAACAAACACGAAAAAGAAATCTCTGTTCGTTCCTTTGCCGATATGCTTGCGGAAATGACTTCTCACTTGCAGGCCGATCACGGTCATATCGAAATGCGTTTCCCCTATTTCGTCAACAAGAAAGCGCCGATCAGTGGCGTAGAAAGCCTGCTCGACTACGAGGCGACGTTGATCGGCGATCGCGAGAAGGGCAATACCCGCATGTCAATCCAGGTTGTGGTTCCGGTAACCAGCCTGTGTCCATGCTCTAAGGGTATTTCAGACTATGGCGCTCACAACCAGCGCTCGCATGTCACCATCACCGTGCGCACGAGAGGTTTCGTCTGGATCGAAGAGATTATTGATGTTGCTGAAAAAGAAGCATCCTGCGAACTGTTCGGCATCCTGAAAAGACCGGACGAAAAATATGTAACCGAAAGAGCCTACGATAATCCCAAGTTTGTCGAAGATATCGTGCGCGACATCGCACAGCGGCTCAATGAAGACGACCGCATCGCAGCATATGTAGTGGAATCAGAGAACTTCGAATCGATACACAATCATTCCGCTTATGCCCTCATCGAGCATGACAAGGAAGCGAAACAAGCGGATCAGGGAGTCGCCTGAACTGCAGCCGGGGTGTGCGTTGCCTTGTGCACCTGATCGGCACGCTGCAACCGGCGGATCAGTGAACGCAGGAACATCTTCGTAAAACGCAGCTGACAGGCCGCCGAGACCTGTTCGAGCAATGTCGAACTCACACGCAGTAGTGTTACCGATTTGGCCGCCTTGATCGTTGCGGTGCGTCGGGCATCCTGCACGTAACTGGTTTCGCCAAAACAGTCGCCCATTTGCAGTCCACCGACTGCGCTGTTATTGCGATGCACCTCGACACTGCCGTCGACAATAATATAGAAGCGATCATCCATCTCACCCTCGCGGACGATCTCCTGCCCCGGGGCATAGGTATGCCAGTCACTGGCACGCAAGACCTCCCAGATTTCACCGTGGGAGAAATCGTGGAAGAAGCTCAATTTACGCAGCTGATCGAAGCGTTGCTGCTGGTCGATCTGATCTTCCTGTTGTTGCAGCTGCTGGAATACCCGGGTCAGATCGGCCGCAAAATCCAGACCGTTCTTGTAGCGCTGCTCGGGCTCCTTCTGCATCGCCTTTGCCACGACCTCTTCCAGGATCTCCGAAAGACCGGGCCGGTGCATATGCAACGGTGCCGGCGTTGCATAGACAATCTGGTGTAGCAGCTTGGATAAGGTCGGCGCACGCAAGGGCCGGTAGCCGGTCAGTAATTCGTACATTACCGTCCCCAGCGAGTAGATGTCGCTGCGGTGGGTAATATCGCCGCCCTGCACCTGCTCGGGCGACATGTAGCTTGGCGAACCGGCGATGCCGTTGATCTGAGACGTTTCCGAGTCGTTTCGCAACGCGATTCCAAAATCGATGATCCGCACGTCGCTGGCGGTGGTCAGCATAACGTTGCTGGGTTTGATATCGCGATGAACTACGCCACGGCCGTGCGAATAATGCAGCGCCTTGGCGCACTTGAAAACAATCTCCACGACATCGGCAATACGCAACAGGTTATCGGGGTTGCAGTACGCCGCAAGCGTGCGGGCACCATGCACATGCTCCATGACGACGTAGTAGCGATCGTTTTCTTCACCGGCGTCATAGATAGGAAGGATATTGGGATGCTGCAGCATGCCAACCATGTTGGCTTCGTTGAAGAACATCTTGCGCACGACATTATGATCTTCCTCGCGCTGGGCTTCCATGTGATAGACCTTGATCGCGACATCCCGGCCGTAAAAGGGATCGTGCGACAGATAAACTGTGCCGGTACTTCCCTTTCCGACTTCCTTGATTATGTCGTATTTGCCGATCTTGCCGATCATTCTCGAACCTGGCCCTTTTTCAGGCATTAATAGCGGCGCCAAAACACTATAAATAAGGCACTGCCGGGAGGCCGCCAAGCAGCCATAACGATTGGACAAGGATATGCTTCGCATCCGCGGATGACTGTGATCCAATTCGCGTATTGGCCGCAGAAACGAAACTTGCCACGGTTCGTGGCACAGGCCGCTATACGGAAAAGTGATCGTAGCCGGAGAGGTTTTCCAGATCGTAGCCGGGCAAAGTGACGCCTTCGCCAGTACCGACCCGGCCGACTCGAGATACGGCGCAATCCCAGTTTGTGGCAAGCGCGGCCAATGCCTGTTCTTTCCCGGTTGGCACGGTGAACAGCAATTCGTAGTCGTCACCACCGCATAACGCCGGCAGCAACTCACCGCTGACGGTGTCATTTAGCGCAGCAGCGTCTAACGTGATTTGCACTGCCGATTCCTCGGCAATATGCCGCGCGTCAGTGAGCAATCCGTCCGAGAGATCGATCATCGACGAGGCAATCCCGCGCAACGCTCTGCCCTCGGTAATTCGCGGCACCGGGCGGCGGAAATAGCGTTCCATCTGTGGGCATTCACTGTGCTTCATGACGCTTTGCAGACCCAGCGCCGCCGCACCCGGCGAGCCTGTCACATATACAATTTCCCCTGGTTGTGCCCCGTCGCGTGTAATCGCGGCATCTTCCGGTACAGACCCAAGCAGCGTAACAGTTGCGGCCAATGGTCCACTTACCAGGTCACCGCCGATCAGAACAACAGCGTGTGCGTCGGCCAGTTCAAAAAAGCTGTCGCAGAACGACTCGAGCCATAACTCGTCGAGCGATGGCATGGACAATGACAAGAGAGCCCACGCCGGCTGCGCACCCATCGCTGCAAAATCACTCAGGTTAACGGCGAGCACCCGGTAACCGATATCGTTGGCGGGAAACCCTCGCGGAAAATGCACACCTTCGACAATTGTGTCTATTGCACTGATCAGCTCGACGCCGGCCGGCAGTTTTACGGCGGCGGCATCGTCGCCAATACCGATTATGACGCCGCCGTTATTACGCTGTCTGTCGAAATAGCGCCGAATTATCTCAGTCTCGCGATGCATCACCCTGCCGGACCGCCGTTTCCTGTGGCCGCAATTCCAATGCTGCACGGTCGAGAATTGCATTGACATAAAGATGGCCATCGGTAGCACCGAATTTCTTGGTCAGGCTCACCGCCTCGCTGATCACCACCCGGTACGGCACATCGATCCGGGCGCTGAACTCCGCCATGGCGCCGTAAAGGACGGCGCGCTCCACCGGATCAATCTGTGCGATTGGCCGGTCCGCCAGACGTGTAATAATTTCGTCGAAGCGCTCACGATTCTGGTCTGCTTCTTTGATCAACGCAGAGAAAAACTCGACGTCGACACCTTCGAGCATTTTGTCACTATCGAATTGCGCCTGGATATCGCGCAATGGTTGCTCGTTGAGGAACATCTGGTACAAGGCCTGCATCAGGAGGCGACGGGCCCGGTTTCTACCCGCCCGGTTCTGCCTGGAGCCCCGGGGCATCTAGGTATCCAGCCGGCGCAAAACCTGCGCCATCTCTACCGCAGCAATGGCGGCTTCGGAACCCTTATTCTCAGAGTTGTCACCACAGCGCGCCTGCGCCTGCGCCACGGTGTCACAGGTCAGCACACCAAAAGCCACCGGCAAACTGTGCTCCAGCGAAACCCGGGACAGACTGCTGGCACACTCGGCGCAAATGTAGTCAAAATGTGGCGTGTCGCCGCGGATTACCGCACCCAATGCAATGATCGCATCGGTGCGACCGGTTTTTGCTATCTCCTGCGCTGCCAGTGGCAGCTCCCAGGCACCGGGGACTCGCGTGATATTAATGTCCGGTCGCTCAGCACCCATGCGCGATAGCGTCTCGAGCGCACCGTTTACGAGTTTGTCGACGACAACGTCATTAAACCGAGACGCGACGATGGCAATACGCAGGTCGCGTGCGTCAGCTACCCCGCTGGATTCGCGAAATCCGGCCATCAACTATCGCCATCCAGGTACTCGATCACTTCCAGACCGAAACCTGACAACGCGTGCATGATTTTTGGCGCGCTGAGCACCCGCATCTTACGAACACCCAGGTCCCGGAGGATTTGTGCGCCGATTCCATAGGTACGCAGTTCCGAGGAGTCATCGCCGGACTCGGGGCTGTCTGCACCGCGCTCCACGGCATTTACCAATCTGCCCGGATCCTCGCCTGGCCGCAAAATGACAACGACACCACCGTCCCGCTCCGCCACGGTTTTCATTGCGCTACGCAGCGGCCAGCCCAGCGATGGCCATTTCACACCGGCAACATCGCCCAATGTGTCCTGCAAGTGCACGCGCACCAAGGTGGGGCTGTCGCCATCAATTTCGCCACGCACCAGCGCCAGATGCACACTACGATTAACGTGATCGTCGTAACAATACAGCTGAAAATCGCCAAACTCGGTTGGCACGACGCGCTCGGCAATACGCTCGACCGATTGTTCCTTATTCAGTCGATAACGAATTAGATCGGCAATCGTACCAATACGCAGACTGTGCGTGCGGGCGAAGTTCTCCAGGTCGGCGCGCCGCGCCATGCTGCCATCTTCGTTCAATATCTCGACGATTGCGGCAGCCGGTTCTTTACCTGCCAGGCGAACCAGGTCGCAACCGGCCTCGGTGTGCCCTGCCCTGGTCAATACGCCGCCAGGCTGAGCCATTAACGGAAAAACATGACCGGGTTGTTTCAAGTCTTCCGGACTCGCGTCTTTCGCAACCGCGACCCGGATCGTATGGGCCCGATCGTGTGCCGAAATACCCGTGGTGACTCCTTCTGCCGCTTCGATCGAAACAGTAAAGTTAGTTCGCTGATCCCGGTCGGTTTCGCTAACCATCAACGGCAAACGCAATTGCTCGCAACGCTCGCGGCTGATGGTCATGCAAATGAGCCCACGACCGAAACGCGCCATGAAATTGATGTCTTCCGGTCGGACACAGTCAGCGGCCATGATCAGGTCGCCTTCGTTTTCACGATTCTCATCGTCCATGATGATGACCATGCGGCCGTCACGCAGATCTGTGAGAATCTCATCGATGCTGTCAAAGCTGTCTTTACGAATCGGCCGCACATTGGTCATCTCGGTCTACTCCGTAGCTGCGCCGTTGCCGGCACTCAAAATACGCGCCACATAGCGGGCAACAATATCCACCTCAAGATTAACCGGCGTACCTGGCTGATAAGTCCCGGCTACCGTCGCCTCGAGCGTGTGAGGAATAATGTTAACGCCGAAACGATCGGGCTCCACCTCGTTAACTGTCAAGCTGATGCCATCCACGCAGATACTGCCTTTTTCGGCCACCAGTGGCGCAAGTTCCTGCGGCAGGGACACCCAGATGCGCACCGATTGCGAATCTGCCTGACGATCCAGAATCTCGGCCACGGCATCAACGTGACCGCTGACCAGGTGGCCACCCAGCGCATCGCCAAGACTGAGTGCCCGCTCCAGGTTGACTGTTGCACCGATGTCGAGCCCGCCGAGCGTCGTTCTCGACAGCGTCTCGCCAGAGACGTCGACGGCGAATTTATTGCCATTATTTTGAATTACAGTCAGACACACGCCGTTAACCGCGATGCTGTCACCCACGACGCTGCCGTACAACCAGTCCGACGATACAGCGAATGCCAGCGCTTCATCGCCGTTATGCCGCTCGCGGCTGGCCAGGGCCCCGATTTGCGTGACGATCCCGGTAAACATGGGCTACACGCTACCCGGAACAAAGCGCATGCGCCAATCGGGACCAATGCGGCGGGTTGCAACCAGTTTGAAACCGGGGTTCCCGGTCAACGTCGGCAGATCGAACATCGGCATGGCATCCGGCCCGAGCAAGCGCGGCGCCTGGTAAATTACCAGTTCATCCAGTAGACCCGCGCACAGCAAGGCGCCGTTTAGCTTCGGACCCGCCTCGACCATCACTTCATTAATTTCCAGCGCGGCAAGTTGTGCCATCAACTCGGCGAGGGATACACCGTTGTCGGCTCTCGTGACCGGCACTATGCGGGCTCCGGCATCAGTCAACGCCTGCCGGCGTTCTACCGGCGCGTCTTCGCCGGTAATAATTACCGTCGTGGCCTCGTCGCCTAGAATTCTTGCGTCAACCGGCGTCCTTAACCCTGAATCGACGATTACTCGCATTGGCGGTTGCCAGCTATCGTCCTGCTCAAGTCTGACTGTCATTCGCGGGTCGTCAGCGATGACGGTGCCGACACCGGTCAGGATTGCTGCCACCCGCGCCCGCATCTGCTGTACATCGTCGCGGGACTCCTGCGAAGTTATCCAAACCTGTTTGCCGTGGGGAAGCGCAACCCGGCCATCCAGACTCGCTGCAATCTTGCTGCAAACAAAGGGTCGCCCATGACGCATGCGTTTTACAAAACCGCGGTTGAGTTGTTCGGCCTCATCGGCCAACAAGCCTGCCGCAACTTCGATTCCGGCCGCGCGCAATGCATCCAGACCACCACCGCCGACCCGCGGGTTGGGATCTGTCATGCCAACCACGACACGACTCACACCGGCAGCAATTAGCGCTTCGGTGCACGGTCCGGTACGCCCGGTGTGACAACAGGGCTCCAGGGTGACGTAGGCGGTCGCGCCGCGCGCCAGCTCACCGGCGGCACGCAAGGCGAGTATCTCCGCATGTTCGGCACCGGCACGCTGGTGCAGCGCTTCTCCGACTATTCGAACACCATCGGCGTCGCGGGATTCGATTACACAGCCGACGCGAGGATTTGGATCACAGCTGTTGCGGCTTCTTGCCGCGAGATACAGCGCACGCGCCATGCGCGCATGTTCTTGCGCCGAGTGTTGAGAAACTGGCCGGGTCATTTGCGGCGGCGCTTTTTTTTTGGCTTCGGTGTGACCGGCAATAACGACATCTGGCGCCTGGCCCGGCCCTTTGGCCGGGTACGCTGCATGCGATCGATCTCTTCGCGAAACGCTTCCACATCCTGAAAACTGCGATAGACGGACGCGAAACGCACATAAGCAACCTGGTCGAGTTCGTGGAGTTCTTCCATTACCAGATCGCCGACTGTACGCGCCGGCACTTCCCGCTCACCGGTGGTACGCAAGGCGTGTTTGATGCGGATAACTGCCTGTTCGATGTCCTCCGCGGAAACCGGCCGACGCTCCAGGGCCTTCTGCATACCGCCACGCAGCTTGTTCTCATCGAAGGGTTGACGCTCGCCGTCGTTCTTGACCACGAGCGGCAGGACCAACTCGGGTGTTTCGAATGTCGTGAAACGTTCGGCACACGCCAGGCACTCGCGACGCCGCCGCACCTGGCCGCCTTCGCCGGCGAGCCGAGAATCGATCACTTTAGTTTCAGAACCAGCGCAGAACGGACAATGCATGATCGTCTACCACTAAGCCTGCGCCGCGGTTATCAGTGCCCGCCTGCGTGCCGCAAAGGAACGGCCTGGTTGGCGTCCGGTGCATAAACAGGGAAACGTTCGCAAACTGTCAGCACCTGGCGCTTCACCCGGGCGACGACCGACTCATCGCCGAGATCATCGATAACATCGGCCATCCAGTTGGCGAGTTCCACAGTCTCTTCCAGGCCAAAACCACGCGTCGTGATGGCAGGTGTGCCAAGACGCAGACCGCTGGTAACAAACGGCGAGCGTGGGTCGTTGGGTACGGTGTTTTTGTTTACCGTGATATTTGCACGCCCGAGTGCCGCGTCGGCATCCTTGCCGGTAATGTCCTTGTCGATCAAATCGACAAGGAACAAGTGATTATCGGTACCACCGCAGACGATGTTGTAACCACGGTCGCCCAGCGCAGTGGCCATGGCACGGGCATTGGCGATTACCTGCCGCTGGTAGGTTTTGAACTCCGGTTGCAAGGCCTCGAGAAAGGCAACCGCCTTGGCGGCAATGACGTGCATTAAAGGTCCGCCCTGGGTACCGGGAAACACCAGCGAGTTGAATTTCTTGTTCAGGGCCTCGTCATCGCGGGCGAGAATCAGACCGCCACGCGGACCACGCAGTGTTTTGTGTGTCGTCGTGGTGCACACATCGGCGATGGACACCGGACTGGGATACTCACCCACAGCGATCAACCCGGCGACATGGGCCATGTCGACCATTAAATATGCGTTAACCGAATCGGCGATGTCACGCATGCGCTGCCAGTCGACGATGCGGGAATAAGCAGAAAACCCACCGACAATCATTTTTGGCCGGTGTTCCTGTGCCAGCTCCGCCATCTTGTCGTAATCGATCTCGCCGGTTTCGGTATTGATACCGTATTGCACGGCGTTAAACAGCTTGCCGGAGAAATTAACTTTGGCCCCGTGAGTAAGGTGGCCGCCGTGATCCAGTGCCATGCCCAATATGGTGTCGCCGGGCTGCAACAACGCCAGGTAAACCGCCGCATTGGCCTGCGAACCGGAATGCGGCTGGACGTTGGCGTAGCCGGCATCGAAAAGCTTCTTCGCGCGTTCGATGGCCAATTGCTCGGCGACATCCACATTCTCGCAGCCGCCATAGTAACGCTTGGCCGGATAGCCCTCGGCGTATTTGTTGGTCATCACCGAGCCCTGCGCTTCGAGCACGCGCGGACTGGCATAGTTTTCCGACGCAATCAGTTCGATGTGCTCCTCCTGACGGGTGCGCTCGTGTTCCAGTGCAGCCGCCAGCTCGTCGTCGAAACCGGCAATCGTCATATCAGCAGTAAACATGTCCACCCCGGGGGGATCAGGCTAAACCACGATATTACAGCAGCACGCCACACCCCGGCAGCTTTTTCCGGCATAATCTCGCCGCCCTGACGAGGAGATTCGATGGCCCAGTTCGTTTACACCATGAACCGCGTTGGCAAGGTCGTGCCACCGGGTCGTCATATCCTGGCCGACATCAGTCTGAGTTTCTTCCCCGGTGCGAAGATTGGCGTACTGGGCCTGAACGGCTCCGGCAAATCGACGTTATTGCGGATCATGGCCGGGGTCGACACCGATATCGAAGGCGAAGCCCGGCCGCAGCCGGGTTTGCGGGTGGGTTATCTGCCGCAGGAACCGCAACTGGATGATTCCCGTGATGTGCGTGGCAATGTCGAAGACGGCGTCGCAGAAATTCGTGCCCTGCTGACTGGATTTGACGAACTCAGCATGAAGCTCGCCGAGCCCATGGACGACGACGCCTTGAACAAGCTGCTCGAAGAACAGGGCCGCCTGCAGGACGCCATTGAAGCCTGCGGTGGCTGGGAACTGGATCGCAAACTCGAGATCGCCGCCGATGCGTTGCGTCTGCCGCCGTGGGACGCCGACGTAACCACATTATCCGGTGGCGAACGGCGCCGGGTTGCGTTGTGCAGACTGTTGTTATCCGAACCTGACATGTTGCTGCTCGACGAACCGACCAACCACCTGGACGCAGAATCAGTCGCCTGGCTGGAGCGTTTTCTGGATGAATACGCGGGCACCGTGGTAGCAGTCACCCACGATCGGTATTTTCTGGATAACGTTGCCGGCTGGATTCTCGAACTCGACCGCGGCCGCGGTATCCCCTGGGAAGGCAACTATTCGTCCTGGCTGGAGCAAAAAGAGGCCCGCCTGGCGACTGAACAAAAACAGGAAAAAGCCCGGCACAGGGCCATGCAATCCGAACTGGAATGGGTACGTTCCAATCCCAAGGGCCGGCATGCCAAATCGCGGGCGCGACTGAGCCGTTTTGATGAACTCAATTCAAAATCTTTTCAGCAACGCAATGAAACCCAGGAAATTTATATTCCACCGGGACCGCGGCTGGGTGATCTGGTGGTCGAAACTGAAGATTTATGCAAAGGCTTTGGCGACCAGATACTAATCGATGGCCTGACCTTTAGCCTGCCACCCGGTGGCATTGTCGGAATCATCGGCCCAAACGGTGCCGGCAAGACGACTCTGTTTCGTATGATCACCGGCGCGGAAAAACCAGACGCAGGATCTTTGCGTCTCGGTGATACCGTGCAGTTGGCTTACGTCGACCAGAGCCGCGACTCGCTCGACGACAAAAAGACGGTCTGGGAAGAAATATCCGATGGCCTGGACATTATCCAGGTCGGCAATTACGAAACACCATCGCGTGCCTATGTCGGGCGATTCAATTTCCGTGGTGGCAACCAGCAACAACACATTGGCGAGTTATCCGGCGGCGAACGCAACCGCGTACATCTGGCCAAACTGTTGCGTTCCGGCGGCAATGTGCTGCTGCTCGACGAACCCACCAACGATCTTGATGTGGAAACCCTGCGTGCACTGGAAGAAGCCCTGTTGGCCTTCCCCGGCTGTGCCGTGGTGATCTCACATGATCGTTGGTTCCTCGACCGTATCGCCACGCACATCCTGGCCTTTGAAGGCGACAGCAAGGTCACCTGGTTCGAGGGCAACTACGCCGATTACGAACACGACCGCCACAAGCGTCTCGGTGA
>Ga0224508_10005065_pt1 | contig 10677 bp, 7 predicted proteins | sample SF_Jan12_sed_USG_4_FD_170157 | JGI IMG/M metagenome (GOLD analysis project Ga0224508, IMG submission 170157) | Sediment microbial communities from San Francisco Bay, California, United States - SF_Jan12_sed_USGS_21 | ecosystem: Environmental > Aquatic > Marine > Sediment | place: USA: California... | reverse complement strand
AATGTCCATCTTGCTGCGCGGGAGGGCGCGCGCTCCGGCCCGCAGACGGACGAAGACACGTTCGTCGCGCTTCGCGAGAAACGCGACAGCCAGCTTGCAGCGCCGCGGCTGTTGCTCCCATCGGTCCAATTCAATATGCGTGGCGCCAGGCTGCCGCCGCCGGAAGACAATGGCGTGTGCTACCTGAAGATTCCGGTCAGAGCGGCCTGAGCATGCGCACCTTGCCGCTGGGAGGGCGTTGATGGCTGCGCTCATTTTTGTCTGGCCGGGCGCCATCGCCATCGGGTTGAGCCTGGGCCTGCTCGGGTCAGGGGGCTCAATCCTCACGGTGCCGGTGCTCGTCTATCTGATCGGGCAGCCGGAAAAGCTCGCCATTGCCGGTTCGCTGGCGATTGTCGGCGCAATTGCGGCGGTCGGCAGCATCCCCTACATCAGGTCGGGGCTGGTGAACTGGCGCTGCGTGGTGATGTTCGGCCTGCCAGGGATGGCGGGCACCTACCTCGGCGCCTGGTCGGCGGAGTTCGTGTCGGGTGCCGTGCAGCTGATGTTGTTTGCCGTGGTCATGCTGGCGGCCTCGGTGCTTATGCTCAAGCCCATCACTGTTAACGAGAACGTTGACGAGAACGTTGACGAGAATGCTGACGGCCGAATCTCCGAGCAACGAGCGGTTTGGAAGATCTCGCTGGACGGATTGCTGGTCGGCATCGTTACCGGTCTGGTCGGCGTGGGCGGCGGCTTTCTGGTTGTTCCCGCCCTGGTGCTGCTCGGCGGTTTGCCAATGCGAACGGCGGTCGCGACAAGCCTCGTGATCATTGCGTTGAAGTCGTTCAGCGGCTTCTACAAATATCTCGACGTTCTGGCGAGCCAGGGCATTGCGCTCGAGTGGGACGTGATCGCGCTGGTGGCCGCTCTCGGAATTGTTGGCAGCCTGTTGGGTAGTCTCATCGGTGGCCGGATACCGCAGGATAAGCTGCAGAAGTTCTTCGGCGTGTTTCTCATCGCAATGGGCGGATTCATTCTCGTGCAGTCCGCCCGCGCACTCTTTTAGGAGGCAGATCATGGACATCAAACAACTAACACCGTTCGTCAGCGTTTCATCGCAGCTCAGTGAAACCGATGTCGGCATCCTGGCCGGTCAGGGCTACCGCACGATCATCAACAACCGCCCGGACGGCGAAGCCGACGACCAGCCTGCCTCCACGGAGATCGGCGCCGCGGCGCGGCGCCACGGAATGCACTATTTTGCGCTGCCGGTGAAGTCCGGAGTCATTACCGATGACGATGTCGCAGAGTTCGCGGCTCTGCTCGAGTCGGCCGAGGGACCAGTTCTCGCCTTCTGCCGGACCGGCACGCGCTCGGTAAGCCTTTGGGCGCTGCACGAAGCGCGCCACCTGTCGGCGGATGCGATTTATCAGAGTGCCAAGGGCGCCGGATACGACCTGGAGAGTCTGAAGGATCGACTCGAGCAACGCGGGCAGAGCGAAGCGGGCGCGGCCTCACATGTCAGCAGGCCGGTTCATGACGTGGTGATCATCGGCGGCGGCGCCGGCGGGCTCGCCACTGCGGCGAGCCTGCTACAGCGGCGCGGTGAGCTCGACATCGCAGTGATCGAGCCTCGCGATCAGCATTACTACCAGCCGGGCTGGACCCTGGTTGGCGCCGGGGTGTTTGATCGCGCCCAGACCGAACGGCAGATGGCGAGCGTCATGCCCGATCAGGTCAAGTGGATCAGGTCAGCGGTGGCTGGATTCGAGCCGGAGCAGAACAGCGTGGTGCTGGAGGACGGCGAGCGCATCGAGTACCGCACGCTGGTGGTCGCGCCCGGGATCAAGCTCAACTGGAACGGTGTTGAGGGCCTGATGGATACGCTTGGTAAGAATGGCGTCACGTCCAACTACATGTTCGATCTCGCGCCGTACACCTGGGAGCTGGTGCAGAACCTTCGCTCGGGAAATGCGCTGTTCACCCAGCCGCCTATGCCCATCAAATGCGCGGGGGCGCCGCAGAAAGCCCTGTACCTGTCGTGCGATCACTGGCGGCGTGGCGGCCGCCTGAAGAACATCGAGGTGGACTTTTATAATGCAGGCGGTGTTTTGTTCGGCGTCGAAGACTACGTTCCCGCCCTGCAGTCCTACGTGGACCGTTACCGGGCACGGGTCAATTATCACAGCAACCTCGTGGCTGTGGACGGCCCGGCAAGGACCGCCTGGTTCAATGTGACTGACGGCGACGCGCACCGCGAGGTGAAGGCGAGCTTCGACATGCTGCACGTGTGCCCGCCGCAGACCGCACCGGATTTCGTCGCGCAAAGCCCGCTCGCCGATGCAGCAGGGTGGCTCGAGGTGTCGCCCGAGACGCTTGAGCACCCGGCCTATGGCAACGTGTTCGGGGTGGGCGACGTCTGCTCGGCACCAAACGCCAAGACTGCAGCCGCGGTGCGCAAACAGGCCCCGGTAGTGGCCGAGAACGTGCTTTCGGCCCTCGACGGAGAGTCGCCGCGAGCCGTGTACGACGGTTATGGTTCGTGCCCGCTGACGGTCGAGCGCGGCAAGATCGTGCTGGCCGAGTTCGGCTACGGCGGCAAGTTGCTGCCGTCTTTCCCGACCTGGCTGTTCGATGGCCGCAAGCCCACGCGGCTGGCGTGGTTCATGAAGGAGCGGCTGCTGCCGCCCATCTACTTTGAACTCATGCTCAAAGGCCGCGAATGGCTCGCCGCACCAACCCGGCTGCCGCACAATCCGACCCCCCACGATGCCGAGCCTGCGATCAGGTGAGCGGGATCAGCTGAGCCGATAGATGCGGCTCGCCGTGCCGCTGAACATCGCGTCCTGTTCCGAGTCGCTGAACTCGGCGGCGATTCGTTTCAGGCCGTTCCACAATACCTGATAGGACAACGACAGCCGATCAACGGGAAAATTGCTTTCGAACATGCATCGCTCGGGGCCGAAGGCATCGATGGTGTGCAGGTAGTAGCGGCGCTGTAGCTCGGCGAACTCCTTTGAGGTGGGGGGAAGCGCGGCGGTATCCCAGCCGAAGCCGTTGTCCGGCATGGCCAGCCCCCCGAGCTTTGCTAGCACGTTGGGGCATGCGGCAATCTCGGTTATGTCCTTCTTCCATTGCGCGAATATCTGCTCGCGCTGATCGGCATAGATACCGACACCCAGGGGCGTGCCGAAGTGGTCCAGCACCATCACGGTGCCTGGGGCTGAGCGTGCCAGTGCCGCGTAGTCGGCATTCTGGTAGTGGTAGTGCCAGGTGTCGTAGCTGTAGCCGAGCTCGCCCAGTCGCTGCAGGCCGCGGCGGAAGTCGTCTTGAGCGTAAAGACCCTGCGGCGCGCGCCCCGCGATCCTCAGCGCGCTCGGATCGTGGGCGTGAGCGCCGGAGTGCCGGATGCCTTTGAACAGATCGCCCGCGATGGCCCGGTGGGCGTCGACTACTTCTTCAACACCTTCGCCCAGTGTGAGGTCGGCGCGAGCGACGATTCCGGCGATCGTCGCGCCAGGTCCGCTGGCGCTTGCTGCCGCTACCTCGGTGACGAACTCGGTTTCGCCGAGGCAGCGCAAGTGCTCGGGGCCGGTTTCGTGATAGCTGGCCCCGCACTCGACGAACACGGTCTTTTCCACACGGTGTCCGGAGTTGGTGTCATGCCAGAGATCATCGAGCCGGTAGCCCCAGCCGGTGCGCTCCCAGAGATGGTGGTGCGGGTCTACGATGACCCGATCCGGGTCGATGATGGGCTCGTCGATCTGATCTAGCCACTCCTGGGTGCCGGGGTTTGGATTTGCCATGCGTTCTCCTCAGATGGCTGATGAACGAGGCGCTCAGTGGGCGCCGGGAATGCAGGAGTTATACTCCGGGCGCGTTGAACGCGAAAGCGAGGAGATTCCATGGCCGATGATGTCTGCTTGATTACCGGGGTCGGGCCCGGGACCGGTCGCGCGCTGGTGGAACGCTTTGCACGGGGTTACCGGGTGGCGATGCTCGCGCGCAATGAAGAACGTCTTGCGGGGATCGCCACGGAGGTCTCGGGGGCGACCGCGTATCCGTGCGACGTGACCGACACCGAAAGTCTGACCGACACGGTCGTGGCGGTTACCGCCGAACTCGGCGCGCCAAAGGTCGTGATTCACAACGCCGTCGGCGGTGCGTTCGGTGATTTCCTCAGCATTGAACCCGAAGCGCTGGATCGTAACTTTCAGGTCAACGTGATGGCCTTGCTGCACGTGGCGCGCGCCACCGCACCGGCAATGATCGAGCGTGGTGAAGGCGCCATCGTCTGCACGGGCAACACGTCCGCGTACCGCGGCAAAGCCGGTTTCTCAGGATTTGCCCCGACCAAGGCGGCCCAGCGCATTCTCGCCGAAAGCATGGCGCGCCGGCTCGGGCCCGATGGGGTACACGTCGCCTACGTGGCGATTGATGCCGTCATCGATCTGCCCTGGACGCGCAAGCGGTGGGAGGATGCGCCGGACGACTTCTTCTGCAAGCCCGCCGATATCGCAGGGGAGTGCTGGAACATCGCGCACCAGCCAAAGTCGGCCTGGAGCTTCGATGTCACCATTCGACCGTTCGGGGAGAAGTGGTAAGCGGCTTCTCTGATTGACTAGAAGAGATCGACGATGCGGTCGACCTTGTCCCAGATGGGTTGAATGTTGTCGATGTTGGTGCGCCCGCAGCGCACGACGAGCAGATCTTTTTCCGGCACCACGAGCACGCGCTGTCCATCATAACCGCCGGCATAGAACTGCGTGGTCTGGGGCTTCAGCCACCAGTGGGCGCCGTAGGCCTGCTCGGCGTCCTGGTATGAGCATGAACGGCCATAATCCACCCAGCCTTCGGGCAGAATGCGCTGATCGTCCCAGACCCCATCGCGCAGATACAGGTAGCCGAAGCGGGCAAAATCCTGCGGCGTGGCGAACAGAAATGAGGAGCCGATAAACGTTCCCGATGTATCGAACCGGGGTGTAGGGGTGCGCATGCCAAGCGGTTCGAGCAGCTCGTTGTGCATGAACTCGAGCATCCCGGTGGGTCCGTTGCCGACTATGTCACGGAGGATGCGGCAGATGATGTTGGTGGTGCCGCTCGAGTAGGAAAACGTGCTTCCCGGTTCCTGCAGCAACGGTTTGCTGGCGGCGAAGTGCCCGGTGTCGTGACGACCCTCGAATGACAACATGGGAATCACGTCGGATGCGCCGCCGTCCACGTAGTCCTCGTGGAACTCAAGACCGCTGCGCATGCACAGCAGCTGATCGACAGTGATCTCGCGCCTGGGGTCGTTGGCGCCTTGCCATTCGGGCACCGCTGCCCGGGCGTAAACATCGAGCCGGCCGTCGCGCACAAGAATTCCGGCCAAGGCATGGGTCACGCTTTTGGCCATGGACCAGGAATACTGCAGGTACAGCGGATTTGCGCCGGCGTCATAGCGCTCGAATAGTATGCGCCCACCCTGAACCACCAGCGCGGCGTAGGTAACGCCCTGCTCGCTGGTCAGGTCGAACAACGCCGCGCAGCGCCTCTCGAACTCATCGGGGTCGTCGGGATGCTCGCCACGGGGCCATTGTTCCGTGGGCCAGTCCAGCGCGTCTGGTTGGAGCGGCAGATCGGCCAGATCGGCCTGAATAGATTCCGGGCGCGGGATAGGTGCCATACCGAGCATGCTAAGCGCCACGGCGCCAGAGTAAAGGGCCCCGAGCGGGTTTGACCCGCTAGCTGACTAGTTCAATACGGCGTAGCCGCGGTGGCGCAGGCAGTTGCGAACTACCATGCGTCGCTCGCGTACGCCGTGACCGACGCCTTTGGCGCCACCGATGATGGCTCCGGCCCCAGCGCCTTCCCGGGCGTCGTCGCTATTACCGACAACGGCGCCAATGGCGCCGCCGAGAACCGCGCCAGCGACGGCGCCGGTGGCCGCTTTCTGGCCGACACCGACCTGATTGGCATAGTCGCCGCAGTCGGCGAGATCCATCCGGTACACCACCGGATCCACGCCGCGCATATCCACGATGGGGCCTCCAGCCCTGGTGCCGCTGGCACAGGCGGTCAGCAGGACGAGCGATGCAACAAATACGACACGCAACATGGCGCCTCCTTCGACAATACTGGTTATCAACGCTTCATGAGAGCATCGGTTGACTGAACGTTTGCTGAATCAGACGTCCGGCTTCGAGGCTGCCAGGCGCAGCAGCTTCGGATAGTGCGCGCCCAGGAGGATGGAGCGCGCCACCATGAAGGTCATCATGGCAAGCCATATGGCATTGTTGCCCAGCGCGTCGAAGGTGAGCCAGAGCGTCAAGAGATAGATGACGAGTGCTGCGAACATGGAATTACGCAGCTCCACCGTGCGGGTGGTGCCGATGAATATTCCGTCGAACAGAAACGCCCACACGCAAACCATTGGCGCGAGGGTTGCCCAGAGGCGGTACTGATTTGCGGCCTCTCGCACTTCGGGCAGCCGGGTCATCAGACTGACGATTGCGTCGCCGAAAACCGCGTACACGATCGTGGCACCAAAGGCCATGAGCCCTCCCCACATGAACGCATAGGCGCTTGCGGTGCGGAGCTGTGCCGAGTTGCGAGCCCCGAAGGCGTGGCCGGTAAGGGTCTCCGTGGTGTTGGCCACGCTGTCGAGCCCATAGGCCATGACCAGAAAGAACTGCATCAGAATCGCGTTGGCGGCGAGCACCAGATCGCCGAGCGAGGCACTCAGTGCCGTGTAGGTCATGAACGGGAACTGCACGAAGAACGATCGCACGATCAGATTGCCGCTCACGCGGAAGAGGTCGGTCAGCCGGTGGCGGTTCAAGAGCCCGGCGGGTCGCGTGCGTGGCCAACCGGACTGTTCGAGCGCCTTGATGACGATGATGACTCCGACGATCGCGGCCAGCCATTCGCTCACGATGGTGCCTATCGCCACGCCCTCGACGCCCCAACCGAAACCGATCACAAACAGCAGGTCGAGTGCCACATTGCTGACGTTGAGCAACACGCTGATGACCAGCGTTGCGCCCATGCGCTGCAGCCCGAAAAGTATGCCGAGGTTTACCAGGTGCACGAACGCGGCCGGCGCCCCCCAGATCCGAATGAGGAAGTAGTCGGATGCCAGGGACTCGACCTGGCTGCTAGCCTGGAAGATCCAGAAAGCCAGGTCGTGGAGGGGTTGCTGCGTGACAACCAGTGCGAGTCCCAGTAGCAGGGCGAGTATCGCCGCGCGGCCGCCAACGGCTACCAGCTCTGGCAGATCGCGCCGGCCCATCGCCTGGGCGGTGAGCCCGGTGGTGCCCATTCGCAGGAATCCGAAGATCCAGTAGATGGCGGTGAGAATTGTGGAGCCAACAGCAACGGCACCGATGTAGGCAGCGTCGGGGAGCCGGCCCATGACGGCGGTGTCTACCGCTCCCACCATGGGAATGGTGAGGTTGGCGAGGATCATCGGCCAGGTCAGCGCCCAGATACGCCTATGCCACTGCGCTGGCGTCTGGGGAAGGTCGACCCACATAGCCGGTGGCTGCTATGCAGTGCGGTCCGGGACCTCCGAGGCATGCTCGTGGACACCCTGGGCAACCGGATCCCATCCGGCCACGTCTTCGGCGACCTTGTAGAGTGCCGGCACCAGGATCAGGGTGATGAAGGTGGCGAACAAGACGCCAAACGCGAGCGATATCGCCATGGGTATGAAGAACCGGGTGGCCGGCGTCTCGCTCGACATCAGCGGAATAAGCCCCACGAAGGTGGTTACCGAGGTCAGCAGGATGGGGCGGAAACGGACCACGCCGGCACTCAATACTGCCTCTTCCAGAGCCATTCCTTCGCGGCGGCGGCGGTTTATGTAGTCAACCAGCACCAGGCTTGCGTTCACGACCACGCCGGATAGAGCAACAATGCCCAGGGCCGAGAAGAACATCAGCTGATAGCCCATGATCCAGTGCCCGAGGATTGCGCCAACGGCGCCAAACGGAATGACGCTCATGATCACCAGCGGTTGCAGGTAGGAGCGCAGCGGTATTGCCAGCAGCGTGTAGATGACGATCAAAGCGAGAATCGCCGCTTGCCCCAGGCCAGCGAACGCCTTCATGCGCTCTTCCTGCTCCCCTGACATGCCAATGGACAGGGTAGGGTATTTCGCGCGCAGCTTCGGCAGCACGTCGGCGGTTACGCTGCTGCCGACTTCTTCCGGACTGACCGTTGACCGGTCGACCTCGGCGGTTACGTTGATAACGCGGCGGCCGTCTACGCGGCGAATGGTGGAGTAGCCACGGCCCAACTCGAACTTCGCAACGCTGTAGAACGGCACCTCGGTTCCCTGCGGGGTGCGAATGTACATGTCTTCCAGGTTGCCGATAGACGAGCGCTCACTTTCCGGAAAGCGAACCATCACCCGCACGTCGTCCTGACCACGCTGAATGCGCTGCGCTTCGTTGCCGTAGAACGCACTGCGTACCTGGCGCGCCAGATCAGCGAGGGTCAGGCCCAGGGTGCGTGCCTCGGGCAGCAGCGACAGTTTGATTTCCTGCTTGCCGGCACGAAAGGAGTCACTGATGTCGTACACGCCCGTGTAGCGGCCGAGTTCGGCGCGCAGATCGGTTGCGGCCGCGCGAATCACTTCCACATCCCGAGCAGACAGTTCGTAGTTGATTGCTTCACCCGCCGAGAATGAGTCGGCGGTGAACGAAAGCTTTACCACATCGGGAATGTTGCCCACCAGTTCGCGCCAGCGCTTGGCGACATCTTTTGCGCTGATGTTGTTACGCTCGGCCAGGGGCGCCAGTTCGATGACTACCTCAGCAAAGTGCGAGCGTCCCGGTCGGCTTGGCAGGCCTGGTCCGGAGGATCGGTCAGCTGACGTTCCAATGGTGGAGAATTGATTTACGATCACGCCTTCGCGGCCGACCTGCGCGTCGAGTTCCTCGCCGAGCTTTTCCCCGGCAACTTCTATGAGGTTTGCAGCGACACTCGTTTCCTCGACAGCGATGCCTTCCGGCAACTCAAGAGTTGCGTAGACGCGATCACCTTCAATGGAAGGGAAAAACGTGAAGACAACTCTGCCACTGGCAATCAGAGCAACGGCGAGTATGAGGATCGCCAGTCCTGCCGCGCCGGTAACGTATCGGTTGTCCAACGCCTTCTTCAGAAACGGTTGGTAGTGTTTCTTGGCGATGTTTTCCAACGACTTCGCCAACCGTCCCTGCATCGAATTCCACTTCTTTGAAAACCCGTGGGAGGCATCTGCGTGATTACGATGAGCAAGGTGTGATGGCAGAATCAGCTGCGATTCGATGATGCTGAACACCAGCGCGATGATGACAACCCAACCCACGATACCGAAGAACCCTGCCATGCGGCCGGTTACCAGGATGAGCGGCAGAAACGCGGCCATGGTGGTCAGCACCCCGAAGATCACCGGAATGGATACCTCGTAGGCACCGTCGATGGCAGCCTGTACTGGTGGTTTGCCCATCTGCTCGTGGCCGTACACGCGTTCGCCGACCACGATGGCGTCGTCCACCAGAATGCCCAGCACCAGAATGAATGCGAGCACGGTCATCGAACTCATCGAGATGTCTGCATACGGAAACATGGCGATGGTGCCAAGCAGCGCGATGGGAATGCCCGCTGCAACCCACATGGCTAGACGGAACTTCAGAAACAGGGCGAGGACCACGACCACCAGGCCGAGCCCGGACAATGCCATGCCGTTCAGCGTGTTCAGGCGCTGCTTCAGGTTCAGTGACTGATCGTTCCAGATCATCAGCTCGAGGCCTGGCGGCAGGCCGGGTTCGTAGCGCGCGACGAAGTTCTTGACGTCGTCCGCCATGGACAGCGTGTCTTCCTTGCCAACTCGCCAGACCTTGACGATGGCGGCGGGATAGCCGTTGAATCTGGCCCGCAGGTCGCCTTCCTCAAACGTGTCGCGAACCTTGGCAATCTCGCTCAGCATGACCTTGGTGCCGTCGTTGCGCGTAAGCACCACGATCTTCTCGAATTCTTCGCCCCAGTAAGCCTGACCCTTGGCGCGCAGCAGAATCTCGCCGCCCCTGGTCTTGATGGTGCCGCCCGGCATGTCCAGCGACGTGCTGCGGATGACCTGGGCGACCTGTTCCAGGTTGATGCCGTAGCGTCGCAGGTCGTACTCGGAGACCTCGATTGAAATCTCATAGGGGCGCACGTAGTTCAATGCCACGGTGGAGATCCCATCAATTGTGGCAATCTCGTCGCGCAGCTCTTTACCGAGCTCCTTCAGGGTTTTCTCGTCCGTATCACCGTATATGGCGATCTGCAACACGTTGCTGGTGATGGTCAGCTTGGAGACGATGGGTTTTTCGGTTTCGACCGGGAAGGTGTTGATCCCGTCGACCTGGCTTTTGATTTCGTTGAGCGCCTCGTTCTGGTTGGCGTCCTCAAAGAGCATTGCCTGCACGCTGCATGCACCTTCGCTGGCGGTGGTGAGGATTTTTGCGATGCCCTCGGTGCCTTCCAGGGCTTCTTCGATGCGTATGCACACACCTTCTTCAACCTCTTCCGGGGCAGCACCCAGGTAGGGGACGGAGACGTTGACCACCCGTACGTCCATGCTGGGGAATTCTTCCTGGTGTACGGTGAGCAGCGCAAGTACGCCGCCCACGATCAGGATGAACATCAACAGGTTGGCGGCAACCGGGTTCTTGGTAAACCAGGATATAG
>Ga0224508_10005064_pt1 | contig 10679 bp, 10 predicted proteins | sample SF_Jan12_sed_USG_4_FD_170157 | JGI IMG/M metagenome (GOLD analysis project Ga0224508, IMG submission 170157) | Sediment microbial communities from San Francisco Bay, California, United States - SF_Jan12_sed_USGS_21 | ecosystem: Environmental > Aquatic > Marine > Sediment | place: USA... | reverse complement strand
CCATGTCTGATGAAAAGACCCTTGTCGAACGCAACGCTGTATTCGCCGCCGACTTCACCTACGCGGACCTCGAGATCAAACCCCGCCTCTCGACCCTGATCGTCGGTTGCGTCGATTCCCGCGTCGACCCGGCCCACCTCCTCGGTCTCGACCCGGGCGACGCAGTGGTCATGCGCAACGTCGGCGGTCGAGTCACCGACGAAGTCATCGAGCACGTCAAGATCCTGCAGGCGCTGGGCGAGATGATGATGGGCGTTGACATGAATGTCGCCCTCATTCACCACACCGGCTGCGGAGCGTCATTGTTCACGGTCCCGGACGTCGCCGAAGCGCTCACCGGAGCGCTCGAAGCCGACAGCTCTGTCATCGAGTCGCTGGCCATCGCCGACCCCGTGGACAGCATCCACACCGACATCGAGCGACTCCGATCCGCCGAGATCCTGCCTGACGAGATGCTCGTGTCGGGCTACGTCTACGACGTGAACGATGGGCACCTCGAAGAGATCGTCGCTCCATCCGCTCTGCGTGAGTCCATCGACCACTGAGACTGCCGGCACCTGGCGGGGGATGTTCGCCGTGTGCGGCGCTTCGGGTTGCAGCCGGCTCCGGGGGCTGGGGCTCAGACGGCGATGTCGCGACGGCTGAACGCCCAGCTTCCCCACATCACTACGGCTCCGACCAGTCCGAGCATGAGCAGACAGTCGCCGACCTGGAGGCCGTTTCGTAACGGGTCTCCGCCGATCAGCCAGTGGAACGGGGACAGGTTCTCGACCCACTCGAGCCCTTCGAGCTGGGGAATGATCCCCTGAGCGAAGTAGCCGAGAACCCCCACGCCCGAGCCGATGCCGATCGCGAATGACTTGCGTCCCGTGGCCGCACCCGTTGCGTAGGTCACGGCGCCGAAGAACGAAGTGAACAGGACGAGATGAACATGCATCGCCGCGAACTGCCCGGTCGAGATGTCGTCGAGCTGGGCGGGCACGATGAGCGCGAGCATTCCCAGCCAGAAGACGGAGACGATGATCACGACGCTGAGGACGAACGAAGCGAAGCGCTGCAGTGCAAGTTGGATTCGACTGACCGGGTGGGCGAGGATGAGATCCAAGGTGCTGGCTTCTTCATCGCCGGCGATGATTCGGGTGCCGGCCGAGACGGCATACACCACCAGGAGTAGCGCCACGATCAGTCCGTACACGCTGGCGGTGAGGTACCCGGACGCAGTGGAGAGGTCGTCGTAGTTGAGGGCCTCGCGCAGGCCCTGGGGATAGCTCTCGAGAGCTTCTTGGATCCCGGGCGTATTGATGGTCGGCCAGAACGCTGCGTAGCCACCACCGACCACGACGATCGCCAGCGTCCAGACGAGCACGGATCGCCGTGCATCCCAGAGCCACTTGGTGAATACGTTACGCAGCACCGCCGGCCTCGTCGCTCTGGTCGTAGTAGTGGAAGAAGAGTTCCTCCAGGTCCGCCTCCTCCACGGACAAGGTGACGACGGTATGGCGCGCCGCTTCCTTCACGAGGGCGTCGGCGCGCCCATCAAGCCGGCAACGAAGCACAGAGCCGTTGACCCGAAGGTCAGTGACTCCGGGAAGCCCGACAAAGCTCTGCGCTCGGACCGGGCCGCCGAACTGGATCTCCACCTTGCGCATCGAGCGTTCACGGAGCTCCTCGACGCGCTCGACCGTCACGAGTCGTCCGTCGCGAATCATCCCGACTCGGTGAGCGGTGCGCTGGACCTCGCTCATCACGTGTGAGGACATGAACACCGTTCGACCGTCCGCGGACACCTCATGGGCCAGGTCCGAAAACTCGTGTTGCAGGAACGGATCGAGGCCGCTGGTGGGCTCGTCGAGGATGAGCAGGTCCGGTTCATGCATGAAGGCCTGGATCACGCCGACCTTCTGGCGGTTGCCCCTCGACAGTGTCCTGATCCGGAGACCGAGATCCAGATCGAGGCGCTGGGCCAGCTCGTCGATCCGAGCGGCCGCCACACCTCCGCGCAGGTTGCCCAGGTAGGTCAGCAGCTCGGCTCCGGTCTGGCGGCCGTCGACGGCGAAGTCGCCTGGCAGGTACCCGATGCGGCGACGGAGCACGACGCCATCAGTCCGCGGATCCAGTCCCAGCACCACCGCCTTGCCCCTGGTTGGTCGGATCAGATCCAACAGCAGCCGGATCGCTGTCGTCTTCCCGGCGCCATTGGGTCCCAAGAACCCATACACCTCACCGGTGCGTACCTCCAGGTCGAGGCCGGCAAGCCCGCGGGTGGGTCCATAGTCCTTGACCAGCCCTTCAGTGCTGATAGCGACGTCAGACATCGTGCTCGTCTCCTCACCAGCGACCGTATGCACAACTCGCCATCCACGACGAGTCGAGACCCGCACAGCACCCTGCGAGCCCGGGTTGCTCGGTGCGGTCGGCACGTTCCCGACGTTCTTCGAGGCGTTCGAGTGACCTACACCGCGGAATGTGGCCGATCGAGACCGGATCACTCTTCGGCTTCCATCCCGGGGGACTATTCGGTTGGAGCGATCATCGAAGATGGGGGGCTGCTACGACACGGCTGGCGTTGCCCAGACGCGCGGATCTCCGGCTACGGATGCCCGACAACGGGCCACGAGTCGCCCACTTGGCACAGCGATTCGATGATCGCGGGCAGGTACGTTTGATCGAGATCCAACGCGCACCTCAGAACGTTGCCGAGTCCTGGGACGTCCTGAAGTTCCGCTTCGAGCTCGACGTGCCCGCGGCCATCGCCCACGAAAACGAGAGCGGCTTCGACCAAGAACCGTCAACCGGATGCCCTCGGACTCGGGGTCGCCGATCACGATGTCCACAGGCTCCGTCACGCACGTAGTTTGCCCGTTGCGGGGTGTATCTGGCAGGCGATCGAGCAGGATCTCGCATGGTGCTCGGGATCGCAGCGAACTCACGTCGCCAACCCGCTGATCAACAAGGCCGGCGGTGGGCGCACCGGTGGCTATGTGTACGGCAAACCGTCAGTGACGTGGACGTGGCGAGTCCACCCGGGAGAGAACGCGGCTACGTGTTCCGGTGTCCCATGATGTGGCTTCGACGGTGTGAACGATCCCCGTTCCACCGCGATGTCGTAGCAACCGTCACCGACGGGATACTCCGTGACGATTCCGGAGAGGCGATGGCTCTCCACCCAGGCGAGCGCCTCTCGCTCTGTCTCGAACACCGCAGACGCAAACCGCGCTTCCTCACCGTGAAAGATCCAGACCGTCTGCGCAGCGGACACCGGGGCACACTGCCCGCTCTGCGCGGCAAACGCAAGCCACTTGGACGGTCCGAGTCGCCTCCGTCAGTACCAAGCAAAGGTGGTGTGCGGTCGGCGGCTCCATGCTTGTTGTCCGGTCTCGCGCATGGCGTTGCCGAGGCGGGCCATCTGCGTGGCGTAGAGCGTGTGGCCGATGTCGTGCCATTTTCCGTGGCCGGGGAAGACCCATTCGACGTTCAGGTCAGCGATGGCATCCATGCTGTCGGCGAGGGCGTCCCAGGAGTACCAGGTCTGCTTGGGTGCGACGTCGAGCTCGTGGCGGCGATGGTTCCAGAAGAGGGCGTCGCCGGTGAAGAGGAACCGGTTGTCGACGTGGTAGACGACGTGGCCTTTCGTGTGGCCAGGCACGTGAATCGACATCACCCCATCGTCAACCAACTGGTCCGATGTGGTGATGTTGGTTGCGTACGGAGCGGCGTCGGCGTCGTCTTCGTGTATCCAGACCTGGGCGCCGTACCGCTCCGCCCACCTGTCGGCGTCGGCGACGTCGTCTCGATGGGACAACAGGACATGGCTCATGCCGCCCAGATCGTCGATGGTGTCGGTGAGGGCTCGGGTGTAACGGGGAGAGTCGACCATCAGGTTCCCGTGAGCCCGAACCGCGAGATAAGAGTGGCCGCCGAAGGAACTCGGCGAGTTGTGCCCCAGGGCAAATATGCCCGCGGTGAGCTCGACCGGGAACACGCCCTCTGGTGGGCGAGGAGCGTTACGGTTGCCGATCGACTTCGTCGGGCAAGCTACCGACGCCCGCCAAAGCATCGCTGTTTCCTCGGGAGTCGTCGGCTGCTTCGCCAGAACGGAGCGGCCGTCGGGGTCCATGCCGATGAGAGCTGGCGCCCAGTGCCGCGCTGCGTCGCAACCGATGCATCGGGTATCGACAAACCATGGTCCGTCGACGTTGTCTGAATGGGCACGGTCTTGTCTCGCCATTTCGGGACACCCATCGCTGATCAGACCCTCACGATAGAGGCTCGACCTTGCTCGAGGTCAAGCCGCTGGCGCCACGAGGCCTCAGCGGTCGACCCGAGTGAGCACACCCTGCTTTCGATTCCGCATGCCTACCCCTACGTTGTCCATCGAGAGCGGAGGGTTCCTGATGACAACGACCGAGGCCGACGCCGGAACGAACGAGCAGCAGCCTTGTGTGCCGAGCCCACGAGCCCGTGGGCCGTCTGATCCCACCGACGGAGCAGCTACCGCTGGGTCACTTGCAGGCGTTGGCGGCACCCTGCCCGCCGCTGGGCAGCTTGCCACTCGCGTTCAGCGGGATGATCGGCCCGCCGCTGTGGGGTGACGCGGCGTCGGCGGACTGGTTGAAGCCCACTGCGGCGCCCGAGTTCGGGTTGTCGGTGGTCAGACACCCCAGCGGCGTGAAGCCGTGTACGTGTGCCCCGGCCGGAACTGCGGTCGTCAGCAGTGCGCCGGCGGCCATTGCCGTTCCGATCAACGCGATTCGGATCTTGCTCATGACGGTCTCCTTCGGGTCTGTTTCCGCCTGGTACTACGTGGCGGGCAGGCCGGAGGTTCACGTATCGGTCAGAACCCGGCGGCCAGCACGGTCTCGCCGTCGGCGTCGGTCACCCAGATCCCGCTCGCGTCGGCGAGCGGCAGAGCTGACGCGAGGGTGATCTGGAGCATGCCACCCTCGACCATCAAGAAGGTGCCGGCGCTCACTCGATCTCCGACTTCCGGTGACAGCCACGCCTGGTAGGGGTCGCCGACGGCAAGCCCTTCGGCCGTCAGGACGATTTCGGTTCCCCAGCCCTTGATCACGAAGTCGGCCGAGCCCGACGCGGTCGTGCCGCTGAGCGCCACGGTGAGATCCACCGGGTCAGAGGCGATCGGTTCGCCGTCGTCGCCCGACCGGAACGCGAACGTGAGCCCGATGATCATGATGATGACCGCGGCGGCCGCGGCGGCACCCGCGACCCACTGCCGCCGACGGTGGTTCGATCGCTCGGTCTGAACCCGTTCGGCGACCCGAGAGCCCAGATCGCTCGGCGTCGGTGGAAGCTCGGCGTCGATGTCGACGTCGGCCAGCGTCGCCGCCACCGATCCGAGCTCACCCAGTTCGGATCGGCAGGCGGGGCAGCCGTCGAGGTGAGCCTGGAACGCGGGAAGGTCACCGGCGGCTCGACGGCCGAGCGCCACGTCGATGAGCTCCTCGCGCCACGAACGGCAGCCCGGCTCGTTCATGGTTGCTCCCATCCCAGCTCTTCGAGGGCCAGCCGGAGCGCCCGCAGGCCGTAGTAGACGCGGCTCTTGATCGTTCCGACCGGGACCCCGAGCTCGGCCGCCACGTCATCGTAGGGCCGGTCGCGCGTGTGGACCTCGACCAGCGCAGTCCGGTGTTCGGGCCGGATGCGGAGCAGTGCCTCCTCGACCTGCCACACGACCGCCAGACGGTCGATGTCGGATTCGACGACGGCCACTTCGATGCTGTCGCCACCAGCCGCACGAGGTCGCACAGCCCGGGCCCGGGCCAGATCGATGACCACGTTCCTCACGATGGCGAACAGCCACGTGCGCAGCGAACCGAGATCCTCATCGAAGCGCTGGGCGTTGCGCCACGCACGAACGAAGGTCTCCTGAACCGCCTCTTCGGCCAGCTGGGTGTCGCCGAGCGATCGACTGGCGAACCGGAACAGCTCCGGCCCGTGGGCGGCATACGCCGCCTCGATTCCGTGCTCGGTCGCGAGTGAGCGGTCACCGAGCCCAAGTCGATCACGAACTGCCATACCCAACCATACGAGCCGACCGTCCGTGGAGTTCACATGAACTTCCCGGCACCTTCGGCCGTATCCCCCCGCGGATCCGCACCCTGCGGTACGAGAAGGGAACTCTGATGGCACTACGACGACTGATGGCCCTGGCGCTCGGCGTGGCGCTGCTGGCGGCCGCCTGCGGCAGCGACAGCGACGACGGGAGCTCAGCGGACACCAGCGAGGCGGCCGACGACACCGCCGAGTCCGCGGACATAGAGCTGGCCGACACCGGGTTGGGCACGGTGCTCGTGTCGGGCGGGCTGACGTTGTACGGGTTCACGCCCGATGCACAGGGTCCGAGCGTGTGCAACGACGACTGTGAGGCGGCTTGGCCACCGCTGCTGCTCGATGAGGTGACCGTCGGCGAAGGCCTCGACGGGAGCCTGTTCGGCACCGCAGCACGCGCCGATGGGACGCTGCAGGCGACCATCGACGGTTGGCCGCTCTACTTCTTCTCCGGCGACGCCGCCGCGGGTGACACCAACGGTCAGGCGGTCAACGACGTCTGGTGGGTCGTCGAAGCCGACGGCACCCTCGTCGGCGCGCCGTAGCGCTCGTCGTCGCTCAGCTCCAGGGGACGCAGACGACCGATCCACGGGGCCGACCGATCGACGGTCGGCCCCGATCGGGGTGGTTCCGAGGCGCCACCGAGCTTGTCGGATGGGACGTTCGGCTCTGCTAGTGGTGGCCACCGGCGGTGTATTGATCAACCAAGGCACCTCGACGGAGGTATCCGGATGGATCAACTCACCAAGCCACAGGTCGACGACGCGGAATCGCTCCGACCCAGCGACGGAACGATGGCTGCCACAGCCACGGGCCTCACGAAGACATATGGGAAGGGTGACACGCAGGTCGTCGCGCTCGATCACGTCGACATCGGTTTCGAAGCGGCCAGGCTCACCGCGATCATGGGGCCGTCGGGCTCCGGGAAATCGACGCTGATGCACTGCATGGCCGGCCTCGATGCCGTGACCGAGGGTGATGTCCGCGTCGGCGACACTCGGATCTCCGAGCTGTCCGACAAAGAGCTCACCCTGCTGCGACGACAACGCCTCGGCTTCATCTTCCAGGCGTTCAACCTCGTGCCCACGCTCACCGCCGAGGAGAACATCTTGTTGCCCCTGTTGCTCGGCGGCCGCGAGCCGGACCCCGAGTGGAAGACACAGGTGATCAACAGTCTCAAGCTCGACGATCGACTCCACCACCGTCCCGACGAGCTCTCGGGCGGCCAGCAACAACGCGTCGCGGTGGCCCGCGCACTCGTGACCCGGCCCGACATCATCTTCGCCGACGAACCGACCGGCAACCTCGACTCGAAAAGCGGACACGAGGTCCTTGGGTTCCTCCGACGCGCCGTGGACGACTGGCATCAGACCGTGGTGATGGTCACCCACGATCCGTCGGCTGCCTCGTACGCCGATCTCGTGATCTTCCTGCGAGACGGTCATGTGGTCGGTCGCCTCGAAGAACCAACTTCTGATCTCGTCTACGACCGGATCAAGTCGCTGGAAGCGTGACGTCATGCGCTCCATGTTGAGACTCAGCCTCCGCAATCTCGCCGGCAATCGTCTGCGGTTCATCCTCACCACGTTCGCCATCCTCGTGGGCGTGAGCTTCGTCGTCGCGTCCTTCGTGCTCACCGATGGATTGATCCGGACCTTCGACGAGCTCGTCGAGGACGCCAATGCAGACGTCGACGTCGAGGTTCGCGCCCGCAGCGAATTCGACGAGATCGACTTCACCCTCCGGCCGATCGACGAGGCACTCATCGACGTGGTCGCCGAGGTCGAAGGCGTCGAGGAGATCTGGCCGACGGCCTCGAGCACGAAGATCTTGCCCGTCAAGGCCAACGGCGAGCCGATCAAGACATCCCTGGCTCCAGCCTTTTCGGGCAACTGGGTCGACTCGTCGATATCTCCCTTGACGATCGTCGAGGGCGAGGCCCCCGACGAGCCCAGTGAGTTCGTGATCGACGAAACCACCGCCGACCGGGAGGGTTTCGTTGTCGGCGAGGTGTATGACGTCATCGGTTCCGACGGGAGCGAACCGTTCACCTTGGTCGGCATCTCGCGCTTCGGAGAGGAGAATGCCCTGGGTGGCGCGGTGCTGTCGTCGTTCACGCTCGACGAACTGCAGCGACTCGACGGCAGCGAAGGTCTGATCACCGTGATCGACGTCGCCGCGCCGGACGTCGAGCGCGACGTGTTGGTCGACCGACTCACTGCCGTGCTCCCCGACGATGTCGAGGCAGTCGACATCAGCGTCGTGGTCGAGGAGGCTCAGTCGGACATCAGCGACATCATCGGCATCTTCGGCAACATCTTGCTGGCATTCGCCCTGGTCGCCGTGTTCGTGAGCACGTTCATCATCAGCAACACGTTCAACATCCTGCTCGGTCAGCGGGTGCGGCAACTCGCGCTCCTGCGAGCCCTTGGCGCCAGCGCGGCTCAGGTCCGGTTCAGCGCGATCTTCGAGGCGCTGGTCGTCGGCGTCGTCGCGTCCGTCGTCGGGCTCGGCGGTGGGGTGGCGCTGGCGCTCGGTCTCCGCGGGCTCATGAACACCCTCGGCTTCGACATGCCGAGCATGGACATCATCCTCGCGCCCCGCACGATCGTCGTCGCCGCGGTGGTCGGCATCGGCGTCACCCTCTTCGCATCGCTGTCGCCGGCCCGACGAGCTGCCACCGTCCCGCCGGTTGCCGCGATGCGTGCCGGGTTCCGGTTCGGTTCGGGCGAGGGAACGCGCCGGACGATCATCGCGATCATCCTCTCGGTGCCCGGCGTGGCCGCCATGGGCTATGGGCTCTTCGCCAGCTCCGACAGCACGGCGCTCAAGCTGGCGGGCCTGGGTGCCGGCGCGGTGTTGATCTTCGTCGCCGTGTCGATGTTCGCACCTCTCTTCTCGAGCCCGTCCGCGTCGTTCCTCGGTGCGCCGCTCGAGCACGTCCCCGGTTAACGGATCACCGGCCACATGGCCCGCGAGAACGCGGCCAGGAACAACAAGCGAACCGCGTCGACGGCTGCGGGTCTGATGATCGGGCTCGCGTTGATTGCCATGGCGAGCGTGGTCGCGGCGTCACTGAAGGACTCCATCCGCACCGAGCTGGGTACGACACTCACCGCGGACTTCCTCGTCACGGGACCGAATCAGGGGGACTTCAGCAACCGGCTGGCGGATGATGTCGCGGCACTGCCCGAGTTCGACGTGGTGTCTGCGGTTCGGTACGGCAACGTCCGTATCGACGGTTCGCAGAAGGGCGTGGTCGGCACCGACCTCACCGTCATCACCGACATGCTCGAGATCGATGTGTTGGAGGGCGACCCCGCGAGCGTGGCCGATCCCGGCTCGATCCTGCTCTCCAGGGAAGCAGCCGACGATCAGCTCGTCGGGGTGGGTGACCCGCTCATGGTCGAGTTCGCAGCCACCGGGTCACAGATCCTCACCGTCGGGGCGATCTACGACAACCCATTTCTGATCGAGCACTACGTGATCGACCTGTCGGGCTGGGAACAGAACTTCGACTCCCAGAACGACTCGGTGATCTCGGCCAAGCTCGCGCCAGGAGTCGACCTCACCACCGCCAAGGCCGCGCTCGAGCCCCTCGAGACGCAGTTCCCGCAACTCGACTTCGAGACGCGGAACGAGTTCCGCGACCGTTTCGAGGGTCAGCTCGACTCCCTCCTGGTGATCATCAACGTCTTCCTCGGGTTGGCGATCCTGGTCGCACTGCTCGGCATCACCAACACCATGGCGCTGTCGGTGCTGGAGCGCACGCAGGAGATCGGCTTGATGCGGGCCATCGGAATGACCCGCCGCCAGACCCGCAGCATGATCCGGGCCGAAGCAGCAGTGGTCTCGCTCTTCGGCGCCATCCTCGGCGTCGTTGTCGGCCTGGCGTTCGGGTGGATGGCGGTCATCGCGATTCCCGACTCGATCATCAGCGAGCTCTCGATCCCGATCCGCACACTTGCGGTCTACGTGGTGATCGCCACGATCGCAGGGCTCGTCGCGGCGTCGTTGCCGGCCCGGCGAGCCTCCCGACTCAACGTGCTCGACGCCATCGCCCAGGCGTGAGGACGTCCGGCACGGGATGAGTGCCTCGCGGTTCGGGCTCAGCCGCGCCCGTTGGGCGACCGGCCGGAGAGATCGGGCTGGCCCGTCGTCTGCACGACCAGTTGCCAGGTGTCGCCCTCGGGGTCGAGCTGACGTCGCCGACGGGTGACGAGGTGCAGGGGAACAACCGTGAAACGGCTGTTCCAGCGACCGACCATCGCGTTGGTGAACCCGCCAAGAGCCGCGTGAACGGCGTGTTGGCCGAGCGCATTGCAGTAGTGGGCATCCCATGCGTTCGCGGGCAGGCTTCGAATCGTGTAGCTCGGGTCGATGTACTTGACGCTGACGGGCCGGCCGACCGCCTCGAAGTGCGCACGGATGCGGTCACGCAGGAACACCCCGACGTCGCCGAGCTTCTTGTTGCCCGAGGCGTCGGTGGCGTCACCGGACCCGACCCAGTGCTGGCCGGCCCCCTCGGCCACCAGGATCACGGCGTGGCTTCGCGCCTCCAGTCGCTGGTCGAGCTCTTCGAGGAGTCCGGAGACGCCGTCGAGCGCGAA
>Ga0224508_10005063_pt1 | contig 10680 bp, 9 predicted proteins | sample SF_Jan12_sed_USG_4_FD_170157 | JGI IMG/M metagenome (GOLD analysis project Ga0224508, IMG submission 170157) | Sediment microbial communities from San Francisco Bay, California, United States - SF_Jan12_sed_USGS_21 | ecosystem: Environmental > Aquatic > Marine > Sediment | place: USA: California... | reverse complement strand
GCCGAGTTCTTCGCAGACGAGCGCGAGTTCGAGCAGGCCGAGCTCCGCACCCCCCTGCGCCTCCGGCACCGCCAGGCCCGTGAGCCCGAGCTCGACCAGGCCCTTCCAGAGATCCGGCGCCGCGCCGGTCTCGCTCTCGAAGATCTCTCGGAGTCGGGTCGGCGGGCACTCGCGCTGGAGGAACTGCCGCACGGTGGCCTGGAGCAGGTCTTGCTCTTCGGAGAGTCCGAAATCCACGCTACTTGCTCCTCTGGGCGAACACGTCGCGCGGCAGGCCCAGGCCCCGCTCGGCGATCACGTTGCGCTGGATGTTCGCGGTCCCGCCGGCGATCGCCACGCCCAGCGAGCTCATGTACTGCATGAGCCAGCCCTTGGAGCCCTTCGGCGCGAGGCCCGGCTCGCGCGCGTAGCCCGCGGGATCGAGCATGCCGTCGTCGCCGAGCAGGTCGAGCGCGAGCTTCGAGACTTCCTGCTGGATGTTCGTCGAGTTGAGCTTGTTCATCAGCGGAAGCGTCCCGGCCATCTGCCCTCGAATGTCCGCCGTGAGCTGTCGGTAGCCCGAGTACACATGCGCCTCGACGTAGCCCTCGATGCGGGCGAGTCGCTGCCGGACCTCCGGATCCTCGAGCGCGGGACGACCGTTTCGCTCGGTCTCTCTCGCCAGCCGGAGCAAGCCGTCGAACAGCAGCCGGCTCTGCGCGGCGTTCCCGATCGAGTTCCGCTCGTGCTTCAGCGTCGTGCGCGAAACGAGCCAGCCCTCTCCGCGCTTGCCGACGATCCAGTCGGCCGGCGTCCGCACGTCGGTGAGAAAGACCTCGTTGAAGTCCGCACCTCCCGTCATCTGCTTGAGCGGACGAACGTCGATGCCCGGCTGCTTCATGTCGATGAGCAGGTACGAGATCCCGGCGTGCTTCGACGCCTCGGGCTCGGTGCGAACAAGGCAGAACATGTAATCCGCCTCGACGGCGTTCGACGTCCAGATCTTCTGGCCGTGGATGACCCACTCGTCCCCGACGAGTTCGCCGCGCGTCTTGAGCGACGCGAGGTCGCTGCCCGAACCGGGCTCGCTGTAGCCCTGGCACCAGCGGTACTCGCCGAGGGTGGTCTTCGGAACCCACTTCTCCTTCTGCCACTCCTCGCCGCGATCGAGCAGAGTGGGCACCAGCATCATCGTGCCGATGCCGGTGGCCTCGGCGGGCGCCCGGCTGCGACCGAACTCCTCGCGGATCACCGCCGCCGCGATCGGGTCGGCTTCCTGCTCCGAGCCGCCATACGCGCGGGGAATCGAGCGCGCGACATAACCGGCCTCGATCGCCTTGCGGCGAAAATCGAGCACCTGCTCGCCGCGAGACTTCGCGTCGTCCGCCGGCGGCCAGTGTTCCTTCAGGAATGCGCGCACTGATTCACGCAGCACGTCGTATTCGGATCCGTAGCTGAGGTCCATGAAACTCCCGGGTCAGAGATAGCGTTCGCGCACCCGACCCCGCTGGATCTTTCCAGTGGGGAGGCGCGGCAGGTCGTCGCTGTAGTCGATGCTGCGCGGGCACTTGTAGCCCGCGAGATGTTCGCGGCAGTGGGCGAGCAGCTCGGCACTCAACGCCTCGCTCGGCGTCTGCCCCTCCGCCAGCTGGATGACGGACTTCACTTCTTCGCCCCACTCTTCGTTCGGCACGCCGACCGTCGCGACGTCCCCGACCGCCGGGTGCATCAGCAGCGCAGCGTCGATCTCGGCCGGGTAGACGTTCACGCCGGCCGAGAGGATCAGCTCTGCGCTCCGACCCGTCAGAAAGAGCCAGCCTTCGGCGTCGAAGCGGCCGAGATCTCCCATCGTGAAGTAGTCGCGACCGTCGGACGTCGTGTGATAGGCCGACTGCGTCTTCTCGGGCGCCTTGTAGTACTGAAAGCGCCCCTTCTCCGGCGCCCGGAAGTAGACCGTGCCCACCTCCTCGGCCGCAGCCTCGTCACCCGACTCCGTGAGCAGCAAGACGTCCTGTTCGCCGACGTGCCCGACGCTTCCGGGCTTCTCGAGCCACTCTTCGGCGGTGATGAAGAACGCGCCGCCTTCGGTGGCCGCATAGTACTCGTGCACGACGGGGCCGAACCAGTCGATCATCGACCGCTTCACGTGCACCGGACACGGGGCGGCGCCGTGCAGGACCCAGCGCAGCGAAGAGACGTCGTGTGCCTTTCGCGTCTCTTCCGGCAGCGCGAGCAGACGATGAAACATGGTCGCGACCATGTGCGTGTGGGTGACGCGATGCTCGGCGATCACCCGGAGAGTCTCCTCCGCATCCCAGTGGTCCATCAGGTAGACGCCGACGCCGGAGGCGAGTGGCAGCTGAAGGTTCAGCGCGAGCGGCGCGGCGTGATACAGCGGCCCGGTACAGAGCGCGAAGTCCGTCTCGCCCTCGAAGGCTGCGGTCCGCTGCAGCGGCGGCAACAGCAGCGAGGGAGGCACGCTCTTCCGGTGGACGCCCTTCGGGCGCCCGGTCGTCCCGGACGTGTAGAGCATCGTGCCACCCAGCACCGGGGCCGCGAGCGCCTCTCCGCTTTCCGCTGCGAGTGCGGCGGCGGCCGACTCGAACCCGGGAATCTCCCCGCCGACCGCGACCCCCCGCGCCCGGCCGGCGCCGGCGGCGATCGCGTCCGCGAATCGCGCGTCGCCGACGAGCGCCTTCGCCTCGCAATTCTCGACGATGTACCCGATCTCCTCGCCGGTGAGGTGCCAATTGATCGGGGTCAGCCGGAACCCGCCGCGCTGGCAGGCCGCGACCACCTCGACGAACTCGGGCCGGTTGGCGCACACCATCGCCACCGCATCGCCGCGGCCCAGGCCGCGCGCTTCGAACGCCCGGACCCAGCGGTTCGCTGCGGCGTCCAGCTCGGCGAAGGTGCGTTCGCCGAGGGGGCCTCCCAGGGCGGGGCGATCGGGCGCCCGGGCCGCGTGGTACGAGAGGATCGTCCCGGTGGCGACGGCGCGTTCTCGTTCGCTGGGCTCGGGCAAGCGGTCTCCAGGGGGCCAACCCGAGGCTCTCGGGGGCACGGGGCAGCCGCTCAGCCTAGCAGAGCGCGCCGGTGGGGCGGTCTGTGAGCGGCACCACCCACCCCCGGGGTTGGGCGCGACGGCCGATGCGACGATGTCAGGACGATGAAATGGATCTCGGGTCTCCTGTTCCTGGCGATCGCCGTCGCCGTCGCGCTGCCGGGCGCAGTCCACCTCGGACTCGCCGACCTGCCCGAGCCGCTGGATGCCGATCTCGCGCAGCCCGCGGCGGGCGCGATTCCCGAACCGAACGCGTTCGATGCGCTGACGCGCGCGGCCGGCGCCCTGCCCTCGGAATCGGAGCTGGACGCCTCCGTTCGGGCGCAGCTCACCGCCGCACCGTTCGATCCCGAGGCCTCCGAGGCCCTGCTCGCCGCTCACCCCGGAGTTCTCGAACACTTCGAAGCTGCGCTCTCGGCGCCGGCCTTCCGGATGCCCGAGATCGAGTGGGACGAAGACCTGCCGAGCGTGCAGGGATGGTTCACCGCCGCCCGACTGCACGCGCTGGGGCTCCGGCTCGAGTTCGAACGCCGCGACGATCGAGACGTCGGGCCCGCCGTGCGCCCGCTGCTCGAGCTCGGTCAGGCCGTGCAGCTGGATCCCTCCGCCACATGGCTCCACTGGATCGCGGGCGCCGAACTGAAAGAGATCGGCCTTCGGACATTGATCGCGGCTACCGAGACGTGGCGGCCGACCGCGGGCGTCAGCCACGGGTGGGCGCGCACGCTCTCGGAGTTCGCGACCCGGCCCGACGATCTCCGCAATGCGTGGGCCGGCGAGTACCGCGCGCTGCGAGCGGCAATCCTGGCCAGCGACCCGGGCCCGGCCGGCCACTACTCCTTTCACCCGAATCGAACCCTGGCGCTCCAGGCCGCCCACATCCGCTCGCTGCAGGCACGCGCGGGGCGCTTGTGCGCAGAGCTCGAGCCCGAGAACGAACCGCCCGAGTCCCCGTCTCCCGCCATCCTCTTCTTGCGCGGACTCCGACCCAACGCCGTCGGCGAGATCCTCGTGGAGATCGCACGGCCGAGCGGAAATCGTTTCGCGCTCCGGCGCTGCGCCGCCGATACCCTGCTCGCGGCCACGCAGGTGACCATCGGTCTCGCAGCGGCACAGCGCGAGAGCACCGAACTTCCGGAACGACTCTCCGATCTCGTCCCGACGTTCCTTCCCGAGCTCCCCTCTGGCGCGTTCGACGGCGGAGAGCTCGACCTCGACCGGAGCGGGCGGCGGCTGCTCGCACGCGGCAGCGAACTCCCGGAGGCGACGCTGCTCCAGCAGAGCCCGGAGTTCGCCCTGCCCTTCTAGTCCGCACAAGTCCGCACGGCGGCCGAACGAGGCCGCGCCGCGCTAACCCGGAACTCCAGAATAGAGCTGGATCGCGGCGGCGAGTGAGGTCTCGCGCACCCCGGGCTCCTTCGCGACCGCATCGAGCCACTCGGGGCGCTCCACGCAGCAGACGCACACTGGCGACTCCAGGCCCGAGAACTCGAGCGCCTGATGCACGTACGCGGCCGCGTAGTCCGGCGGTCGCGCGTCGCGCGTGAGTTCGGCGATCGCGAACGGATCCGGTACGGCGGGGCCCGTCTCCGGGACGTGGACCACCTGCGGACTCCCCGGCCGCGAACCGCCTCCCGCGAGACCGATGCCGTCGCACAGGATCGCGCCGCGCACCTGCCCCGCCCGCGCGCCCGCCAGCAGCAGCGCGACGTACGCGCCGAGGCCGCGTCCGACGACCGTCGCCTCTCCGAGCTCGCGGAGTGCCGTATCGGCGTCGGCCATCAACATCTCGCAGGTGAACCCGCCGCCCCGCGAGACGCTGCTCTCGCCGTGGCCAGTGAAATCCAACGCGTAGATCGGACCGGACCAATTGTCGAAGGGAGCCGGCACGGCGCCCGGCGAGCGCTCGCCGAGACCGTGCAGCAACAGCAGGGCCCGCCCCTCCCCCTCGCGCAGCGTGTGGAGTGCGAGGGTGATTCGCCCGTGCTTCAGACGCCGGGCACCGCTCATCGGATGAAGTCCAGCACGAGGTCCGCGATCTCATGCGGGCGCTCGATGTGCACGAAGTGGCCGGTGTCCGGCGGCGCCTCGAGCTGGGTGCCGGGCGGCAACCACGGAAGCAGCGTTTCGGCCGTCAGGTGCCAGCCCATCTCTTCGGATACGGTCGCGATGATCCCGAGCAGCGGAACGGGCAGGCTCGCGAGTCGCTCGAGCGCCCAGTTCTGGCGCCACGGACCGAAGCCGCCCATCCGGAGCGACGGATCGATCTTCCAACGCCAACCGTCCTCGTCTTGCCGGGCTCCGATCGTGACGAGATACGAGAGCCACTCGATCGAGAGTCGCGGGTTCATCCGCTGCCGACGCTTCGCGAGCTCTTCGATCGTGCCGGGCTTGCGGATCGCCTCCGCGGCGCGCGCGCGATGATCGAGCCAGCCGGCGAGGTCGCGCGCGAGCATCCGCGTCCGCTCGTGGTCCTGCACGTCCTTCGGCGGAAGCGTCGAGGGCAAGCCGTCGATGTTGACGAAGCACCGGAAGCGGTGCGGCACGGCCTGGATCAGCTGGGTGAGGATCGCGCCGCCCTTCGAGTGTCCCATCGCCACGACGGGATCCACGGTCACCGAGTCGAGGACGGCCAACATGTCGCGCATGTCGGCGTCCCAGCTGTACAGTTCGGCGTGCTCCGAATCGCCGTGCCCGCGTTGATCCCAACAGACGACTCGCCAGCCGGCGTCGGCGAGAAGCGGCGCGAAACCATCGAGGGTGCCCGCGAAATCGAAGCCGCCGTGCGCGAAGAGGATCGGCGGCGCGGTTTCGTCGCCCCATTCCCAGACCGCCAGCCGTAGGCCGCGGACGTGTAGATCCCGGCGCCGATCGGGGCGGCGCGCGCCCGCGGGAGCCGGGCTCAGCGGAGCAGGGATCTCGGGGCTCTCTGAACGGGGGATTTGGCTCAAACTGGCAGCTCCGGTGGGCACGCCGGAGCGCTCTTGGTAACGAACCGGCGCGCGCCGCGAAAGCGACTTCCTGCGCTCACGCCGTTTCGCCGATGAGAAGAACGCATGGAACGCTGGATCGATCTCACCCCCGAAGCCTGCGTCACCGCCCTTCGGGGAGCGGGGCTCGAGCGAGCCTGGTGGGCTCCCGACCCGACTTCCGGTGGCGTTCGGAGCTCTGCGCCCGAGCTCGAGGAACTCGCCCGGTATCTCGAAGCGGGGTGCCCCTCCTGGGACGCCCACGAGGCCCTGTTCCTCGCCGTCGGTGCCAACAGCAACACCCTGATGACGGCCACGGTGCATCGCTCGACCCGCGGGCAGGCCCAGGGGGGCCTGCGCCTGATGCCCTACTCGAATCTCGGTGCGTGTCTCGAAGATGGGCTGCGACTCTCGCGAGCGATGAGCCGCAAGGCGGCCCTCGCCGGCCTGTGGTGGGGCGGCGGCAAGGGGATCATCGCGAGACCGGCAGACGATCGCTGGCGCGACCCCGCGTGGCGCGCCGCCGCCTACTCGGACTACGGCCGCTTCGTGAGCACACTGCGCGGCTGCTATGTGACGGCCGAGGACGCGGGCACGACTCCGGAGGATCTGCGTCACGTACTCGCGCATTCGCGTTTCGTGACGTGCGTGCCCGTCGACGCCGGTGGATCGGGCAACCCGTCGCCCGCGACGGCAGCCGGGGTCCTTGCGGGCATCGAGGCTTCGCTCGCCTTTCTCGAACTCGGCGACCTGACCGGAAAGCGTGTCACCGTCCAGGGTCTCGGCGCGGTCGGCAGTGCGCTGACCGACGGTCTCCTCGCGCGCGGCGCATCCGTCGCGGCGTGCGACCTGTCCCGCGCACGCGTCGAAGCCATGACCGACCGGCACGCAGGAGCGGCCTTCTCGGCGTGTGTCGCGGCGCCGGGTGATTCTTCGCTGCTCGCAGAGCCGTGCGACGTCCTGGCCCCCTGCGCACTCGGCGGAGTCCTCGGGCCGGAGACGATCGCAACGCTGCGGACGAGGATCGTCTGCGGCGCGACGAACAACCCGCTCGTGGATCCCGCCCGCGATGCTGCGGCTCTCGCGCGACGCGCGATCCTCTACGTCCCGGATTTCGTCGTGAACCGGATGGGCATCGTCTCGTGTGCCAACGAGCAGTACGGTTCGCTGAGCCCCGATCCCGCGATCGCCCGGCATCTCGACCCGGCGGATCCCGAATCGATCCAACAGACGGTCACCCGCGTGCTCGAGACGGCCCACGCGAAGGGCACGTCGCCGCTCTCCGCCGCCCACCAGCTGGCCGACGCCAAGATCCTGGAACCGCACCCGCTCTGGGGCAACCGCGCCTGCACCCTCGTCGAGCACGTGCTCGAGGAGTGGCGGTCGGGTTGAGCGGCCCGGCTCGGGGTGGCTGGTAGCCCCGATCCGTCATTCGACGACACACCGCGAGCTCGCCCAGAGCACACGGAGAGACCCCGGCGGAGGTTGGGAACGAGGAGTCGGGACGAGCGGCGACGCCTCCGGTCACGCGAGCCCCGGTACCTCTGCCGGCGAGATCAGCCCGTGCCGCCGCCAGCCGACGCGCAGCATCCACGTGTGGGGTGGCGCGACCGGCGGAGATCCTCTCGCTGGGGCCGTTCGCCGACCGGTCCAGCCGTCGAACCAGCGCGCGGACGCCGCCGGATCGAGCGCGTCGCCCTTCACCGCCGCCCGCCCGCGGCGCCTCGCGAGGTGCCGCCGCGCGTTGAGCAGCACGTAGGCGAGTGCGTTCCGCACCTGGCGAGGGGAGCGCAGCACGCGCAGGTGATACCGCTCGGCGAGCACGGGGCCTCGCCTTGCGAGAGCGCGATTGACGGCTCGTGCGAAGCGGGCCGCGAGGGACTTCATGCCACGCCCGAGCGCCTCCCGGCCGCTCGCCTCGACGATGAAGTGTCCGTGATCGCTCTGGATCGAGTAGTGGACGATTCGAAACGATCCCCGTTCGCAGGCTCGCGCGAACGACTGCTCGATCTCCCGGACGACGCGCTTCGTTCGGAGGGACGGCAGGTCCTTTCGGACCTCTGTTATGATTCTTGCAAGTCGAAACAAAAAGTTCGGTCTCGTGGCAGGGAGCTCACGGGGCGCTCCCATCGAGTCCTCACGAAAACCGCTGCCGGCGTGCCTCATTCCGCGGCAACCGACCTCGAGCCCCGCGAATGGTCGTCCGTCGAGAAGATCCCGCGCGCTGGCAACCCGCAAGAAACCTGGATACGGGCTCGATCGAGCCCTTCCCAACCCTCAGGGGTGGTCCCGCGGGAGCAACTTCCATCGACTACACAGACGGAGGCACGTTTGATTCGGAGCTTCCCCAACAGAGAATGGCGGATTGGCGCTAGGGCTTCCCCGCGCCGTCGATCGCCGACCGATCCCGATCGGCGTCGCCCGATTCGAGGTTCCAGGTCGTGAAGAGATCGTCCGGCACCTCGGCGCGGATCTCGTAGAGCTCGGTCTCGACGAGCGTCTCCGTCCGGCGTTTCGGAGTCGTCATGACCAACCGAAACGGGATGAAACGACCCGAGATCTCGCGGACCGACTCGGGCTCGGCCTCCAGGAGCTTGCGGAGCTGGCCGCGCTCGTAGAACTCGGTCCGCAGGATCGTCGCGACCGTCGGATCGACGCACGAGATCATCTTCTCGTAGGTCGATTCGTAGCCCTCGCGGGGCATGATCTCGAGCTGGATGCACGGCTGGCCTGCGACGGCATCGCGGCCCAGGGTCCGGACGTGCCAGTCGTCCGCATGCTTCGGTTCGACGTCTTCGTAGGAGAGATCCGTGCCGAAGAACGAGTCGCCGCGCTGCGCGCCGCCGATCCGCCGCGTGCGCTTCAGCGCCGGCAGGTAGACCCAGAAATCGTCGTAGGCCCCCTCGTTCTCGAGGACGAGCACGGAAGTGCGGCGCAGCGTCGGAGGCTCGAGGAACCGCACCAGCGCCTTGCCCGGCCGGGTGCTCTGCTTCCGGGTGACCTGCACACGGCGCTCGAGCGCCTGTCCGCCCCCCCGACTCGTGGCGAGCGTCATCTCCTGTACGTAGTCGTCCGCATAGAGGTTCTCGAACGCCCGCCGCAGCAGCGCGCCCGGGGACTCCGCCGCCGAGTCTTCGAGCGCGGCCGAGTCTTCGTCCGTCGCCACCGCCGCTGCGGGCAGCAGGAGCGTCAAGGCGACAGCCCAGATCCATCCCATCGCGCGAAGTCTAGCGGTTCCTGCGAGCCCCTCGCGGACTCAGCTCTTCGGCCGACGCTCGAGCTTGTCGATCTTGCTGCCCAACACACCGGGCTGATACTCGATGAACTCGACGATCAAGCCGTCGGGGTCGCGACAACACACGACCGCCTCGAGTCCGATGTCCGGCTCCGGCCCGCGCGGTTCGGTGATGAACTCGATCCCCCGCTCCCGCAGGTCGTCGTAGGCGGCGCGCACGTTCTCGGTCCGGAGCGCGATGATGCGGGGAACACGATCCTCGAGCGGAATCTCGGCCGCGGCTTCCGGATGATTCGGCTCGAGCCACTCGATCAGATCGAGCCGCGTGTGAGACGCCTCCGGCCCGAGCGCCAGCAGCGCGCCGCGACCCTGCGCCACCCGCATGCCGAACTGGCGAGCGACCGACTCGGGCCAGATCACGTCGCGGTTGTCTCGCAACAACTCGAAGCCGAGCGTCGTGTAGAACTCGAGGGAGCGCTCGAAGTTCGAAGCCCGGACGGTGAAATGGAAGATCGACTGCAACGACCACGCACGTGCCATCGCGAGAGGGTATCCGGAGAGCGCGCCGGTGACGAAGTCGGCCCCCGCGCTACTCGGCGGGCTCGAACGCGCCTTCGACCAGGGCGGCCTGCTCCGCGCGGTGGAGACGAGCCGAGCCGACCGCCGGACTCGCGCTCGCCGCACGGCCAGAGTAGACCAGCGGCATGCCCTCGCGGAGGAGCGCCCGGATCCGCTCCCGCACGAACGTCCAGCCGCCCATGTTCTCCGGCTCCTCCTGGACCCAGACCACGCGATCGAGGGCCGGGTAGCGCGAGAACACGCGTTCCAGATCCGCCTGCGGCCACGGGTAGAGCTGCTCGACGCGGACGATCGCGACCCGCGCCTGCGCGTCTTCTTCGAGCTCTCGACGATGCGCCACCAGGTCGTAGTAGACCTTCCCGGTGCAGGCGACGATCCGGCGGACGGCACCCGGATCGAGACCCAACTCGTCGTCGATCACGGGCAGAAATCGGCCCGAGGCGAGATCCGCGACGGCCGCCCGCGCGAACGGCGCGCGCAGCAGGCTCTTCGGTGTGAACAACACGAGCGGCGCCCGATAGGCGCGACGCATCTGGCGCCGCAGCGCGTGGAAGTACTGCGCCGGAGTCGTGCAATGGACGACCTGCAGATTGTCTTCTGCACAGAGCTGCAGGAACCGTTCGACCCGCGCGCTCGAGTGTTCTGGACCCTGCCCCTCGTAGCCGTGCGGCAGGAGCAGGACGAGTCCGCTCATGCGTTGCCACTTCACGTGTGCCGCCGTGATGAACTGGTCGATGATCACCTGAGCGCCGTTTGCGAAGTCTCCGAACTGCGCCTCCCACAACGTGAGCGTGCTCGGGTCGGCGAGGCTGTAGCCGTACTCGAAGCCGAGGACGGCGGCCTCGGAGAGGTGA
>Ga0224508_10005062_pt1 | contig 10680 bp, 3 predicted proteins | sample SF_Jan12_sed_USG_4_FD_170157 | JGI IMG/M metagenome (GOLD analysis project Ga0224508, IMG submission 170157) | Sediment microbial communities from San Francisco Bay, California, United States - SF_Jan12_sed_USGS_21 | ecosystem: Environmental > Aquatic > Marine > Sediment | place: USA: California... | reverse complement strand
GGTGACGACCGCAGTGAAAACAGCGGTCGTCGTGTTCATTATTGCGCCGGCGCTACCGTTGGCGGCGTCGGCCACGCCCGGGTCCTGCCCGCCGACGCGGGCGGTATCCGGCACTGCGCTGCCGCTACTGGCGTCGGTGCGGTAGGTCTGCACGCTGAGCAGACCCGGGACGTAGCCCGCGCGGGAGGACGTCACCGTCGAGTTCACGACGCGCACCGTGTAGTTCATTGCATTAGACACTGCAAAACTGTAGTCGCCGGAAGCATCTGTGGTCGTGAAAGTGAGGTAGGCGCCGGCGGCATCGTAGAGTTCGACACGCGCCCCGGGTCGCGCGATACCCGACGACGTGGCCTGATCGCGTCCTGCGCCACCGCCGTAGTTGACGTCCTCGAACACGGTGCCCGACAGCTGTCTGAGCTCCTCTTCCGGCGCCAACGTCATGTAAGTATCCGGAGAATTCTGGCTCCGGTAAGAAGCACGAATCCATGCGGGGCTGCGAGCGACCTTCGAGACACGGACTTCGTCGATAAAGCCCTTGAAGCGTTCGCTGCCGCTGAACGTCGTGCCGATGTAAGTCGTGCCCGACGTGGGCGTTGGCAGGCTCGGGTTGGGGACTACCGTGTCCGTCGCTTCGTTCTGATAGGTCAGCGCCTGATCATTCGGAACGTCGAGCACGCCGGCCACGTAATACCACTGGTCCGGCGAGAAAGTCGCACTGAAGTCGACTCGCCTGACCGTGCCCGTGCTCCAGCGGTAGTGGAAACGATTGCCGTTGTGCGCAAGCGCGTACCAGTTCGGGTTACTGTTGCCAGGTCCGTGTACGACGATACCGTGCCATCCGCTGGGAATTGAACTCGGCACGTAGACCCAGCCTTCGACGGTCATCTCGACGACCCGTAAGCTCGTATCGTCCGGGATCGACACATAGTCGTTGGAACCGTCGAACTGATCCGCACCATCGATTCGTCCGGCTGCGTTTTGAGTGACTCCGTTCTGTGGCGTGCCATCGTTGTTCGAGGCCGTCGAGTCGAGATGCGTGCCGGACGTCTCCTCGAGATGCTGCACCATTACGAAGTCGCTGTCCCACGTACCCTCGATGTCCTGCTGGTCGGTTGCCGAACCGTAATCGTAGTACATGTACAGCGTCGTATCGGCACTCGATGAGATCAGCGGCACTTGAACCCAGGCATACAGCGTGTTCGTACCTGCGTCGTAAAACTCGATCTCGTGCGGCAGCTTGGTGCTGCCATCCGAGGCCGTAAAGAGGATATCGTTGCCGCTCGCCTGCGCATCTGTAAACAGTTCGTTCGCGGGATCGACGATTCTGACGAGTAACGGGTAGTTCGTAAGGTCGGCGTCGGCGAGCGTCGACGAAATAGTGATCTCCTGCCGGGCCAGCCAATTGCTGTCATACCAGGCAGCATGACCGACCGCCGGGGCTAGCAGCAAACCCAACATCAGGCTCTTTGCGGCGAGCGAACGCGCTCGAAAAGCAAACGAACCTCGCGGTCGTTCAAATTCGCGCTTTTTCTTGTAAACATTTTTTTGCGACAAATCGACTACTCCGCCCATCGATCCAGGGAGTCAACGGCGGCAATTCGGCGCTCCTGGCCGTGCCCCAACCAGGCCAGCAGATTGCTGTTAATGATGAACTGTCGCAGCGAGCCCTGCCCGGAATCATTCGTGTTGACGACCACGTCGAAGTTGAAGCCGAAGTCGACGCCGCTGACGTCTCCTCCGCTTGCATCCACGGTCACGATGGACTGGGTCCACTCCGTGATGCTGTCGCTGTCCAGATCCGTTCCCTGCAGGGACGCCAGCGTCTGGGCGCCCGAGTTGGCCGCAGCATTTTCGTTGGATGGCAGCTCGCCACCGACCTTCTTCGCCCCGTCGCCGGCCGCCTCGGAGACGCCGTCGATCCGATACGTCTGCACGGCCAGCTCACTGCCGTCCGAGCCCGGGCGGCTGGAGGTCACGCTGTCGTTCACGACGCGAACGGTGTAGGTGCCCGGTGCCTCGGTGAAGCTGTAGCCACCACCTGCAGCAGTGACGGTGCTGGTCACGAGGTTACCGCCCGCGTTGTAAAGCTCGACGGTGACGCCGCCGCGTCCGACGGTGAAGCTCGGTGCATCCGCGGCGGCAGTGGCGAGATCCCGGCCTATCCCACCGCCGTAATTCACGTCCTCAAAAACAGTACCGGAAATAGTCGTTCCAGGACTGAATTGAATAACGGACCAGCCCAGATCCGCCGTTGAACTACCAGTGAAGTCTCGGCGGAGGCGGAGATTCGTGCCACTCGTCAACTCGGCCGTAAACCATGCCGCACCGGGGTGATCACTGGAATTGTACGGTGATTTGCCTCCTCGCATCATGTAACCACCCACTCCAAAGGACCAGTCGGGATCTACGGCGGCGATAGGAACATCTGCCTGCAGTTGCGCGCTGGTGAAACTGGCATTCGCGTGTTGAACACCCGTATCGTCCTGGAACTCGACCAGGTGCCAGGTCAGATCGATGGCTTGACCGGTTTGCGAGCGATCGAACTGCACGCTCGTTGTGCCGGTCACCAACCCTCGGACGAGTTTTTGTCCGATATTTGTTGTTGTGCCGAGAGCACTCTTGTAGGAGTAAATGAGCCAGGCCTTGTCGGTGGCGAAAGTACTGAGGCCCGTCACTGACTTCGTTGAATCACCGGCGGCAAACGAGACGTCCCCACTCTGCACAGCAGCATCGGTGTACTCAACAACCTGCCACTCGACAACTGAGTCCGGTCGCGGCCCGTACGCACTAAGTTCCAGGTTTGTCGTGCTCGTCAACCTGGCGCGAGCGAAGTCATCATCGCTGACCGTCGTTCCACCTATGCGGTGGCTGATGATGGGGAAGCTGCGCGCAAGGTCTGTGCTTGTCAACGTAGCGTTCTTGGTCGTCACATCGAGGAGCTCACTGCCGCGTTGCACGGTAACGCCACTCGCGAATTGGACGACGGTCCATTCCACAGTCACATCGGTATTGGTTCCTACTCTGAGGAAATCTATGTTCGTGCTACTCGTGAGCTGACCCGAGATGTGTCCGCCTGCAGGACTAGCCACATTGTGGCGGACGCTGAAAACCAGGAACGACTTGCTGAGATCGACCGAGGAAATGGTCACGGAGGAACTGGCGTTGCCATCGCTGATGACGGCGGTGCCCGATTGGACCGACTGCAGCACTGCAGCTGACGCCGTTTGGGTACCGATGGATAGCAGCAGAAAAAGGACAAGCGATAGGATCAAGTTCGACGATCGTGCAACTGTCGGCCGGTCGTGGCTCGCAGCGGTGCTGCTGTGGTATCCAGCGCTCATGTGAGGGGACCCCTTTTCACCATCGATCCAGGGAGTCGACGGCGGCTATCCGACGCTCCTGGCCGCGCCCCGACCAGGCCAGCAGATTGCTATTAATGATGAACTGTCGCAGCGAGCCCTGCCCGGAATCATTCGTGTTGACGACCACGTCGAAGTTGAAGCCGAAGTCGACGCCGCTGACGTCTCCTCCGCTTGCATCTACGGTCACGATGGACTGGGTCCACTCCGTGATGGTGTCGGAGTCCAGATCCGTTCCCTGGAGGGACGCCAGCGTCTGGGCGCCCGAGTTGGCCGCGGCATTTTCGTTGGATGGCAGTTCCCCGCCGACCTTCTTCGCCCCGTCGCCGGCCGCCTCGGAGACGCCGTCGATCCGATACGTCTGCACGGCCAGCTCACTGCCGTCCGAGCCCGGGCGGCTGGAGGTCACGCTGCCGTTCACGACGCGGACGGTGTAGGTCCCCGGTGTGACGGTGAAACTGTAGCCACCACCTGCAGCAGTGACGGTGCTGGTCACGAAGTTACCGGCCGCGTTGTAAAGCTCGACGGTGACCCCGCCGCGTCCGACGGTGAAGCTCGGTGCATCCGCGGCGGCCGTGGCGAGATCGCGGCCTATCCCACCGCCGTAATTCACGTCCTCGAAGACCGTGCCGGAAATTATGTTGCCGGCTGTGACGTTAGGCGCAAATTCCGACGTGTTATTCGATCCGTCGATTGCAATCGCGGATACTTCGTCGCCCACCGTCAGGGCAAGCGAGCCCAGTGACCAGATACCGGTGACTCCATCAGCATTGACGAATCCCAGGTAGGTGTCTCCCTCGCCATAATCCACGCTCGCCAGCGTGTCGCCCGCGCCAGCGACGGCGAGATAGACCTCAACGCGCGCGCCGGCGCACGCAAGGCCGCTGACTGTCGTGACAGTCGCTCCCGTAATGACCGGCGTATCGATACCGGTATTGCCGGCACCTGCCTCGGTGCCACAAGCTGGCGGCACGCCGCTGTTGACTGTGATGCCCCCTGTCGTCGCGTCCGGCATCAGGTCAATCGCGTTTTCTGTATTGCCGTTGAAGTGGTTTAACGAAATCCTGACCGGGCCCGATTCGACGGATGTGCCACCCGCCCCACGAACGCGAACACCCCTTAGCCCGTTTCCTGTAATCGAGTTCCGCTCAACGGAGCCGGCGGCGGTAAACCCGCCGGGATTGTTCCAGAAATCGACACCGTTATCCCCGTTCCCCGATATCGTGTTGTCTTCGACGGTGACGATCGTGTTAATCGCCGAAACGCCGTCACCAGCAACGCTATCGATAATGAGATTGCGACTCACCGTACCGGTAGCGTCGGCGAGCATGGTCACACCACCGAACGCACCATCCATGCCGCCGCTGCGAAGCTCATTATCGAGGACTTGCCAGTTGAGAGCGGTGGTGCTGATACGAATGATTTCCCGGCCGAGATAGCCGACGCGGTTGTTACGAATGATGCCGTCATCGGCGGTCCGAACATAAATACCGGGATTCGGTGAGCGCAGCGCACCAGGATCGGTAAAGGCATCGGGCGGCGTTCCGATGACATTAAATTCGATGACGGTTCCGGTGTTGTTGAGATCAACAAACTGATCACCGACAAATATATTCGTGTCGAGGCCACCGCTGCCAAAGCCCCAGATCGACACGCGGCGAATGACAATATCGTTACCGCGAACCTCCAGGCCGTCGGCGATAGTGCTGACACCCTGGATTTCAAGTTCGGGCCTGTCCAAGGCCGCCAGAATCGGTTCATCCGCTGTTCCCACGACACCATCGGGGCCGGTTCCTACCGGACCGGTGTATCCGAGTGTGCCGGCGTTCGGCTCCCTGACCGCGGTTATTGCTGCACAACCCTGGGTTCCATCCGACCACGCGCAGTAAGCTGTGCCATCGATTGTCGTATCATCGTATTCCAGCACGGGCAGCTTGCCGGTATTGTTGATGCGCCACCAGTTGCCGCCGCTGCCGGACGCATTGGTCGGTGCAGCCGGCACAAAGCGCATGACATTCGGCCGATCCTGGGCGTTCGCGTTCGTCAGGAACTGGCGCAATGAGCCCTGTACCGTGCGCTGGCCGGCGCCCGCGCCCGGATCCTGTCCTGCGCTGCCGCCGCGGGTTGTCGTTACGACATTGAAACTAAAACCAAAATCAACATTGCCAACATCGCCGCCCGTGGTATCCACTCTCGCGATGTGCTCCGCGCCTGGCAGCGAATTGGCCGGAGAGTGATCATCCGACACGTCCCACTGTGCGCCACCGTAAGAAGCGCCGGCGGTCGGTGCAAAGGTCCATGTTGAAACACCATCGAAGCTTGCGGCGCCAATCGGCCCGTACGTCTGTTCAGCCCAGGTATCCAGGCCGCTGTAGGTACCGTTATAAGGGCCGTCGTCGACGCCCTGGGAATCGACCGTCACGTAGTAGGTATCAGCGGTTAATCCCGAGAATGAATATGTTCCGTCGACAGCCGACGAGGTCGTAAACCCTAGATAGGTGTCGTCAACGCCATCCGGATTGCCATCGGGGCCTGCTCGATACAGCTCGATGCGTGCGCCGGCTTCCCAGAGATTTGGCGCAACGCCGATGGGCCCATCGGTCAGACCGTCACCGGCTTCATCGACAAAGATGGTGCCGGTCAGCTCAAACAATGCTGCTTCGACAGCGCCGACATCGCAGAGCGCACCCTCTGGCCGGGCTATCGAGCGCTGATCGACTGCCGGGCAGAAAGTATTGGTGCCGCCCTCGATCGCCGGGCTATCCGATTGCGGCATCATCGTATCAGTCGGGCCGCCATTGTTCGCCAGCGCACCGAGTTTCGGGTCGGCGGTCGTGTTGAGTCCGCAGGAACCGTCCGAGTCAATACTGTTTAAGCTGCTGGTGGCCGCGGAATTGCAATCGCCCCCGATGTTATTTGCGATGATCGTGTTGATGGCGGTAAAGCCGCCGCCACTTTCTCGGATGCCGCCAATCTTTCCCGCTGGTGCCGTGTTCCCGACAATCGTGACGTTTACGAAATCAGCGTCATCGATATCTCCGGCGCCGTTTTCGATCGTTGCCGTATTGCCCGTGATCGTGACGTTGGTCATCGTCGTCGTGTCGCCACCACTACTGTTGATAATGGCGCTAGCTTTCTCTGCCGTGTTTCCGGAGAGGGTCACTCGCTGCAATGTGTAGGAGGACGAACCGCCGGAGCTGCCGAGAGCGCCACCGTTTTTGGCTGAATTCCCGCTTATCGTCACGTCGGTGATCGTGATCGAGGCGCTATGGTTATCCATCGCACCACCGTCTGCGCCGTCCGTCAGCGCGTCACCGTTTCTGAGCGTCACATCCGAAATCGAGAAGACAACGGTATCGTAGACATCAAAGATGCGATCGTTGGACCAGCCGTCGATGATGGTGGTCCGTGCGCCGGCGCCGGTGATCGTCAGGTCCTCCAGGATGTCGAGGTCGCCTTCCGCCGCAAGATCTTCACCGACGTTGCCCAGGGTCAGATTGTAGGTATCGGCCGGCAGCGTGATGGTGTCCGCACCGGGATTGTTGTTGGCCCAGATGACGCAGGCTCGCAGTGATCCGCCGCCCGTCGAATCCACGGTCGTTGTAACAACACCCCCCGGACAATTGTCGAACGTCACGAAGTTCTGCGTCATCGACAAGTGCTGCGCCGCGATCCAGTCCGCCGATCGCGTGACGTTCGAGATTCTTATCTCGTCCAGGTCGCCGACGAACCACTCCGTTATAGCGGGCGTCGCGCCGTTTTCCATTCCACCGATCGTTACGTCGTTCGGGTCCGAGACAATCGGACCGCCGGACGGGTTCTGACCCGTCTGACTGCCCGAGACGTAGTGGGTGATGAAAGACGCATCCTTCGTGGCGGCCAGGTAACGCCACGTCAAATTGGGCACGGAGCCGGTGGGACTGGATGCGTTGCCGGGACTCGAGGCAAAAGTCGCAATGCTCGGATCGTTCAGGTCCAGCGTCTGCACGTAAGCATCCGGCGCCGACCCGGTTCCCAGCTGACGCCCGACAAAAGACATCCATACGTTGCCCGCCGTCGATCCGTTACGGCGGACCCAGCTCTCCATCGTCAGGTTCTCGCCGTTGATCTCGAGCACGTCGCCGGCACCACTCGGTACGCGAATGTAATCGGTACTGCCGTCAAACGTCGTTGCCTGTCCGATCCGGCCACCGACCAGGTTGCCGGCGTTCATCGGCGCAGAGCCGGTCCCGTGTTTGGTGTTGATCGTCGAGTCGAGCACCGAGACGCTCGGGTCATCATCGAGGTGCCATACCGCCAGGTAACCGGCGGACCACACGCCGGATGCATTCTGCACGTCGGGCGCGCCGGTCTTGTCATGGTAGAGATAGATGAAGTCCGACGACGATAATCCATCGATGCGTGGAACGCGTACCCAGATGTACGATGTGCCGCCCGGGTTCCACAGCTCGATCTCGTGATCGAGTAACGTTGTGTCATCCGCGTCGACGAAGCGAAGGTCTTCACCGTTCGGTTCTATCTTCGAGTAGTCGATGTTGCTCGGGTCGAGAACGATGAGCACGGGAAAGTTATCGAGGTCTTCGTTCTGCAGAGAGTTGTCGAACGTCAGAATGGCGCGCTCATCCCAGGTCAGATCCCACCATGCGTGTGCAGCAGATGACGCGAACAGATACATCGCGAGGACCGCGACGAAACGCGTGACAGATTTCGATGCCGTATCGCGAGTCGGACGCAAAGAAGTTAACAGCAACAGAAAACGGGCGAACGACTTTCTTAATCGTTCGCTGACGCGTTCCATGCAGTTAACAGCGTGCAACAATATCTTCTCTCGGCAACAAATTCAGCGCAACGATTACGACCTTCGATGTATCCGGTTCGAAGGTTGTGTCCGCTGGCTGACGACATCGTGTCTCCCCGTCGGGAGCCGAGGTTTAAGTTACTGAGATTGGGGGCGATTCACGGCGACTTATGTCACATACAGCGGCCACTTCCGCCTCACAGTGTGACGGGCCTCTCACTTTTTTCGGCCTACATAAATAGGGAGCGCTTATCGGCGCTCTTCCGCACCGGACTCTTTCGCCCGAAAAGGCCCAGGAAATGGGCTCGAAATCAGGCTGGATAGGATGAGATTTCGACGCTTAAATGGTCCTTCAGGACGTCGAGAAACGGCTCGAAATTTCGCCATTGTTCGAGCGCGTTTTTGTAGATCGGTTGACGCACTTGTTCAGAACTTGGCGTACGAATTGAGCGATCTGTTTTGTAAAAATCAAGACAACTTTTTTCGAACGGCACGTCGATAAAGTCGAGCAGTTTTTTCACTTCGTTTTCGGCATCGGCAACGACGTTTTCGTAGTGCACGCGCAACACTTTTCCTGGCAAAACTTCGTCCCAGTGCTGCATCAATTCGACGTACGAATTGTAATAACGCGCGATGTCATCGAGCGAGTAAGTGAACTCCTGTCCGTCGGCAAACAGCTGCTTGAAGTTACTGAAGCAGCACGCCATCGGATGGCGTCGCGCCTCGATAATTTTTGCGTTCGGGAACATTGAATGTATGAGTCCGACGTGCATAAAATTATTCGGCATCTTGTCGACAAATCGCGGCGCATTTTTACGATGAATTTTCGTGTCAGCGATGTATTTGTCGGCGAGTCTTTTGAAGTGCTCCGACGTCATTTGCGTCATGACGTTCGGGTACTGTGCTTCTTCCGTTTCGAGTCGTCGACCGTTCAATCGATGCGCCGTTGCGATGATGTTTGGCAGCTCCATCGTGCCGTCGATTTCGGAGTGCGAAGCGAGTATTTGTTCGAGTAACGTCGACCCGGATCGGGGCAGACTGACAACAAAAATCGGGTCGTTAACGTCCAATTTCGAGCCCTCGATTTCGCGAAAAAACTGCTCGCTGCAGACCTCGATTTGACGTTGCATCGCGTTCGGAAGACGCTCGGGATCGTATCGCAAACCAGCCTTTCTGAGTGCGTTTCCCTGCTCGTAATAACGAAAGGAATCTTCGAATTCTTCGCGATCTTCGAGCGCTTTTCCGAGTGCAAAACAGAGGTGGAATCGGTCCTCTGTCGGCGTATCGGGACGCTCAATTTGTCCCCTCATTTGGGCCATTTCGGGGTCGGTAAACCGGTAGGTTTTGAGGTTGGCGAGGCTCCAGAAGGCATCGCCATAGTCGGGTCGTGCCAGGTAGGCGTTTTGATAGGATGCGATGCCCTCGTCGAGGCGTCCGATGGTCTTTAGGGCATGGCCGCGGGACAGGTAGGTCTGCGAGAATTCCGGGTGTGACTCGATGACGCGATCGTAGATCTTCAGCGCTTCATCGAAGCGCCCGACGGCAACGCACTGGTTGCCATAGGTCAGGTCGAAGACGTAGTTATCGGGATAGGTGTCCCGGAGTATCACGGCCTGTTCGAGGGCTTTTTCGTATTTCTGGCGCTTGTGCAGGACATTCACGTAGTCGAGCCGGGCGAGCCAGTTATCGGGCTTGAGTTCGACACAACTCTCCAGCAGGAACTCAGCATCGTCGTAGACAAACAGCTTCACGCCGATCATCGCGAGCAGCCGCATCGCCTCGACGTGATGCGGGGTCTTTTTTAAGTATTCCCGGCACAGCCGCTCTGCGTGATAGAGCCGGTTTTCGTGTATCAGGCTGGTAACGGTGACCAGTTCGGCGGGCAATGCTGACAGGCGCTCGAACTCCGCGTTGGCAATGCCGAACAGCTTGTCATCACCCCGCGACTGGTGGATTTTCGCCAGTTCCCGCCAGGACGCAATCAGCGCGCGATTGAGTTCGACGGCACGCTCGTAAGCGTTGCGGGCGGCGTCCAGGTCCCCGAGATCGCGGTGGTTGTGACCCGCTTCCTGCCAGCCCCGGGCATAACCCGGGCTGACAGTCTGCAAGCCATCAAGCGTCTTTAGCGCATCGCCTTGGCGCCCAAGATAGCGCTGCGCGACGGCCAGGCAATACAGCGACTCCGCGTTGCGCGGATCCTCGGCCAGTTCCTGTTGCGCCGCCCGTACGGCGCCTTCCAGATTCCCGGCGCGCAGCAACTGCTGTGCGCCTGTTGCACCGTCAGGCACTAGAAATCATAGGAAACACGGACCCCGAATGTGCGCGGACGATTGGTCGTGATCCTGAGATCCGTGTCCAGCGAATTGATGAACAACTCGGCGCGCTCGTCGGTCAGGTTCTCGGCGAACAGCTCGGCACTCCAGTTGTCGGCAGTTACACCGATCGCACCGTCGATCGTCTCGTATGAAGCCTGCTTGAAACGATTGGCAACGACGATCGAGCTGAACTGGTCATCGGTATGCG
>Ga0224508_10005061_pt1 | contig 10683 bp, 8 predicted proteins | sample SF_Jan12_sed_USG_4_FD_170157 | JGI IMG/M metagenome (GOLD analysis project Ga0224508, IMG submission 170157) | Sediment microbial communities from San Francisco Bay, California, United States - SF_Jan12_sed_USGS_21 | ecosystem: Environmental > Aquatic > Marine > Sediment | place: USA: California... | reverse complement strand
GTGCACGAGCTGATGGAAGCAGACTACACCTTCGTCAATGAGCGATTGGCGCGCCATTACGGCATGAAAGGCGTTTACGGGTCACGATTCCGGCGCGTCGAGCTCGACGATCCCAATCGATTCGGGTTGCTCGGGCACGGCAGCTTATTGTCGCTGACTTCAAATTCCGGGCGAACCTCTCCGATCATCCGAGGCAAATTCATCGTCAGCGAGCTGTGGAACAACCCGCCGCCGGCCCCACCGGCCGACGTCCCGGATCTCGAGGCAAGCGTGCCGGAAGGCCGGCCATCCACTGTTCGCGAACAACTCGAACTGCATCGGGCCAATCCGACCTGCGCGGCGTGCCACAACAATATCGACCCGGTCGGATTCGCGCTCGAGAACTTCAATGCAATCGGGCAGTGGCGTGAAACCACCCGGGAAGGGCTCGAAATCGACTCCGCCGGGATACTCGGCAACGGCACTCCGGTCTCCGGCCCCGTCGAGCTGCGCCAGGCCCTGCTGGCCGATCCAGAGGTGTTTGCCGGGACCGTTACCGAAAAACTGATGATTTACGCGCTTGGCCGGGGGCTTGAGCCGTCTGACATGCCCGTGGTCCGGAGCATTCTGAGAAATGCAGCCGAGACAGATTACGCATTAACGTCTATAATTTTAGGGATAGTGGACAGCTTTCCGTTCCAGATGCGACGAAACCTTCCGCCGGCCGACCAGGCCTGAGCCGCCTATTTAACCTAGGGGATTGCCATGTTTATCACGAAGAAACACCTGGACCGCCGAACCTTCCTGGCAGGCGCGATGGGAACATCGGTTGCGCTGCCATTGCTCGATGCAATGATTCCGGCCGCGATGGCCCAGTCACTGACGGCAGCCAATGAGCGACTTCGCTTCGGTGCGATCTATATGCCAAACGGCGTGTATCACGACTTGTGGCACCCCGAGCAAGCCGGCAAGGATTTCGAATTCAATACGATCATGAAGCCACTTGAGCCTTTCCGCGATGTCGTGACGACAGTCAGCGGCATGAAGGCGCCTGAAGGCGACAAAGACATGGGCGGCATCCACATGGGTGCCAGCGCCGCGTTCTTGAATGGCACGGGCCCGCTGGGCAATAACGGCGAGTTCAATAAGATCGAATCTCAGAAATCCGTCGATCAGTTCATCGCTGACCAGATCGCCGGTGATACCCCGCTGCGCTCGCTCGAGGTTGGTACCGAGGATATGGGTACTGCTGCCGGCGCCTGCGATGGCTATCCCTGTGTCTTCTTCAACACGATCTCCTGGCGCGACGATCAGAGTCCGTTGCCGGTCAGCGTCAATCCGCAAGTCACGTTCGAACGAATGTTTGGCGATCCCGGAACGCCGGAGCAACGCTTCGAGCGAATGCGGCGCAAGCAAAGCATGCTGGATTCCGTCGTCGGCGAAGTATCGCGACTGCAGCGGCTGATCGGTGCCAGTGATAACGCCATTCTTGACGAGTACCTGACGAACATCCGACGCGTCGAGACCCAGCTACAGAAGATGGAAGCCCGTGCGACCGCCATCCAGGACACGCCAAATGGTCCGGTCGGGATTCCCGATGATTTCGACGCACACATGACGGTCACCTACGATCTGCTTCATCTGGCTTATCAGGGTGACATGTCGCGTGTATTCAGCTTCATGCTTGGGCATGAGGGAAGCGGGCGCAGTTACGCGCATGTCGGTGTCAAAGAGCCGCATCACACGACCTCGCATCATAAGAATACGCCGGACAGTCTCGATCAATACGCAAGAATCGGCAGCTACCACATGGTCAAGCTGGCTGAATTCCTGACCAAGCTCGAGAACACGCCGGATGGCGACGGCACGCTGCTCGATTCATCGATGATTTACTTCGGCGCTGGCATGAGCAACGGTCTGCTGCATGACCGCAATAATCCGCCGGGCGCGATCATCGGATCGGCGAATGGCCGCCTCGAAGGCAACGTCCATGTCGCTCTCGAGGAGCAGCAGCCGACCGCAAACCTATTGCTGGCAATGGCGGACAAGATGGGATCCGAAGTCGAGTCGATCGGCCATAGCACCGGGCGCATCGAGATCTAATTGGGGTGACTCGGGTAAGCGAAGCGACGCCACTTACTCGAAGCTAAAAATATCCTCGGCCGCCGGCCGCTGCATCCCTTGCTCCTGGTATTGCTCCCAGAGCCTGGCCCACGGACGGGCGTACATATCAGGTACCTCTAACTCGAGCACTGTGCCGGGCGCTACCGGCGTCGCGCGACCCTCTATGGGATAGATCGTTGCGATGCACTCAATAAAGGTGAATGGAGGTTTCTCTTGGAAATCGCTGATTTTACTGAGATTGCGTACCATTCGGATCGGTTCCAAGAAGGCCTCCGGGTCGTAAAAGATCCCTTCCTGATTGATGCCAATCAACTCGCCGGACGAATCACGCGTCGGCGTATAGATCTCGATTGACTGCATCCGGTTGGAAAACTCGAAGTTGCCGTGGGCCTTCCAGCCCTGCACATTCGAAGTCCAGGTAATCAGTACGTCATCTTCCCAAAACCCGATCGTCTCCCCGTACCAGCGCGGGACGTCTTCGCCCAGGCGCGGCACGGCGCCCTCCAAATTGAAGTCCCGACCGATATGGATGTTGGTGATGAAGTTATCGGCATCGCCGGCCAGTATTTGAACGACCGACGGCGTTACCAGGATCGAATGGGGCTGATTCGTTACGCCGTGATAATGCCAGCGCCGCATGAAGCCTTCGGGCCAACAGAATTGGGCTGGCCACATCGCTGTATTGGTATTTCCGTGATGATAGGCCTCCTGCACCATCCGGGTCTGGTACTCCTCGGTCAGTAGCGACAGGATTGTCGGCACCTGATTCCAAAGCAGTTCTGCGTACCAGTTTTGTCCCCGTGGCCAGATATAGCGCCCGCTCAATTCTCCCGGGACAGTCGCGTAGCTGTGTTCGGTTGGGCCGCCCCGACTTTGTGTCTCGGCAAGCAGGGCCTGGTAATGCGCTTCGGCGGTTGCGAAAGCGTACGGACTGACGATGGCCTCGCGTGGATAGTCGCGATCGCAGTGGCCCCAGGCAGCCGAAGCCGGCGGGTTCCCGCCGATTGTCTCTGCCCGCCACTGCTGTTCGATCGCGGCGCTTGAGTTGCAGCGAAAGTAGCGGGGGTCTGTCCAGAGCTCGCGGTCGGCGTAGAAATCGTCTGTTGTGAACAGATCGACGGCCAGCGGCTCGATGCCCTGCGGCGGCATTCCCTGGTTGCCAACAGGTCCGGTGCCCCATGGACCCACCATCCAATTGCTTTCCGCGAGGTTTGCAATCGCTGCCGGTGGCAAAGCTTCCGGATCTTCGATAGTCGTCCAGGACTCAACCGGGATGGCGAAGGCGAGCGGCACGCCGCGGCCGACACTCGGAAACCCCGGGTCGGCAAGCTGCTGTGCGGGCAGTCCAGAAATCAGGCCAATGGCACCAATAAGCGCAGCAATGGCGCGGTTCAGGCCGACGTGAGTCATTCAGGCGTGGACTTAGGGTCCTAAAGCGCGGTGTAAGAACTCCGCGACGAGTTGCGTTCTTTCGGCATCGGTAAACGCTGCGCCGCCATGCGCCGCACCGTGTACTGGTTCGAAATGGGTCTCGATACCCTGTTCCTTGGCAACCCCAAACAGTTCCAGCGATTGGTTGATCGGCATCTGCGGGTCCTGATCGCCGTGCAACAGCAACAGTGGCGGATCATCGGCATCGACCTGATACACCGGGCTGCCGAAACGCGCAAGATCGACCTTATCCTCGATGCTGCCACCGAGTAATAATTCTATCGCCGGTTCACGCACATTGAGACCGAAGGGCGTCGACTGAGCCAGAATGGAAGTCAGGTTTGATGCGCCGAAGTAGCTCACGACTGCTTGAACGTCAGACGACACATCTAAGTTTCCGCCAACGTCACCCTCGTGCGGTTCGCTGTCGTTCGTCAGGCCCACGAGAGCTGCCAGGTGACCGCCCGATGAAACACCGGTGACGCCGAAACGCTCCGCGTCATAGCCGTATTCATCCGCATTCGCCCGCAGAAATCGTATTGCGCCTTTAATGTCATGAACCTGAGCAGGAAGTGGCGCGACTGGCGTCAAACGAAACGACACACTGGCGATGGCAATACCGTGGTCAACGAGGTCGATTGCAGAGACCGAAGCCCGCGAGCCGAAGCGCCATGCGCCGCCATGAATGAAAACGAGCAGCGGTGGGTTGTCGACATTCGCCGGCATGTAGAGATCCAGCGCAAGCTCCGTGCCGTCGACGGTTGCATAGGGAATATCGCCGGTCCTGATGATCGAAGGCCGATCACTGACGTCCGTTCCGCCGGCATTCGGTTGAGCCGATGCGGGCAAAGCGATCAGACTGATCCCGATTGCGGCTAAGGGTGCAAGAAGTCGTCGTGTGAGAATTGGCATCGCTGGCTCCCGATTTATGTTTGGATATTGCCCAATGCGTATTGGTGGGGCCTCTCCGTGTCAATCATAAACAAGTGCGCCGACAAGGTCATTCGGATTTAGGGCCATTCGGGCGTTTTGGGTTAGCATCCGGGGCCTGATCCGAAGAAAACACCTAAAAACGACCGGATAGGGGGATTCCCAAATGATTCGTCGAACGATCGCGTGTGCTGTTATTCCGGCGCTGTTGGTTCTTGGCTGCTCCAGTGGACCCGAGCCAGTGGTGGCATCGAGCGCCGACGAGGTGTTGGCCGACGTTGTCGAGGCGATGGGCGCGTCTGGCGTCGATTCCGTCACTTATTCCGGGCGAGCCTGGCGAATTCGAAACGGCTGGATGCAGACACCGCATGCCGACGCGCCGTGGCCGTATCGCGATGAGATCACAGCCTATCGCCGGACCGTTGACCTGCGTCAACCCGCGTCGTTAGCTCGTGGTGATACCTTGTCGCAGAATCTGTTCCTCGCGCCGGCAACGGCGGGCACTTACACGCAGAATATTGCCGAGGACAATACCGCCTGGTCGAGTCGGCTCGAGATTTATTTGACGCCCTGGGGGTTTATCAAGGGCGCAGCAGATAACGGCACGGAGATTACGACGGGCAATCTGGACGGAGTCGAGTATCGCGTCTTGTCCTGGATGTCGGCAGACGATCAGCTGTCCCCTTCGGGCATGCGCTATACCGTCAACGGATATATCAATGACGACAACCTGATTGCCGCCGTCGAGACCTGGGTCGAAGACGCTTTTATGGGCGATTTCCATGTCCGGCAGGTCTATCGCGACTATCGGGAATTGAACGGTCTGATGGTGCCGCAAACGATAGAACAGCAGCGCGGTGGCGGCGGCGTTTTCGGCGTCATTATCACGGACGCGAGCGCTAACCCGCAAAACCTGGCTGAACTGATGGTGTCGCCACAAGCCGGCGGTGGTGGTTTTGGCGGTGGCGGGGGCGGTGGCGCCGCGCCGACCGATATCGTTGAACCGATTGGCCCAGGCACTTGGCTGATCACCGGCGGATATGTCGCGCTGGTCGCCGAGTTCGAAGATCACGTCATGGTTTTCGAGGCGGGCCAGAATGAAGCGCGCGGTGAACAAATCCTGGCCGCGGTGACCGAGCTCATTCCAGACAAGCCGATTCGCTATCTCGTCAACTCGCACCCGCATTCGGATCACACGGGCGGAATCGTTCCGTTTATTCGCAACGGTACGACCCTAATCACGCATGCCAATAATGCGACGTTTCTCGAAATGGCACTCAGCACGCCGCGGACTTTACTTGGCGAGGCTACGCTTGATCCACAAGTGCAAGGCGTGGACGGCATTACCGTCTACGAGGACTCGGTGAATCGAGTCGAGTTGCATTCTGTGCCGAACGGCCACACCGATGGCATGCTCGTCGCCGTGATGCCTCGTCAGCGCATCATGTTCGAGGCGGATTTCACGCTACCGCAGCCCGGTCAAGAGCCGAACCCATTTGTCGTGACGCTGGCGCAGTACGTCGCGCAGGTCAATCCAACCTTTGATCGTTATCTGGCCGTGCACGCCGCCGCGGTACCGCAGACCAAAGCCGATCTGCTGGCAACTATCGGGCTTTAAAAACTCGAATCAGTCGTCGAAGTAACGGCTCGACTGTTCGTTTTCGATACAGACAAATTCGATCAGGTTGGTATCGACCATGATCTGGTGATTGACGCGGACCGTGAACGGCGCGGTGTACACTGTCGGATCGTCAATCGTGATATCGAATTCCATCCGGCCGTAACTCGGCCGCCGGATGCGTTCGATGATCGTGCCTTGTTCTGTAAACGGACTGCCGTTGACGTCAAGCCAGGTCTCCTTCATGTGTGTGGTCGTGACGACGAGTTCGTCTCCGTCCCACCGGCCCCATGAGTATCCGTACCACCAGGGCAAAGGGTCATTGTCTGGAGAGCCGCGGCCGTCGAGAAAAATCTGGCGCTGGCCCGCGTTGCCCTCATAGAGCATCAGGATCAAGTCGTCGGTTTGAATGATTTCGCGTGGCTGCGGATGCAGGTGAAACTGCATGTGCCCCATTGGCAGACAATGCGCGTCGGGGTTGTCCTTCATTCCGTCGGCAACCCGCTGGTCACGCAGCTCGCGTGCCCAATCCTGATACGGAACGTCCAGGTTGGCACCAATATCAAAAAACGTCGCCAGGGGCGGCGTGCCGTCTGTCGCCTCCGGAAGGTCGGGCTGACCTTCCTCGCGGGATTGCGTGCCACCACCGATTGCGCCAGGCTGGATTTCCCACAGACCGGTAAAGTCGGGAACGCCTGATGCCGTTCGCGGCGTGGGGGCGTCGACGTCGATAGAGCCGTCTTCGTTGCGCGGTACATCGCGGGTTGGGAATTCAGGCCATTGAGCGCCGGCCGGCGCCACGAGTGCAAAGACGCATCCGAAAAGAACAAGACTCTGTAGCAATTTCATCATCATGTGCAAGATCAGGCGTTAGGGTTGTTGGAAAGGCTGCCCGTCAGCGTGTATTGCCGAGCAAGCCGAATTCTAAGCGTATTTTAGGCATAATCGGTGGCACTTTCAGCGGGGACTTTCAGGACAGGGGTTGATCGATGCAGCTTAAGACCTACCATGCGGCCGCCATTCTGGCCGCTTGGTCGACGGGGATTGGTGCTCAGCCACCGGCCGATCAACCACAGATAGAAATCGTCAACCCAAATGCCACCTTTCCCGCGCAGCAGCGGGCGCTCCCGTCGGCCGATGTCATTGAGCGTGGCGACGGGCTGTACCAGGTCAACTGCATGGCGTGCCATGGTGCCGATCTGCGCGGCGGCGACCAGGGCGGTCCGAATCTGTTGCGTTCAACCATCGTATTGAACGACGTCGAGGGCGAGATCATTGGCGAGGTCATTCGAATCGGCATGAATCGGATGCCGCCGATCACGACGCTTGACGATGCGGGCATCCGGGCGGTATCCGGTTATATCCATGCCGTTGTTGCGACAGCCGAGCGCCAGGGTGCGCCACCGCGTGTTGAATATGACCTCGATATCGTCGTCGGCAACGCCCGCCGTGGGCAGCGATTCTTTAATCAGGAATGCGCGGATTGTCATTCGCCGACCGGCGATCTCGAAGGCATCGCCCGTGAAATAGACGATCCGGTCAATTTGCAGAATACCTGGGTTGCCGGCAGACGCCAGGGTCGTTTCGGCGGCGGGTCCAACGTCGTCAGCACAGTGAGTGTGACAACAGCCGACGGCGCAACCGTCAGCGGCGACTTGCTTCGCTATGACGATTTTTTTGTCAGTTTGCGAACGGCTGACGGCGACTACCGTAGTTTTTCGCGCGTCCGCGGACAGGTCGATATCGAAATTCTCGATCCGCTTGAGCGGCACCGGGAGCTATGGTCTGAACTCGAGGACGACACCATTCACGATGTCACCGCTTATCTGGAGACGCTGAGATGACGCGCCGAAAACCGTTAGTAACGATTGCGTCGCTGTTCCCTTTGAGCGTATTTGCGCAAAGCGGCGTCATCGTCAATCCCGAGGTCCTGCTTGAAGATCTCGGCGGCGATTGGCCGACTTACTCGGGAGACTACACCGGTCAGCGGCATAGCCAGTTGACTCAGATCGACAAGACGACCGTTCAACAGTTGACGCTCGCGTGGACGGTTGAAATGAACTATGACGTTCGCGGTCAGGGTGGCTTCAATCCTTTCGGTGCTGGCGGCGGGCTCGTGACGCATATCGGCGGTGAGGGCACTGGTGACATCGATGTCACCGGCGGCTCGATCAAAGGCAGCGTGCTCGAAGTCGACGGCGTGCTGTACGTCACCGCTCCCGATCATGCCTGGGCGCTCGATGCACGCGACGGCAGCGAGCTATGGCATTACCACTGGGAGACGCGGGGCGGCACGCACATTGCCAGCCGTGGCGCTGCGATCTGGAATGACTCGCTGTTTTTCGAAACGCCGGACAACTACCTGGTTTCGCTGAATGCGCGTACCGGCGAGGAAAACTGGCACGCGGTGATCGCCGATTTCGAGGAACAGTACTTTTCGACGATGGCTCCAATCGTCATTGGCGACAAGCTGATGGTCGGGACGGGCAACGATCTCGATCAACCCGGTTTTCTGAGGCCTTCGATCCCGAAACCGGTGAAGTACTCTGGAAGTTTTATACCGTTCCGATGAGCGAGGACGACCCCGGCATCGAAACCTGGCCCAATGTCGACGCATCGAGTCATGGTGGCGGTCAGGTCTGGATTCCGGGTGTCTATGACCCGGAAACCAATTACTACATTTTTGGGACTGGAAACCCATCGCCGGGTTATACGGGCGTTGCGCGACCCGGCGACAATCTGTTCACCTGCTCGCTGCTGGCCGTGGATGTCGATACCGGGGAACTCGTCTGGTACTTTCAGAGTTCGCCGCATGACACGCACGACTGGGATTCGGCTCAGACACCGATTCTCATCGATGGAGAGATTGACGGCGAGCCACGCAAACTGGTTTCGACCGCGGCGCGTAACGGCTATTTCTTTACCGTCGATCGACTGACCGGCGAGCAGGTCGTCACCAGTCAATACGGCAGTCATGCGAACTGGTCGCTCGGCGTTCGCGACAACGGTTCGCCCGAGCCGAATCCGGCGAAAGAAGCCACCATTCCAGGCGCGCTGGTCTCGCCGGTCGAGGGCGGTGTCACGAATTGGCAGCCGGCGGCTTACAACCCCGGCACCGGTCTGTTCTATACGCATGAGAACAACGGCTACAACATTCTCTACCTCACCGATCCGGACCCGCGTGGTTCGATGGGGCTCGGCGGCAAGCGCGCCTCGATCGTCGGCTTTGTCGACAGTGCGTTTCAGGCGATTGACTACCGCACCGGCGAAGCGGTCTGGCGTCATCCCTGGCCGGGTGGCGGCATGGTCGGTGCCGGCGTTCTGACGACGACCACGGGTCTCGTTTTCACGGGTGACGGCAATGACAATATGGTCGCTTTCGACGCCGACGACGGCGAGCTGCTATGGCACACGCGTATCGGCAACATGTCGAATACGCCGCAGACCTTCCTGGTAGACGATCGCCAGCACTTACTGGTCGCCGTCGGTGAGCGCCTGTATTCCTTCGTTATCTACTGACGAATAACGGTGTCAGACACCATTAATCAAAAAGGTGTCTGACACCAGTTTTATTGCGATACGATCAGGGCCTGGCGCTGCGATAGCAGAAAGGCTCTGAGCGCAGCCGTGTCTGATTCGGTCAAGAATTCGAACATCGGCATGCCAAGCGCCTGATAGGCGCCGCCGCGGACGATCGAATCGATTGCATCGTAGGTGTCGGGCAAAGCGTAGCGTAAGTCAGCGATCTGACCACCGGCCGCTGCGCCCAGGCCGTGGCATACGTAGCACCATTCCCTGTAGACGTTTGTGCCGCGCGCAATCTCATCGTCGCTGGCGTCGAAGCTGATGTCAGTCAGTTCGGGTCGCGCGATGCCACGTACCGGTTCGAGTTGCCGTTCGCCGTCGAGTGCAAAGGTATAAAGCCTGCCTTCGGCCTTGTACTGATCGGACGGATACGTTCCGAACAGACCCGCAGTGCTGCCCCAGCCGACGAGCAGTGACAAGTACTGGCGGCCATCGATCTCGTAGGTCACGGGCGGAGCGAGAATGCCATTGCCGAGATCCAGCTCCCAGAGCTTGTCTCCGGTATCGGCGGTAAACGCGGCAAAACTTCCGTCGCCGCGTCCCTGAAAAACGAGATTGCCAGCCGTCGTCAATGTGCCACCGCCCGGCACGGCGCCGTGGTCCACTAGCCAGCCCGCCTCCTGAGCGACCGGATCCCAGGCGAGCAGCGCATGCGCGCCGGGCAGCGCTTGGCCAGTGCCGGGTTCGTAGTCTGATGCCGGACGCTGAGAAAATTCCGGCGGCGCGACCAGCGAGATGCCGAGATTCTCGCGGCTTCGCACTGCGTAGTCTGGATCATTGCTGTAGGTATAGGTGCTTTGCTGCGCCGGTATATAAACCAGGCCAGTTGCCGGATTGAATGACATGGGATGCCAGTTGTGGCCGCCGCCGGGTCCGGGTGAAAGCACCGTTAGTTCGTTGCCGTATCGGGCCTGCAGCGTCTCGATCGGCCGACCGGTTGTCATGTCCATGCCTTTGGCCCAGGTGATGCCGACGTAGGGTTCGGCCGACAGCAGTTCTCCGGTCAGGCGGTCGAG
>Ga0224508_10005060_pt1 | contig 10683 bp, 5 predicted proteins | sample SF_Jan12_sed_USG_4_FD_170157 | JGI IMG/M metagenome (GOLD analysis project Ga0224508, IMG submission 170157) | Sediment microbial communities from San Francisco Bay, California, United States - SF_Jan12_sed_USGS_21 | ecosystem: Environmental > Aquatic > Marine > Sediment | place: USA: California... | reverse complement strand
CGTTGAACCCTTCGGTGCACCCTTGTCCTGGCGAATCACGACGTTGACCAGTGCCGGTCTACCCGAGGCGAGCGCGCGCCCGATGGCAGGACCGATGTCGGCCGGTTCCTCCACCAGCTCGCCGTGCCCTCCCAGGGCCTCGACCACCTTGTCGTAGCGGGTCGTCGCCAGCTCGGTCGCGACGAGGCGATCCTCGCCGTAGATCATCGCCTGGGGCCGCATCATCTGCCCCCACGCGGCGTCGTTGCCGATCACACCGACGATCGGGAGCCCGAAGCGCACGGCGGTGTCGAACTCGAATCCGTTGAGACCGAACGAGCCGTCGCCGTAGACGATGAGCACCCGCTTGTCGGGATGGGCGATCTGCGCCGCGATCGCGAACGGCATGCCGACTCCGAGGGTCCCGAGCGGCCCGGGATCCATCCAGGCACCGTTGACCGGCACCTTGATGACCTTCGACGCCTGGGCCACGATGTCGCCGCCGTCACCGATCACGATCATGTCGTCGTCGATGGCGGCCGCGATCTCGGCGCAGAGTCGCAGCGGATCGATCGGCACCTCGTCGCTGGTGAGCTGAGCGGCTTGGGCCTCGGCCATCGCATCCTCGCTCGCCCGCAGCCGGCTGCCGTGGGCCGAGAAGTCGGCCCCGCCCGCCCTCAGGATCGTGTCCCGAAGCGCGTCGAGATTCCTCCCGAGGTTGCCGACCAGTCCGACATCGGCGGCTCGATTCTGACCGACGAGCGTCTCGTCGAGATCGAGCTGCACGATCCGGGTGTCGGGCGGGATCGACATGCCGAACTTCATGCGGAAGTCGAGGGGGGTTCCCGCGAGCACGACCACGTCGGCCGCCGCCAGGGCCTCCTTGCGGGTGCGGTTGAAGAACTGCGGGTGATCCATCGCGAGCAGACCGCGGGCCATGCCGTTCGTGAAGCACGGGATCGCCAGTGCCTCGGCGAAACGTCGCAGGGCCGCCGCGCCGTCGCTCCACTTCAGCGACGTTCCGGCCATCACCATCGGGTGCGACGCCCCCGCCACGATCGCGCCGGCCTCATCGAGCTGGGCCTGGGGAGCGGTACCTGCGACCCGGTAGTCGCGGAACACGGGTGCGGGCACCGAGTCGAGGTCGATCGGGGCGTGGAGGACGTCCATCGGGACCTCGAGAAACGCCGGTCCCGGTACACCGGACAGCGCGGTCCGGATGGCGATCTCGAGGTACTCGCCGAGCCGATCGGTCTGGTAGCAGGCATCGGCCCACTTCGAGATGGGTCGCATCACCGCGACATGGTCCATCTCCTGCAACGAACCTCGGCGGAGATTCGAGAACGGGCCCTGACCACCGATGACTACGATGGGCGAGTTGGCCCGCCAGGCGTTCGCGACTCCCGTCACCCCGTCGGTGACACCGGGGCCGGCGGTCACCACAGCGACACCGACGCGTCCCGGGTGCAGCCGTGCCCACGCGTCGGCCGCATGGACGGCCGCCTGCTCGTGGCGGACGTCGATGACGTCGATCCCCTCGTCGAGACAGCCGTCGTAGATCCCCATGACGTGGCCACCCGACAGCGTGAACAGGCAGTCGACGCCTGCGGCCTTCAGGGTCCTGGCAACCAGCCGGCCTCCGTGGGTCATCGCTCTGTGCCTCCCAGATCGCTCGCCAAAGGGCCTACCCGGCAAGTCACCTCGATCGCAAGATGCCTGCCGGTCATTCCGGGGCGTAGGACAGGAGCGTTCGCATGTAGTTCGCCCGTTCGAACGCGGTCGGATCGGGTACCGACGCCTGGCTGACGCTCCCCCGCGCCTGATCGAGCGACGTGTACTCGCGTTCGGTGAACCAGTCGCGAACGCCGTCGAGCACCGTGGCGATGTGGCCCGGCCCGTGCTGCAACAGCGCCGAGGTCATCATCGTCACGTCCGCACCGGCGAGGATGAGCTTCACCACGCCGTCGGCGTCGTGGACACCCGTCGTCGCCGCCAGCTCGGCGTCGATCCGGCCTCGCATGATCGCGATCCAACGGAGGATCAGCCGCATCTCGGCCGGCGAGCTGAGCACGAGGTCGGGCGACACGTCGAGCGTCCCGAGGTCGATGTCGGGTTGGTAGAACCGGTTGAAGAGCACGAGTGCGTCCGCGCCGGCCGCCGCGAGCCGGCGGGCCATGTTGACCGGCGAGCTGAACGAGGGGCCGATCTTGACGGCGAGCGGGATGTCGATCGCCGAACGGACGCTCTCGACCAGGCGCAGGTAGCGATCCTCCACCTCGAGACTCGTTGCATCGGGATCGGCAGCCACCAGATAGATGTTCAGCTCGAGGGCATCGGCGCCCTCGTCCTGCAACGACGTGGCATATGACGTCCAACCGCCCTCGGAAGTGCCGTTGAGGCTCGCGATGACGGGGATCGTCAGCTCCCGTTTGGCCGCGACGAGCACGTCGAGGTACTCCTCGTCACCGGCGTTGTAGTCGTCGAGCTCGGGGAAGTACCCGCCGTAGGTCTCGGCGTTGAACTCGGCACCGACCTCGAAACCATGGTCGAGCGCCAGCGAGTCGTGCTCGACCTGCTCCTCGAAGAGGGACGGCAACACGACCGCCGCCGCTCCGGCCTCCTGCAACGCCAGGAGCGAGTCGATCGAGCCGGTGAGGGGTGACGACGACGCCACGATCGGATGGCCGAGGGTGAGTCCGAGATAGCGGGTCGTGAGATCGGTCATTCGTCCTCCTCCTCTTCGAGGATGCCGTACCGCGCGGTTCGTTCGACCTCGACCATCTGTTCGTAGAGGTGCCACCGATCGTCGATATCGGCCTGTGCCAGGGTCATCAGCTCGTCGGCCACCTCGGGGTTGGCCCGGGTGAGCATCGAGAACCGGGCCTCGGTCATCGCGAACTCCTTGAACGGGATCTTCGGCTTGGAGCTGTCGAGGTGCAGTCCGTGGTCGCCGGCCGCCTCCCGACGGGGGTCGTAGCGGTAGAGCGGCCAGTAGCCACTGGCGGCCGCCATCTTCTGGTGGCCCATCATGTCGGCCATGTCGATGCCGTGCGCGATGCACGGGCTGTACGCGATGACGAGCGACGGTCCGGGGTGGGCGGCAGCCTCGGTGAGGGCCTTGACGGTCTGCGTCATGTTCGCGCCCATCGCGATGTGGGCGACATAGACGTCGCCGTAGGCCATGGCGATCATGCCGATGTCCTTCTTCGCGGTCGTCTTCCCGCCAGCAGAGAACTTGGCGATGGCCGCGCGTGGGGTGGCCTTCGAGGTCTGGCCGCCCGTGTTCGAGTAGACCTCGGTGTCGAGCACCAGGATGTTGACATCTCGGCCCGACGCCAGGACGTGGTCGACTCCGCCGAACCCGATGTCGTAGGCCCAGCCGTCGCCGCCGATCGACCAGACGCTTCGTTTGATCAGATGATGGGCGAGAGAGGTCAGCCGGCGAGTCAGCACATCGGGATTCGATTCGAGCCACTCCCGGAGCTCGGCAACTTGCTCGCGCTGGCGGGCGATCGCCGCCTCGTCACCCTTGTCGTTCTCGAGGATCTCGATGGCGATCGGGCCGACCCGGGGGGCGAGCTCGGACAGGAGGTGCCTGGCCGCGGCCTCGTGGTGATCGAGGGCCAGCCGCATGCCGAGGCCGAACTCGGCGTTGTCCTCGAAGAGCGAGTTGGCCCAGGCCGGACCACGGCCCTCGGCGTCGACGGCCCACGGTGTCGTGGGGAGATTCCCACCGTAGATCGACGAGCAACCGGTGGCGTTGGCGACGACCATGCGGTCACCCATCTGCTGGGTGAGAAGCTTCAGATACGGTGTCTCGCCGCACCCCGCGCACGCACCGGAGAACTCGAAGAGCGGTTGGGCCATCTGGGAGCCCTTCACCGTATCGAGCTTCAACAGGCTGCGATCGTGCTCGGGCAGCGAGAGGAAGTAGTCGAAGTTGACCCGCTCCACGTCGAGATGGTCTGCCTTGGCCTCCATGTTGATCGACTTGTGCTTCACGACCTCCTTGCTCTTGGCCGGACAGATGCTCACGCATACGCCGCAGCCGGTGCAGTCGTCGGGGGCCACCTGGATGATCGCCCTCATGGTCGGATCGGACCGGTCCTTCCACGGTCGGTGCCGGAACGAGCTCGGCGCCCCCGCCAGCTCGGCCTCGGGCAGGACCTTGAGCCGGATCGCGGCGTGGGGACACACGAGGGCGCACCGGGCGCAGTCGATGCAGATCTCGGGATCCCAGATCGGGATCTCCGCCGCGATGCTGCGCTTTTCCCATCGCGTGGTTCCCATCGGGAAGGTCCCGTCGATCGGGAAGGCGCTGACCGGGAGCAGATCTCCTTCGCCTTCGATCATCCTCGCCGTCACCCGCTGGACGAAGTCGGGCGCCGCCGGAGGAACCGGAGCCGGACGGTTACGAGTGCTGGTCGCTCGATCGGGCACGGTCATCCGCCGGAGGGCGGCCACCGACGCATCAACCGCTGAGAAGTTGCGTTGCAGCACGATCTCGCCGCGTTTCCCGTACGTCTTGGCGATCGATGCCTTGATGGCCTCCGCCGCTCGATCGGCGGGGAGCAGACCCGACAACGAGAAGAAGCACGTCTGGAGCACCGTGTTGATCCGGTTTCCCAACCCGTGTTCCCTGGCCACGCTCCCGCCGTCGACGACCCACGCCACGAGCTGTTTTTCGATGATCGTCCGCTGGACCTCGGCCGGAAGGTGCTCCCATGTCTCACCGGCTGGGAAGGGTGAGTTGATCAACAATGTCGCGCCGCGGGCCGCGATGCCGAGCAGGTCCTGACGCTCGAAGGACCCGAAGTGATGGATTGCGACGAAGTCGGCCTCCTGCACCAGATACGCGGACCGAATCGGATCGGGCCCGAACCGGAGGTGCGACACGGTCGTCGACCCCGACTTCTTGGAGTCGTAGACGAAGTAGCCCTGGGCGTACAGCGGGGTCAGCTCACCGATGATCTTCACCGAGTTCTTGTTCGCTCCCACGGTGCCGTCGCTACCGAGGCCGTAGAACACGGCCCGTGTCACGGAGTCGGGCTCGTGCCACGCGTCGGCGTCGTGGGCGATGCTCGTGTCGGTGACATCATCGACGATTCCGATGGTCACCTCACGCCGAGGCGACTCCGATTCGAGCTCGCCGAAGACCCCCAGGACCATGGCGGGCGTGAATTCCTTCGACGACAGCCCGTAGCGGCCGCCGATCACCGTGGGCACCGGGCTGGGGGCTCCCTCGGAGGGGGAAGGGCCGGTCCAGCGTTGCGCGAGCGCGGCGACGACATCGAGGTAGAGCGGCTCACCGGCCGACCCCGGCTCCTTGGTCCGGTCGAGGACAGCGATTCGTTCGGTCGTCGCCGGGAGCACGTCCACCAGCGCGGCCACGTCGAACGGGCGATAGAGGCGCACCGTGACGACTCCGACGCGTTCGCCGGCGGCCACCATGGCGTCGACTGCCTCACACACCGTGCCTGCGCCCGAACCCATGATCACGATCACCCGCTCTGCGTCGGGGTGGCCGTGGTATTCGAAGAGGTCGTACCGGCGCCCGGTCAGCTCAGCAAAGCGCTCCATCTCGGCCCGGACGACGTCCGGAACCGCCAGGTGGTGAGGGTTCGCTGCTTCCCTGGCCTGGAAGAAGACATCGGGGTTCTGGGCCGTTCCCCGTAGGACCGGCTGATCGGGATCGAGGGCCCGGAGGCGGTGGGCGACGACAAGATCGTCGTCGATCATCGATCGGATGACCTCATCGTCGACGACCTCGATCTTCGCCACCTCGTGGCTGGTCCTGAACCCGTCGAAGAAATGGAGGAAGGGCACTCGGCTCCGGAGCGTCGCGGCATGCGCGATCAGCGCCAGATCCTGGGCCTCCTGAACCGAACCCGACGCGAGCATCGCCATGCCCGTCTGGCGGGCAGCCATCACGTCGCTGTGATCACCGAAGATGCTCAGCGCATGTGTGGCGACCGAGCGGGCCGCCACATGAATCACCGAGGCCAGCAGCTGCCCCGCGATCTTGTAGAGATTCGGGATCATGAGGAGGAGGCCCTGTGACGCGGTGAAGGTCGTCGTGAGTGCACCGGTCTGGAGCGCGCCGTGCACGGCACCTGCAGCGCCGGCCTCGCTCTGCATCTCGATGACCTCGGGCACCGCTCCCCACACGTTGCACACACCAGCCTGTGACCACGCGTCGGCGAGCTCGCCCATGGGTGAGGCGGGCGTGATGGGATAGATGGCGATGACCTCGCTCACGCGGTGGGCGATGCGAGCTGCCGCCTCGTTGCCGTCGACGGAGATGTGAGCCGGATCAGCCATGGATGCCCCCTTTGGACCTTCGACCCTGGAGCGGCCGGCATCTCCGAGGTTTCACTACGAGCACGCCTGGACGAGACTGACGTCGAGATCGAGCGCTGGAGACAGCATGAAAGGACCCATCGTGGACCGCAACCCCGACGATCTGACCGACCCGGTGGCCATCGACATCGTGGGCCGAATGGGCGTGCTCGACCCGGACCAGTGCATCAAGCTGATCGAATCGACCCCGATCGGACGGATCGGGTTCTGGGCCGATGGCGGCCCGCTCGTTCTGCCCGTGAACTTCGCACTGTTCGAGGGCTCGGTCATCTTCAGGACGCTCGAGGGCCAGAAGCTCGCCGCAGCCAGCGACGGCCAGACCGTCTGTTTCGAGGTCGATCACTGGGATGCGTCGGACCGATCGGGCTGGAGCGTCGTGCTCACCGGCGTCGCCAGGGAGGTGACCGACTGGGCCGAGCAGGAACAGCTCGAGAACATCGGGCTCGTGCCGTGGGCGCGCGAGAAGTGGCGGCCGATGTGGGTTCGGATCGATCCGACCGAGATCTCCGGTCGGGTGCTGCGCTGATCCGATCATGAGCGGAGCGCGGCGTGGGCTGCAGCCAACCGCGCCACCGGCACTCGATACGCAGAGCAGCTGACGTAGTCCAGACCGAGCCGCTGGCACAGCGCGATCGACGCGGGCTCACCACCGTGTTCACCACAGATCCCGACGTGGAGGCCCGGCACCTCGGCCCGACCCTCCGTGATAGCGATCTCCATCAGCCGACCCACGCCCTCCTCGTCGATCGAGTGGAACGGGTTGGTGTCCATGAGATGGTCGCCGATGTAGGCGATCAAGAAGCTGCCCTCGGCGTCGTCGCGACTGATGGCCATGGTGGTCTGGGTCAAGTCGTTCGTGCCGAAGGAGAAGAAGTCGGCATGTTGCGCGATCCGACCGGCGGTGAGAGCGGCCCGCGGCACCTCGATCATGGTGCCGATGGGGATCTCGAACGACTCGTCCTGCTCGTCGTACCCTTCCATCTCCTCGAAGACCGCATTCATCTCGGACTCGATCAGCGCCCGGGCCGCTTCCATCTCGGAGGCACGGCTGACAAGCGGCACCATGATCTCGGGCCGCACCGACATGCCCTCGTTCTTGACCGCGAGCGCGGCCTCGACGATCGCCCGCGTCTGCATCCGGATGAGCTCGGGAATCCGCAGCCCGAGACGGACGCCACGCAGGCCGAGCATCGGGTTGGTCTCGCGGAGATCGTCGACCCTCGCCAGCATCGTCCGCACACTGGTCAGCTCCGAGACCAGCTCGTCGACGGCCGCGAGGTCCTTGGCGTTGATGAGCCTGATCTGGAGATCTGCCTCGGTGCGGGTGAGCTCGTCGAAGCTCGGCAGGAACTCGTGGAGCGGTGGATCCAGGAGTCGGATGATGACCGGGTGGCCCTCCATCGCCCGGAACAGGCCCATGAAGTCGCTCCGCTGCATGGGCAACAGCGCCTCGACCGCCTCCCGTCGCTCGACGGGGGTGGGCGCGGTGATCATCTGCTGGACGATCGGCAGGCGGTCGGGGTCGAAGAACATGTGCTCGGTGCGGCACAGCCCAATGCCGGCCGCGCCGTACCGACGAGCCCGCTCGGCCTCGATGGGGTCGTCGGCGTTGGCCCTGACGCCGAGCGTGCGGAACTCGTCGGCCCATTCGAGGAGGGTCGACAGCCACGGGTTGTCGATGTCGGGCGCAGACGTCTCGATCTGCCCGGCGTAGACCTTTCCGGTGGTCCCATCGACCGAGATCCATTCACCCTCGTGGATCTCGTGGGTGTCGACGGTGAGCAACCGGGCCGAGAGATCGATGTGAAGGGCAGTGGCGCCGACGACTGCCGGCTTACCGAACTGCCGGGCGACGAGAGCGGCGTGGCTCGTCCGGCCCCCACTGGAGGTCAGGATGCCCGCCGCGGCCAGCATGCCATGGACGTCGTCGGGTTTGGTCTCCGGTCGCACCAGGACAACGCTGCGTCCCTCCTTGGCCCAACGCTCGGCCAGGTCGGGGTCGAAGGCGGCAACACCGACTGCTGCGCCCGGCGACACGTTCAGGCCACTGGTGAGCGGCGAGGCCGTCGCGAGGGCACTGGTCGTGAACTGGGGGTGCAGGAAGAAGTCGATCTGATCCGGGGTCACCCGCATCACCGCATCCTCCTTGCTGATCAGGCCCTCGTTCACCTGGTCGACCGCGATCCGCACGGCGGCCTGCGCGGTTCGCTTGCCGCCCCGCGTCTGGAGGATCCACAGCCGGCCCCGCTCGACCGTGAACTCCATGTCCTGCATGTCGTGGTAGTGACGTTCGAGCCGCTCGGCGATTTCGGCGAACTGGGCCGCCACCTCGGGCATGTCGTCGGCCAGGAGTGCGATCGGCGTCGTGGGCCGGATACCAGCGACGACGTCCTCTCCTTGCGCGTTGATCAGATAGTCACCTTCGAGGCGGGGCTCGCCGGTAGTGGCATCGCGGCTCATCGCGACACCCGTCGCCGAGTCGTCGCCCATGTTGCCGAAGACCATCGACACCACGTTCACCGCGGTTCCCAGATCGTGCGCGATGTTGGCGGCGACGCGATAGTCGTGGGCCCGCTTGCCCCGCCAGCTGTCGAACACGGCCTCGATCGCCATCCGGAGCTGTTCGGACGGATCGGTCGGGAAGGGTGTCTTCGCCCGCCGGGAGATGATCCCCTTGAACAGATCGATCACGTGTCGGAGATCCTCGGCCGACAGCTCGGCGTCGTTGGTCACGTCGCGGACGTGTCGTTGGCCGGCGAGGACCGCCTCGAACGCCTCGTCGGGAACACCGAGGACGACGCCGCCGAACATCTGGATCAGTCGACGGTACGAATCGAGGACGAACCGCTCGTCGTCGGTCGCCTTGATCATGCCCTCGACCACATCGTCGTTCAGTCCGATGTCGAGCACGGTGTCCATCATTCCCGGCATCGAGAACTTCGCTCCCGATCGACAGGCGACGAGCAGCGGCTCGGCCGGGTCACCGAAACGTTTCCCGGTGGCCGCCTCGAGATCGGCCATCGCGGCGACCACCTCGTCCCACAATCCCTCCGGCATCGCACCATCGGCGTCGGAGAATGCGTTGCATGCCCGGGTCGTGATGGTGAATCCCGGCGGCACCGGCACCCCGAGGCGGGTCATATCCCCAAGATTTGCTCCCTTTCCGCCCAACAGCCCTCGGACGTCGTCCCAGTCACCGCCGACCGAAGCCTGAACCTCGTCGACCTGGTCGAAGCGAAACACCCAGCTAGCCATCGTGTTGTCCGTTCTTCTCGAGAGACCGGGCCGCGGGGTGTCCCCGGGCCGCGATCCCATGGTTCTGGAGTGCGCGGGTCGAGAACAGGGCCGAAGGACCCCCGTCGACACGACCTAGGAGAAGGACTCCCGGATGGCGGCGACGATCTCGTCGGGTGCGTCCTCCTGGATATAGTGGCCGGCGTCGGGCAGGTCGACGAACGTCGCGTCGGGGAACTCGGCCCGCCAGCGGGCAATGGTGGCGTCGCTCGCGAGCGCGGGGTCCTTGCGGCCGAAGATCAACACCACCGGCTTGTCACCGAGCGTCGCTGCCACTCGTGTCTCGACCTCGCCGAGCCACGGGTGCGCATCGAGGATCTGCTTGGGGAACACCGCGATGCCTTCACGCGACGCCGGCGTCGGCACGACGTCGGTGTAGTGGGCGAACTCCTTGTCGGAGAGCTTCACCTGCAAGGTCCGTCTCATCAGCTGCGTGACGAAGAAGTTGCGCCCGGTGATGAGTCGCTGCATCGGCCGACTCCCCATCGTCTTGCTGAAGAATCTGGTCATGCGATCGGCGCTCGGCCAGAACCACGTGTTCCCCATGACGAGCCCGCGGACACGGTCGGGGTGACGGGACGCGACGTCCATGCCGATGGGGCCTCCCCAGTCCTGACCCATCACCACCATGTCGCGGAGGTCGAGGTGTTCGACCAGTTCGTCGATGACAGCTGCATGCTCCGCTGCCGTGTAGCCGTAGCCCGGCGGATGGACCGACAACCCGAAACCCGGGTAGTCGGGCACAACGCACCGGAAGTCGACGCGCAGGGCGGCGACGATCTTGCGGTACAGGAAGCTCCAGTCGGGATTGCCGTGGAGCAACAGCAACGGCCGGCCGGTGCCCTCGTCGATGTGGTGCACGGGCCCGACCGAGCTCGTGAACCATCGTGACTCGAACGGGAACAGGCTCGGATCGGGCGTGAAGTCGACGATTCCTTCAGGGCGATCCATGCCTGCTCCTGTCCTCGAGGTTCAATCGACCGTGCCTTCCCAGACGAAGCGGTCGACGGTCACGAAGAATCCGCTGTCGGTTTCGGGTTCGCCGGGCAC
>Ga0224508_10005059_pt1 | contig 10683 bp, 9 predicted proteins | sample SF_Jan12_sed_USG_4_FD_170157 | JGI IMG/M metagenome (GOLD analysis project Ga0224508, IMG submission 170157) | Sediment microbial communities from San Francisco Bay, California, United States - SF_Jan12_sed_USGS_21 | ecosystem: Environmental > Aquatic > Marine > Sediment | place: USA: California... | reverse complement strand
GCACGTTCTAGCGCGAGGCCATCGCATGGCGGCCCGCAAACGCGCGCGCAACCGTTGGTTGAGCCAAACCGTGGACAACAACCGCGTACCCAGGCAGCAGGGCTAAGACCCAAAATCACTGTGCCGATTAAGAAAAACGGTGCTGTAAACCGTACCGTAAATACTCGCTTAAGCCCGAGCCCCTCCAAGCACAACCCAATTCGGCGGCCCCGGGCGCAAGCGAAGCTGAGTGGCGCTGCGCCCAAGCAAACTAGCGTGCCGGGGGTGGCATTTCGTGCAGCACAGGCGGCGAGAATAGCGAAGGCAGTGGGAACTGCGCGCGCGATGGAAGAGCCAACAACTAATCGTGACGCGTTTCACGCTGCACAGGCAGAAAAGATCGAACAGGCACTGAATACGGCGCAGACGATGGAAGCCCTGAAGGCTAGCCGGGAATGTCCCCTTTGTACGGCAGCGCTATCAGTAAACGCTACCGATTGCGCCTGCGGTTGGACTGCCTCGACCAGTGAGTCCGAGATGGCTGGTTTGGAGCTTAGTGAACAAGAGCGGATCGACACCGTAGGCGTACCGCAATCGATGACATGCCCGGTGGAGTGTCCGGTGTGCACCGCTACCGTGCCAGCGGGCACGCCAAATTGCGGCTGCGGTTGGGCGGTTCCAGTTGGTGAACGCGAGATGCCGCCGTTGTCGTTAACTCCCGATGAGCGCAGCGCCATTCAACAGGGCGAAAAGATTAAACGGGGTTAAGGCGCAACCACTCGTAACGATTCCCACTGTGAACCGTTACATTCATTAACTTCGAGCCCCGCAATACAGTGAGCGCTACCTGCACACCAGCCTCGCCCCGCATCCAGACTCGGCGGTAGAAGTCCTCCATGGAAGCGATCGCCTGGCCGTTGACCGAAACGATTATGTCGCCCGGTTCGATGCCGGCTTTGGCGGCTGGACCCTGATTTGCCACACGCGTGACGAACAGGCGATCTCTGAACTCTTCGGTGTAGACACCGAGCCACGGACGCGATGAACCCGGTGCAAGCCCTGATGTAACTAGGTCCTTCAGAATCGGTTTTAGAATATCGACGGGTACAAACATGTTGCCGGGCATCTGTTGCTGACCCTGTATCGCATCACCAACGATGAGGGAGCCGATGCCGATGAGTTCGCCGTCGGTGCTCACCAATGCAGCACCACCAAAGTTTCTATAAGGCGGCGCTGTAAAAATAGCGTTCTCGAGCAAGTATTCCCAATAGCCAGCGAACACGCGTCGGGACACGACGATCGCCGGTTGCGCTGCCGCAGCGCCACCGTACCCTGAGATCAGCAACTGCGCCGACTCTTTAATTTCAGCAGACTTACCAAGTTTCATTGGGGTCGTATCGATCGGATCCACCGTTCGCAGCAAACCGAATCCGGTGTTGTGATCATAGGCCACAACATTTACAGGCACAGTTCGACCGTCGGCAAGTGTAACCTCGACCCGCGAGGCCTCGAGTATCAAGTAGCCGATGGTGACGATCAGTCCGTCTGCATCGATGACCACACCAGATCCTTGACGTTCGGTGCCGAGTGCGGCCGCGGTGCGTGCCGTCATCGGTACTTCAGCATTTACGCCAACAATGGCGGAAAGGATCTCATCGCCTTTCGAGTCGTCAGCGACAGCCGTATCGAACAGTGAAAGCGTTAGGAACAATAGGCAGCTACTTAGCCAGCGAGTAGCGACCCTGTGCCATGGGGTGGTCAACCCCTTAGGTTTGCAATTGCCTAATACACTCCGCATCGTCGTTTCTAGGATGATTAACACGCTTGCTAACTGGGTAAGCGACCAATTTCGTTGCATCAGAGCGTACGAGCAGCGGCTGTAGTGCGTCTGTATCCTGCACTGACGGATCAAGCCAAAGGTCATAAGTATCCTCCGGAAGTAGGACAGGCATTCGATGGTGTATCGAGGCCAGCGACTCGTTGGCATTGGTGGTAATGATTGCGCAAGACTCAATCACTTGTTGCCCACGCTGCCATCGCTCCCATAGCCCGGCAAAGGCGAGCAGGTCTTCATCTCTGGCACGTACAAAGTAGGGTTGTTTGGTACCGTTGGCATGTTGCCATTCGTAAAATCCATCCGCCGGTATCAAACACCGGCGGTGGGCGAACGCCGACCGGAAAGCAGGCCGCTGTGACAAAGTCTCTGCCCTCGCATTAATCATACGATAGCCGTTTTTTGCATCTTTGGTGGTCGATGGGACTAGGCCCCAGCGAAGGAGGACGAGTTCCCGTTCTTGGTTCACGTTCTCGCGTATAGCCGCTACCGATTCACTAGGGGCTATGTTGTAGCGTGGCACCAATTCGGCGGCGTGTTGTATGCGGAAGCGCGCGATCAGACGTTCACGCGGCGTGGCTAACATATAGCGTCCACACATGGACCCTATCCTACGCCCTCAGGCTAGCCGCAGCTAGCCAGGCAACCTCAGGATACGTTTTGTGTACAAGAAAACTGCTAATATCGCGGGCGCTTACCCTGAACAGAGACTCATACGTGGCCCAGCAAAAAGTGGTACCGCCTGAAACTAGCGCAGATATCCTTGGTGAGGACGGACCATTTGTACGTCTATTACCGGGGTTTAGCCCGAGGGCCGGTCAGCAAGACATGGCGATGCGCGTCGAGGACGCCTTGGCCAATAACGGTGTATTCATTGGCGAGTCGGGCACAGGCACCGGGAAAACGTTTGCTTACCTGGTGCCGGCACTGAGATCGGGCAAGCGAATACTGATTTCAAGTGGCACCAAAAACCTCCAAGATCAGATATTCAATCGAGATTTGCCGCTGGTGCGCGATGCCTTGGGGATGCCTATTGCGGCCATGCTACTGAAGGGCCGCGCTAACTACGTTTGTTTGCACAGATTAGCGTGTGCGCGGGAAAGTCGTTCCATGGATGGCGATGGTGATGCCAGCGATATACTTCGCATTGCCCGATGGGCCGACACGACGCGCTATGGCGGTATCGCTGAAGTCACGGATGTCCCTGAGGACTCGGGCATTTGGCCAATGGTAACGTCGACCGCAGACAATTGCCTAGGCAGCGCATGTTCTTATTATGATGATTGTTTTGTTAATCGCGCACGACGCGAAGCCCTCAACGCCGAGGTTGTGGTCATCAATCATCATTTGTTCTTTGCTGATTTGGCGCTACGTGAAGAGGGTTTTGGACAGTTGCTGCCTGGTATGGATGCTGTGATCTTTGATGAGGCGCATCAACTACCGGAGATCGCTAGCACATTTTTCGGTGTGACTTTGAGTAGTCACCAGCTTCTGAATTTATGTCGCGACACTATTGCCGAGGACTTAAGGGAACAGAGTGGGATTCCCGATTTGCAGGAGCATGCACATCGAGTTGAAAGAGCGACGGCAGACTTCCGACTTGCATTTGGTAGAACGTCGCGACGTAGGGCTTGGCACGATGTGGCGGGCGAAGATGCGATACAAACGACCCTGGCCGATCTAAAGGATTTGCTCTCTAAGCTTGCGCTGGCATTAGAGGTCGCGGCTGGCAAGGGTCAGGGACTGGCCAATTGTTGGCGCCGGACGCTCGATTTACTCGAGCGACTGTATGCGATCAGTGAGTCGCCGCCGCCTGAATATGTCGCCTGGTTCGAAACTAACGGACGCAGCGTTAATTTGCATCTCACGACCTTGGATGTGGCTACGCCATTTCGGCAACACGTGGATGAGGGGGATAAGGCTTGGATTTTTACGTCCGCCACCCTAACCGTTAGTCAGCGTTTTGACCATTACCAGACACAGATGGGTCTTGAGGTTGCCGATACTTATCGCTGGGAAAGCCCCTACGACTATACAAGCCAGGCGCTTATGTACGTTCCGAGAGGCATGCCTAACCCTGCAAATGCAGATTACACCGAAAAAGTTATCGAGGCAGCACTACCCGTACTGACAGCCAGTCGCGGCCGTGCGTTTATGTTGTTTACTAGCTATCGAGCGCTTCACATCGCGACCGACTTATTGGCGAATAAGATTTCATTCCCGTTGTTCGTGCAACGCAATGCACCGCGAAGTGTCTTGCTAGAGCGTTTTCGCGCGGCCGGAAATGCGGTATTACTCGGCACCAGTAGTTTTTGGGAGGGTGTGGATGTGCGTGGTGAAGCGTTGTCTTGTGTCATTATAGATAAGCTCCCGTTTGCGTCGCCGGACGATCCCGTTCTGCGTGCCCGTGGAGAAGCATTGGAGCAAGCGGGGCGCAATCCGTTCCTCGAATACCAGCTTCCCAACGCGGTCATCGCCTTGAAGCAGGGCGCCGGTCGACTCATCCGTGATGAGCGCGACCGTGGCGTGTTGATGCTGTGTGACCCACGTCTCCTGACTAAGGGTTATGGAAAGTCGTTCCTGGCCAGCCTGCCACCGATGCCATTGACCCAAGATCTGGCCGAGGTCGAGAGTTTTTTCGCCGACGAGAACGATAGGCCGACGGCTACGTGAAGGCTCGTTGCCAGCAAAAGAAAGGGCGGCTTTTGCCGCCCGATTTAAAACAACGATTTATCGTTGTTGTTTATTCGATGGCGTAGTGTTACATGTCACGGCCCTCACGTAAAGAGCCAAATAAGACAATCGTCACAGTAGGTGCTCGGCGTCGGTCAAGGTAATATCGGGCGACGTGAAAATTCTGGCCCTTGACACCTCAACCGAAGCCTGTAGCGTCGCGCTGTCCGTAGATGGCCACAGCTGCGACCGTTTTGAGCTCGGTGTACAGCATTCATCGCTCATCTTGGCAATGGTTGATGAGGTGCTGGCCGAGGCGACGCTGGCATTAGCGGACCTGGATGCCCTGGCGTTTGGTCGTGGTCCTGGTTCGTTTACTGGCCTTCGCATCGGCGCGGGTGTCGCCCAGGGCCTCGCTTTTGGTGCCGGTTTGCCGGTGGTGCCAGTATCGTCCCTAGCTGCCATGGCCCAGGGTCAGCGACGAGATCGGGTGCTGACCGCGTTCGATGCCCGCATGTCTCAGGTCTACTGGGGTGCCTATCGTCGCGGGCCGGATGGGATAGCGACCCTCATGGGCGACGAACAGGTGGTGGCACCGGGAGACGTCCCAGTACCTGAGACTGGTGATTGGTTTGGTGTCGGTAGTGGTTGGGATCAGTACGCCGAGGAGCTGAAGGCGCGTCTCGGAGATCGCGTTCAAGATTGGGCCCAAGGCGGTTATCCACATGCCCGTGACGTGGCGCGACTCGGGGAGTCAGGCTTTAATAGCGATGAGGCTGTCTCGGCTGAGCATGCGCTACCGGTTTATCTTCGTGACAACGTCGCCGTAAAACAGTCACCATAATTAAGTTTCTATTCTGTGCACCTGCCCATTAGATGACAGTAGTTGCCGCGAGCAGTCTGAGATGAATTTTCCACCACTACCCGATGCCCATGCCATGGCGGTGCTGGCATTGATGGTAATAGCGCTCTATTTGTTCACGCGTGAGCGTATCCCGATGGAATCCTCTAGTTTGTCTGTGTTGGCAGTGCTAGCGGTTGGATTCGAACTATTTCCTTACGAGGCCGACGGTAAGACGTTGCATGCCGTAGATTTCTTTACCGGCTTCGGCCATGAGGCACTAATTGCAGTTTGTGCCCTCATGATTGCTGGCCAGGGGATCGTTCGTACCGGTGCACTAGCACCGGTCGGGCGTTACCTCGCACGTCTTTGGAAGTTCAGCCCCGTCTTATCACTGTTGCTGACCTTAATTATCGGGGCCGTCCTGAGCGCCTTTGTAAACAACACGCCGGTTGTCGTGTTGTTGCTGCCCATCTTAATAAGTGTCTCCCTGCGCACCGGCACTCCGGCTTCCGATAGCCTTATGCCTATGGGTCTCGCTACCCTCGTCGGTGGGATGGCGACGACGATTGGCACATCGACGAACTTGTTAGTGGTAAGCGTGGCGGCAGACCTGGGGTTGCGTCGCTTCCAGATGTTCGATTTTCTTGTGCCGGTCGCCATTGCTGCTGCCGTTGGTATCGTTTATTTGTGGTTAGTGGCGCCACGGTTGCTACCCAAGCGTGAAATACAGCTGCAAGACACCTCACCGCGGATATTTACCGCACAGCTTGTTATCAAGGAGAACAGCTTTGCCGACGGCAAGACGCTGGCGGAATTACGGGAGAAGAGCGGTGACGCCATGAAGGTTGTGCACATCCAACGGCGACCGGGGACCAGAATCATGCCACTGGCGGATGCGGCGGTAAAAGCCGGCGATCGACTGTTAATCAAGGATACTCCTGAAAACCTAAAGGAGTTCGAACAAGCCCTCGGCGGGACGCTTTATGCCGGTAACGTGCTGGTGGATGAAGATCACCCGTTGACGGCTGACGATCAACAGCTCGCCGAAGTCGTGGTCGTACAGGGCTCGCCGCTGGAAGGTTTAACAATAAACACCGCGCGGCTGATTGGTCGTTATCAGCTCGTAACGTTAGCGTTACAACGGCCTGGCCGGTCGATCGAAACCATGCGCACCAATCTACGAGATGTGACGTTGCGTACGGGCGATGTATTGCTTGTACAGGGTCCCCGTGACAGCATCGCTGAGCTCAAGCAGAGTGGCGAGCTACTGGTACTCGATGCGACCACAGATTTGCCTTACACCGCCAAGGCACCACTCGCACTCGCGATCATGGCAGGCATCGTGCTTGCTGCCGCTCTCGGTCTATTGCCTATCGCCATCAGTGCCGTGTTCGGCGTACTCCTGATGATCATCAGCGGGTGTCTTGATTGGCGAAATGCTACGCGTGCCTTAAGCGTGCCAGTTATCATGATAGTGGTGACAAGTTTGGCCTTGGGCGCTGCATTACTCAAGACCGGCGGCGCCGAGTATCTGGCGCAGATGTTTGTCGCCGTCGTTGCCGGCGCGTCGCCAACCGTGATTCTGAGCGGACTGATTCTGCTGATGGCATTACTTACTAATATTGTTTCAAACAACGCAGCAGCGGTGATCGGTACCCCCATTGCGATCAGCATGGCCAATCAGTTAAACCTGCCGGCGGAGGCGTTTGTATTGGCAGTGTTATTTGGGGCCAACATGAGCTATGCGACACCCATGGCCTATAAAACAAACTTGCTCGTTATGAGTGCTGGCGGTTACACGTTTGGCGATTTTGTCCGGGTTGGCATACCATTAACCGTGATTATGTGGTTGGTATTTTCCTGGGTGCTGCCGTGGCTCTATGGGCTCTAACGCAGGCACGCGCGCTATAGTCGGCCCGTGACGACAGTGGTAGATGAGTAAAACCCCCGCAGCCGCGAGTTCCACCTTCGCGCGATCGTGCAATCGCTCCATTGCCCTAAAGCTTGTTCCTTAACATTAAGCCTGGTGTCCCGATGACGGCTCGGTTTGATATAAATCAGGACAGCTAAGAACCGGCTACTTTGTTGACGCAGGTCAAGGTCTAATTTGGTATTTGGGCGTATAGTATTTTGCTAGTTAATTCAGTGAGGGATCGCATGGGGGATGCTATGGCATTCAAAGATCTGCTCGTACACGTAGACGGCAGTAAGGCTAGTACGGTCCGCGTAGATGTGGCTATTCGGCTGGCACAGACACACTCCGCCCACCTGACTGGTCTTTATGTGCTGCCGTACTTTGAAATTCCTGTATATGCCGAGGTCCAGATTCCCGACGATATACTGGCGGCCCAAAGACAAGCAGCGCTTGCTCGGGCGGCCGAAGCCGAGAAGGCGTTCAGAGTGGCGACTGACAAGGCGCGCTTGTCATCCGAATGGCGTTTCGTAGAGGATAGGCTGGCACCCACGCTGGCGCTGCACGCGCGCTATGTCGACCTGGTCATCGTCGGACAGAGGGGAGACACGGATCCATCATCGATGAGTAATGGCGTGGCCGAACACGTCGTCTTGCAAAGTGGGCGCCCGACTCTGGTGGTTCCCTACATTGGCGCTCCCGATTCAATAGGAAAGCATGTGCTGGTCGCCTGGAACGCTAGTCGTGAAGCCGTGCGTGCAGTTCATGAGGCAATGCCGTTTCTGGAACAGGCGCAAACCGTAACAGTGTTGGCTATTAACCCGTCCGAGCACACCGATGAGGATAGGATTCCGAGCGCAGATATCTGTCAGCATCTTGCGCGCCACGACGTGAACGCCGATGCCACCCACATTGAGGCACACGATATTGCAGTGGGAGATATGTTGTTATCCCGTGCGGCTGACCGAGGGGTCGATCTTATTGTTATGGGCGCCTACGGACACTCGCGGTTTCGAGAATTTGTGCTCGGCGGCGCGACCCGTAACCTCCTCGAGCATATGACCGTACCGGTACTGATGGCCCATTGATTTGTAGCTTGATGGCAGTGGATGTCGCCGCATCTGGAGTAATTTATGTCGATTGGTGATATTTGCAACCGTGAAGTAGTGCTCGTCGATAGGGACAGCTCCGTCCGAGATGCAGCTCGTTTGATGCGAGCGCATCATGTGGGTGATCTAGTCGTTGCCGAGGAACGCGATGGTCGACGCGTTCCAATCGGTATTTTGACCGACCGGGATATCGTCATTGAGGTTATTGCTGAAGATGTAGACGTTGGTAGTGTGGCAATAGGCGACGTTATGAGTTTCAAGCTGCTTACGGCACGTGAAGAAGATGATACCTTTGACACGATAAAGTTGATGCAAACTAAGGGCGTGCGTCGCCTCCCGGTTGTTGACAAACAAGGTCAATTGGTTGGCATCGTGACCATTGATGATTTAATCGATCTGCTTGCCGAAACCCTAATGGACGTTGCTGGACTTATCGCGTACGAGCAAAAACGTGAGGAGAGGATACGTCCCTAATAGATCGATATGAGCTCGAACACAGAAAGAGTTATTTTTGAGCAGCATGGTCATGCGTTAAGTCGTGCTTCGGTATGTTTCAAGTGGTTGAGCGCTTGCCTCGTTCTACTGCTCATTGGGGTCGGCTACGGTTGTACATCGATTTACTTGGGAAGGGAATTTGACTCCACGCGATTCGAGGCCTCGGTGCAGATCGGCGTTACCACGGGTGCCGATGTGCGAACATGGCTAGGCGAACCCGTGAGTACTGGTATCATCGTTAACGAGAAGGGAGAACGCTTCACGCGGTGGATTTACTATTTCGGTAAGGGCAGATTACCAAGCTTGCGGAACAGTACACTAAAAATGCTAGAGGTCCGATTCGATCGAAAGCAGTTGGTGCGTGCCTACAACTGGTCGTCCACTTAGGGGCTTCCCTTGTAGCATAGCCAGCATGACCCATGGAAATTGTTATAAGCGATCACGACCGGCCGTCGGTCGAAGACCGCAAAGTTGAGATTGTCGAACGCAAGGGTCTGGGACACCCAGACACCATATGTGATGCGTTAGCGGAACAATTTAGCGTAGCCCTAAGCCGATTCTATCTGCAGAAGTTCGATCTGATTCTGCACCACAATGTCGATAAGGTTCTTCTGCGGGGCGGTGTTTCGCAGCCTGCTTTTGGTGGCGGTAGGGTAATCAGTCCTATTGAAGTGTTTTTCGCCGGGCGGGCGACGACCTCGTTCGCGGGAATCACGGTACCGGTGGAGGAACTGGCAGTGGAGGCCTGCCGAAAATGGTTTCGCGACCATTTCCATGCGCTCGATGCGGAGGCCCAGATCAGGGTTCACTGCCTTATTCATCCCGGGTCTGCCGAATTAGTGGACCTGTACATGCGTCAGCAACGTACCGGTCTCTGGTTGGCAAACGATACTTCCTGTGGTCTCGGGTATGCGCCGCTAAGTACGCTTGAGCGGGTAGTGCTCGAGATCGAGAATCATCTGAACGCTGCCAGCACGAAGGCAGCACATCCGCAAATCGGAGAAGATGTAAAAGTGATGGGGATACGTAATGGGCAACGCATCGGGCTCACGGTGGCTTGCGCTATGGTCGGCCGATATTTGGTGGACCTACACGCCTACCTTGATGCCAAGGGCGTGGTCGCCGATCTCGCGCGCGAGGCGGCACAGCCCATAGCGCACCGCGGTATCTGCACTGCCGTTAATACCGCCGACGATCCGACAACGGAAAATGTTTACCTTACCGTTTCCGGCACCTCGGCTGAGGGCGGTGACGATGGTGGCACCGGCCGCGGTAATCGAGCCAATGGCTTGATCGCGCCGTTTCGCCCGATGACGCTGGAGGCGGCGGCCGGGAAGAATGCGATCACCCACGTAGGTAAGCTGTATAACATAGCAGCGAGCGCGATAGCCACGACTTTGGTAGATGAGCTATCGACGGTAATTGAGGCCGATTGTGTCCTTGTCAGCCGCATCGGCCAGCCGGTGGTTGAGCCTCAAATTGTCAATATCGTGGTGCGGACTGCCAATGGACAGCCGGTCGACGCGAACATAGCGTCCGGGATCCGTGAAATTGCACAGCGGAAGCTGAACGACATACCCACCCTGTGGCGCGACGTGATTGCCGGTGCCGTATCGCTTTACTGAAAGGTGAGCCTTGCTGGTTGCCAGGTATGTACGTCAATCAATGGCAGGGAACCTTTAGCGCTGTTAATGATCTAACTCGTATTAGTTAAGGTCTGGTAGATCAGACCGAGCAGGCTGGGTTAAGACAAGCCGCAAACATGGAATGAGATTTGTCTTGTAGAAGTCGGCGTGGCAAGCACAATTTGCCACATAGTGGTTCGAAATTGATCAAC
>Ga0224508_10005057_pt1 | contig 10685 bp, 3 predicted proteins | sample SF_Jan12_sed_USG_4_FD_170157 | JGI IMG/M metagenome (GOLD analysis project Ga0224508, IMG submission 170157) | Sediment microbial communities from San Francisco Bay, California, United States - SF_Jan12_sed_USGS_21 | ecosystem: Environmental > Aquatic > Marine > Sediment | place: USA: California... | reverse complement strand
AGATACCGAGCGTCACTTCCGGTTGCCCGAACTTGGCATTATCAGCCGCAATGATGAAGTCGCACATCATGGCAAGCTCACATCCGCCACCAAGCGCGTATCCCGACACGGCCGCGATCACAGGTTTTCGACAACTGACGACGCGCTCCCAACCGGCAGTAACGAAATCGCCGAGATACGCATCCATGTAACTCTTTGCTTGCATCTCCTTGATATCTGCGCCGGCGGCAAAGGCCTTCTCGTTACCAGTGAGCACGATAGCGCCCGTGTCATCATCGGCTTCGAAGTCATCGAGTGCGCGCGTCAACTCCGCCATCAATGCATTCGATAACGCATTCAATGCCTTGGGCCGATTAAGGGTAATTAAACCAACCGCCCCGCGCTTCTCCAGCAAAATATTTTCGTAGCTCATTGTCTCCTCCGAGGCCGCTTATTGGCAGTTACCAGCGAGTTGAATCTTAATGGGGAATATTCGTTTAGAACTGCTCGTCTTCTAACGCAAGCGCCGCGCTAGAACCGTGTGTAATCGCGCGCAGTAACGCTTGCGTTTGTGGCATGATTTGGGTCGCGTAGAAGTGGGCCGTAACAACCTTTGCTTCATAGAAGGGCGTGTTCGTGTCGCCGGCCTCGACCTTATTCCGGGCGATCAACGCCGCCCGTGCCATCTGCCAGCCCCCGACTACGGTCCCTAATAAACGCAGGTAATGCACCGAAGCCGCTAACGGCAGCCGCGGATCTTGCTGGTGTGACGTGAGTAACCATTGGGTCGCTTGCGCCGCGTCATCCAATCCCGCACTCAAGGCCTCGCGAATGTCGCCGGCGACGGCATCTTTCGAGTTGGTTAACTGTGAAACGGTGTCGCGCATACTATCGATCAACGCAGACGCCGCCCGCCCTTTGTCTCGTAACACCTTCCTACCCACCAGGTCATTGGCTTGGATACCGGTGGTTCCTTCGTAGATAGGCGTAATGCGGGCGTCCCGCAGATGCTGGCTGGCGCCGGTTTCCTCGATAAACCCCATACCGCCATGTACTTGCACGCCTAACGATGCGATCTCAACCCCAAGCTCGGTACACCAACCCTTTATTATTGGCGTTAGTAGTTCCACTAGCGTTTGCTGGCGCTGCTTTTCTTCTGCGTCGGGATGCCGTAAGGCCTTATCAAACGCCGCCATACCCACGTAGGCAACCGCGCGCATGGCCTCGACCTGCGACTTCATGGTCATCAGCATGCGGCGTACATCCGGATGATGAAAGATAGTAACGCGATCGCCCTCGCGAGCCCCGACTGGTCGCCCCTGTATACGCTCCTTGGCGTAGTCACGCGCCTGTTGATAGGCGCGCTCAGCGATTGCCAAACCCTCTATCCCTACGGCAAGCCGGGCAAGATTCATCATGGTAAACATGTACTCAAGCCCACGGTTCTCCTCACCCACCAGATAACCGACGGCCCCGCCCTTATCCCCATAGGCGAGCACCGCGGTGGGACTCCCGCGAATCCCGAGTTTGTGCTCCAAAGAAACGCAGCGCACGTCATTGCGCTCATGCACCGTGCCATCATCTTTAAGCGTGTATTTGGGAACAATAAAAAGCGAGATCCCCTTTACACCGGGCGGGGCGTCGGGGGTGCGCGCCAGCACCAGTTGAATAATATTTTCCGTGAGTTCGTGCTCGCCATAGGTAATGAATATCTTTTGACCGGAAAGTAAGTAGTGATCACCTTCGGGTACCGCCTTGGTACGCACGGCGCTCAAGTCAGAGCCCGCCTGCGGCTCGGTAAGATTCATGGTACCGGCCCACGTGCCCGCCACCAGCTTAGGCACGAACAGTTGCTTTTGCTGTTCCGACCCATGCCTGAGGATGGCCTCGACCGCGGCCTGGGTCAGTAACGGACATAACCCGAATGACATGTTCGATGCATGCCACATTTCCTGCACTGCCGTTGCTAACAACCACGGCAGGCCTTGGCCACCATAGTCAGGGTCCAGCGCCAATCCGTTCCAACCCCCTTCGATAAAGGCGTCATAAGCCTGTTGCCAACCATCCGGTGTCTGCACCTTGCCATCAACCAATCGCGAACCTTGCCGATCACCGTTTTGATTAAGCGGCGCTAATACTTCGGACGTGAGCTTGCCGGACTCCTCCAAGATCGCACTTACGACATCCGGTGTCGCCTGCTCCAGCCCGGGTAGGACGGCGACCGATTCAAGCCCAGCCAGTTCGTTTAGCACAAACTCCATGTCGGTGATCGGCGGTGCATAACTAGTCATGACCTGATTTACTCCTCATAAATTGCCGAAACCTAGTACCGCGGCCTCGGCCGCGGCAATGTCTACGCCGGCGCGGGGCCATACCACCGACCATGGCGCAATAGTGCGACCACCACGATCACGTTCTTGCGCCGGCAAGATGTCTTCTGCCGGCCAGCGTCCAGATATCAACGAATCGGCATACGCCGACGGTAGTCCGCATTCTCGCATCTTGGTCGCTGCGGTTTGATGATCGTAGCTAAGCGCGCAATGCTCAACCCCGATGGCTTCATTCCTAGGATGAAGCACACTGTACCAAACACGAGGCGTGCCATCGTTGGCCGGTAGCCCGATGACACCGGCATTGTGCCATAGATGTCCGTCAACAATTTGGCTAAACGGCAACCCGCAGTGGCCGGCGATAACGCCATCTGTGGCCGCTTGTTTGCATTCAGCCAACTTGTCAGCGCCTGCGTTTGAAGCGAAAACGAAACGGTTGATCTGGCTTACGCTACCGTGAATCGCAATAAGCCGCCGCCCACCTAACCTCAGGTCTATTTGCCGGGGCAAGCCCCGCATCCATGTCTTGGCGTGTGCATCAAGCGCACGGCTTGCGTAGGCGAACCACTGCGTCGCCAGCAGGTCACACGCGCTACCCTTCTCAAAGCCGCAACCACAATCCGATGAGTCCGCCGCCAACGACTCTTCGCAGTTCCCCATCACCACCGCGATATCGGTGGCGCGGATCAGATCTACGGTCGCTTGCGGATCGGCACCATAGGCAACGACGTCACCGGTACAAAGCATGTGGTCGGTGGGGATGCCCCGCGACGCAGCCGTCATCATCAGCGCTTGTAGCGCCTCCAGATTGCTGTAGGGGCCACCAAACACCAAGATGGGCGCGTCGAATTCACCGATCTCTAAACAAGCCGTCATTACGCCGTCCTAACTAGCTGCCAATTTTCACTAATCAAATAACCCCTGCCGCCTCAAGCGCAGCCAGCTTGTCATCGCTATAACCGGCCTCGGCCAGGATCTCTTTACTATGTTCGCCGTGGCCGGGTGGCGGGCGCCCAATAGTGAACTCGAAATCGCTTAACTTCAACGGAAACGCAAATTGCGGAACATCACCTCCGGTGACGAACATTTCACGTGCCTGCAACTGCTCATTGTTCATGCATTCAGTAAGGGTCAACACCGGGGCAACACAACAGTCGACGTCGGCGAACCTCTTTGTCCAATAGTCCTGGGTGTTGGAACCAAAGATAGCGGCGACTTCGGCCTGCACCCAATGCGCTGCCGCCCCACTCACCTCGTGCCTTGAAATCAAATCGGGCCGCTCGATTTCCTCGCAGAATCGCTGCCAGAACTTCTTCTCCAGCGCACCCAAGGCCATATAGCGGCCGTCGGCCGTTGCGTACAACCCATAACAGGGTAGCCCGCCGGACAGGGTGTCCGTGCCCCGTGGGCGTACGGCACCGTCGGTGGCCATCGCTACTAGCGGTATCACACTATGGGCAAGCGCACAATCAGTCATGGAGACATCGATATAACGCCCCTGACCTGAGCGTTGCGCATCCAACAACGCGGCCAAGATACCCATGGCCGCACTCAAAGAGCCGCCGGCGAGATCTGCGAGCTGGAAGTTGGGCACCGCCGGCGCCCCGTCCCGCCGGCCAATCTGGTCGCTGATACCCGCATACGCACAATAGTTGATGTCGTGACCGGCTTTTTCACGATAGGGACCGGTTTGACCATAGCCGCTGATCGAACAGTAAACGATGCGTGGATTGAGCGCCCGCACCGCCTCGTAACCAATACCAAGCTGATCGACCACGCCGGGGCGAAAGCCCTCAATCACCACGTCGACGTCGCCGGCCAGATCAAAGAACGCCTGCCGCCCCAGTGCCTGTTTTAAATCAAGCTTAAGGCCGCGTTTGTTGCGATTACTTACTAGAAAGTAAGGCGACGTGGCTTTGTTGCGCGCCCCCAGGGATCGCCCGTAATCCCCGTGCCACGGGTCCTCGATCTTGATGACGTCGGCACCCATGTCGGCGAGGTGTAATGTGCACATTGCACCCGGCAACAGCCGGGTAAGGTCCAACACGCGTATTCCGGCTAGTGGCTTGGCTCGCATTATCAGTACTCCTTCGTCGCTTTCTTGCAATCTGCCGTAGTCGCCGCTTGCGCGTCAACGGACATTTCTAACTCCCGCCAGCCCGCGGGTGTCGCGGCCTCGAGAATAGGCGAGTTTCCAATCCTTCTGTACCTTTTGCGCTCGCCAGAAAGACCCGATTAGAGTTAAGCCGTTAGCTACCGCTAAATTGTCAAGGTATTGAAAACACTGACGTTTTGGGACCAGAAATGCCGCTCTGTGTCGCATGGAAATCCGCATTGTCGCGCCAATAGCCATAGAATGCAGCGAAAATCACCGATCTGCCTGGGGCCATTCTCGAACGTCTGCACCGAGCCAAAAATAAGTGGTTGATTTTAAATTACAATCTTATTACGGGTGGGTATTGTCAACAAATTGGCATGCAGTTTGCGTTAGCTATTAACGGTACCCGCCCATCCGTGGGCTTCTTTAAATACAGACTGTACAGATGATTAGTAGTTCTCATTTCCGCGTAGTAACGCACTGCCTAGGCACACGCTCACAAGCGTGGGCTTTGTCGCGTGTGCCCCTACCATGCCACCGGAAAACCCCGGTAACAAAGTCCCGCCCTGATACGTTGTATCTGCTGGGCGGCGATAACCAAAGCCAATCTAGTTGCGCGAGTAGAGAACACATATTTTAGAGGAGAGTTGATCGAAATAGCGAAGACATAGGCAAATTTACCAAACCACCGATAAGGGCTGCTTTACCGAAAGGTAGAGTCTGCAAAGCCGGGACCTGGAACCAACATGGTTACACCGGCTGCCGAAGTGGATATCCGTATGGATCCGTACCGGCCTGCCCTTAGGAGCAGGTTTTTTTATGCCTAGGAAATGCACTGACAGACGTGATGAGCATCATAGCGAACCTGAGATCCACGGATGGGTCCGCTAGAGGTAGCCACAGGAAAACGATAACCGCGTCGTTGCTTGCGCTGGCGCTGCTCATGCGTTCGCTTGCACCCACCTCAGCGCGGGCCGCGGTCACCCGGACTAACGGCGATAGTTGCCGACGCATAAGCACCGGCCTTGCGGTCAGACGCTCGACCCGGTGGGCTGTTGCGCGTTTGTTTGAGGCGCTCTTGATCCAGCTCTTGCTCGGTTTCGCCGTTGGGGTGGCCGGATACGGGCTCGCTCGGGCAGCCCCCGTGACCTACCACACTCAGCACAGCACGGGGGTCAGCGTCGCCCCCGGGGTTACCACCGACTGGGGAGTTTGCGACTCAAGACCCAGCGGCCCGGCCACGACACTGATGGACACTGGTGCCTTTGATTGTTTCAGTGACGAAGTTGATCTCAGTTCAGCAGGCATCTTCTTTGAGTCATACAATAACACCGCCTTCGGCGCCGCCACGGCCGTTACCGGCATAAGCTTCGATGCGGAATTCGATGGTGGGAGCCCCTGGACCTTCCGCGCCACCTTGTTTTATGTAGATGCGGCGGGGGCGAAAACCGATCTTGGTTCGGTCACCCAGGCTTATCCAGCCGGTAAGGATTCTACCCCGACTGATTTATCGACTATTAGCGGCACGGTCCCTGCGGGAAGTAAGCTTGGTTTCAGGGCAGAAAGCATCACCAGTAGTACCAACAGTCTCCGCATCGGCTCCGGTTTTGGCGGCAATGTGATCGTGGATGAAAGCGCGCCTTTTGGCGGTTGCGGACCCAATCTGGTGATGGTGACCAGGGATGGCGCGTTCGGGAACAATTTTGACACCCCCAAGAAGACGCTGTTTGAAAGCTGGGGATACACGGTGACGGCCATTGACGATGATGATCCTCAGGCAACCTTTGATACCGCCGCGGCGTCCAACGACGTGATGTTCATCAGCGAATCGGTTCAAAGCCCTAATGTAAACACCAAGGCCAGGGACCTGAATATCGGGATTGTGGTCGAGGAAAGAGCTATCGAAGATGACATGGAATTTGCCGACATTCATACCCCGACCAACATCGGCGGGACCCAGATTAATGTCAGCGACAACACCCACTATATTACCACCTCATTCGCTACCGGTAACCTAACGGTCTATACCGCCGCAGACACTCTTTACAGAACTGAGGGCACGCTCGCTCCCGGTGCACAGCTGCTGGCTACAGAGCCCGGAGGCGGTTTCCAGACACTCTTCGCCTTTGAGTCCGGTACTCAGCTAGACACCGGTACCGCCGCCAACCGGCGTGTGGGCTTCCACTTCATCAACTCCTCAGATCCCGTCAACTGGAATAGTAACCTTGATACCTTGCTACGCCGGTCACACGAGTGGGCCAGCTGTGGCGTCGCTCCCAATCCTCTTGTAGATCTGTCGTTAACCAAGGTGGTGGACAACGCCACCCCCAACGTCGGCAGCAACGTCGTCTTTACCCTGACGCTACAAAACGCTGCTGGCATGAGTGACGCCACCGGGGTTGCAGTAACTGATCTACTGCCTACCGGTTACAGTTATGTCAGTGACACTCCCAGTGTGGGCACATACGACAACGGCACGGGCGTCTGGACTGTTGGTCCGCTGTCTCAAGGTGCCAGCGCCACTTTGGATATTACCGCCACGGTCTTGGGCAGCGGAAACTACAACAACTATGCGGAGGTCACGGCCGTCACCGAGCCGGATCTCGACTCGACCCCGAACAACAGCAGCACCACCGAGGATGACGATGCCGAGCGGTCGACTACGCCGGTGTTCCCGGTTATATCCCTCGTCAAAAGCGCCGACGTCGCCACCGCCAAGCCGGGCGATACGATCACCTACACCCTGACCTACGGAAACTCGGGGTCCGGCGACGCCACCAACCTGGTGATCACCGACACGATTCCGGCCAACACCACGTTGGTCCCGGGGAGCATCACCGGCGGCGGCACGGAGAGCGGCGGCGTCATCACCTGGAACTTAGGATTTCTCGGGGCCGGCCAGATCAACCGTACGGTGGATTTCGCGGTGACCGTCGATGCCGGCACCCTGGCGGGGACCGTGATCGACAACGACGCCACCGCCAACTTTGACGACTCGGGGGGAAATCCCCAGACCCCTGTCACCTCCAACACGCTTAGTATCACCGTCGATCAGGTCGGCGGGGTCACGGTGGCGCCGGATCAGAACGGATCCGTTTCCTCCGCCACCGGCAGCCAGGTGGACTACGGTTTCGTCGTCACCAACACCGGCAACGGTAACGACGAGTTCGACCTCTCGCTGCTGAAATCAGGGCCGTTCTTCTGGCCCGCGGATCTCCTGGACGCGACCGGCACCATACTGATCGCACGCGACGCCGACGCCGACGGCATCTGGGACTTCGTGGACCCGGCGTTCGACTTCGATGCCGACGGCCTGCCCGATACTGGGACCTTGGGGCCGGGCGGCACGTTTAACGTGATCCTGCGCCTCACGGTGCCCGTCGGGACCAACCCGGGCCATCAAGAAGTGACATCGCTGGTAGCGACGTCGCACTTCGGCCCCATCTCCGATCGGGCCACGGCCACCTCGACCGCCGTCTCCAACGCGGACGCACCCAGCATTGAGTTCACGAAATCGGACAGCCCTGATCCGGTGTTTGCGGGCAACAACATCAACTTCAACATCGCCTACAAGAACACGGCGAACAGGAAGGCGACCCAGGTCGTCATCGTCGACAGCATCCCGGCCAACTCGACCTACATCGCCGGCAGCGCAGGCGGGCCACCGGGGGTAACCTTCGAGTTCTCCACCAACAACCGCGCCAGCTGGGGCCCCGAGCCGGGCGACCCCACCACGGTCACCGACATCCGCTGGATCGTCGGCGACGTCAAAGCCAACAGCTCGCGCAAAACAGTGCGGTTCAGGGTCCAATCGGATCCCTTGCTTCCAGACGGGAGCGTCATCGACAACACAGCGACGTTCCAGAGCAACGAGCTGCCCGACATCGACGCGACCTCTTCCACGACGGTCAAGGCAGACGTCTTGTTCACCGACAGCACCAAGACGGTGGTGCCCCTGTCCGGCACAGCCGGAAGCACGCTGAGCTACACGATCTTCGTCGAGAACAGCGGAGGCGTGGACGGCACCGGTGTTGTGGTGACCGACCTGATCCCCGCCGATACGACCTATGTGCCCGGATCGATCACCGGGCCCGGCGCCGATGATTCGGGGGCGCCGACGCTCGTCTGGAACCTCGGCGTGGTCGCTAACAAAAGCACCGTCGGCCCCCTCACCTACCAGGTGATCGTCGACAACCCCGTGTCTGCCGGCACCTTCTTCATAGAGAACGTGGCCAGCATCGACAGCGACCAGACCCTGTCGGTCGATACCACTAAGGCCACGACCGTGCTCAGTGCTGCGCCGCTGTTTATAACCAGCACCAAAACGAGCACCGACGTAAACGGCGGCATCCTGGCGACGGGGGACACGATCCTGTACACGGTCCAAGTCATCAACTCGGGTGACATGGATGCGTCGGGGGTGGTGGTCAACGACCCGGTCCCCGCCAACACCACCTACGTTCCCGGTTCCATCGGTGGACCCGGGGCCGACGATTCGGGGGCGCCGAACCTCGTCTGGAACGTCGGGACCTTGCCCGGATTAGGCGGCTCGGCGACACTCACCTTTCAGGTCACGGTTAATGGGGGGGTTCCCGCGGGGACCGTGATTAGCAACGTGGCCCAGATCACGAGCGACCACACGGCGCCGGTCGACACGCCCCCCGACCAGCGAACCGTAGCCGGCGGAACGACCGGCACCATCCAGAGTACGACGCCCATCGTGCCGGGCGCCAACGTGCTGATCCGGATCACGGACGCCGATCTCAACACCGATCCCGCCACTTTGCAGAGCTTCACGGAGACCACGACAAACTCGGTGACCGGGGAGAGCGAGCTTCTCACCTACACGGAGACCGGGGCGGACACGGGAGTGTTCGAGGCGACCGTTGCCACCGTGTTCGGGACCGTGGCGGGCACGAACGACGACGGCATCTTTAATGTGCAAGGCGGTGACACCCTCGACACCACCTATAACGATGCCCTGACTGCCTCGGGAGGACCGGGGACGGTCACGGCGATCACGGTCGTAGTCAGCGGCGGGACCACGGGCACGTTGAGCTCGACCACGCCGATCGTGCCCGGAGACGTGGTCACCCTCACCCTGACGGATGCCGATCTCGATACCGATCCGCTCGTGGCGGAGACCCATACTCTGACCACCACGAATGCGGTGACCGGAGAGAGCGAGACGCTCCTCTACACGGAGACCGGCGTGAACACCGGGGTCTTCACGACGACCGTCGCCAGCGTGTTCGGGACGGTGGCGGGGACGGACGACGATGGCACTTTCAACGTGCAGGCGGGCGACAGATTAGTCACCATCTACAACGACGCGCTGACTGCCGCAGGCGGCCCCGGCGTGGCGACGGCCACTACCGACGTGGTAAGCGCGGGGGTCTCGGGTGCAATCTCCGCCACGGCAACGATTTTCCCGACCGAGTCAATCATGATCACTGTCACCGACGCCGACCTCAACACCAACAGCGGGGTCGCGGAGACGACCACCGTCACAGTGGACAACCCGACCACGGGAGAAAGCGAAACCGTAACGCTCACAGAAACCGGCGTGGACACAGGCGTCTTCACCGGCACGCTGGCGACCTCTGAAGGGGCCGTTGCGGATCCAACGGTAGGCGTTCTGGCTGTCGCCAATGGCGACCTCGTGACGAGTACTTACAACGACGCGATCAGCGATACGGGCGGACCGGCCACTCAAACCACCGACACCACGGTCGATGCGGTGGCCGATGTCAGCCTCACCAAGGACGACGGCGTCACCAATGTGAACGTCGGCGGTACGCTCACCTATACGTTGACGATCGCCAACGCCGGGCCCAACGCCGCCGGCACCGGCGTCACGCTCACCGATACGCTGCCTGCCAACGTCACGGTCAATGGCGGCGCCGCCGGGGTGGTCGCGCTCGCCGGCGCCAATGCCGCCGACTGGACGTGTAATTCCGATGCCGCCAGCCCGCAGGGGATCGGCTGCACCACCACGGTGTCGATCGCCGCCGCCGGCAACAGCATCATCAGCTTCACCACCGATGCGATTCCGGCCGTGCTCGCCGGCGTGACGCTCACCAACACCGCCACCGTCAGCGCCGATCCGACCGTCGTCGACGCCGTGCCCGGCAACAACACCGGCACCGATACCGACACCACGGTCGATGCGGTGGCCGATGTCAGCCTCACCAAGGACGACGGCGTCACCAATGTGAACGTCGGCGGTACGCTCACCTATACGTTGACGATCGCCAACGCCGGGCCCAACGCCGCCG
>Ga0224508_10005056_pt1 | contig 10687 bp, 9 predicted proteins | sample SF_Jan12_sed_USG_4_FD_170157 | JGI IMG/M metagenome (GOLD analysis project Ga0224508, IMG submission 170157) | Sediment microbial communities from San Francisco Bay, California, United States - SF_Jan12_sed_USGS_21 | ecosystem: Environmental > Aquatic > Marine > Sediment | place: USA: California... | reverse complement strand
CCTGGCGGCCGTAACGTCCGCGAAGCTGATTGTCAACCCGGCGTTATTCGTTACGCTCGATGCTTAGCACATGTAAGCCCCCGGCTTTGACCACCTGCTGGTGACGGATATCCCAGTCCTGCTGAACTTTCTGTGCGGCGGCTTCATCGTCGCTGAGGGCGGCTAACTCCATCTGCAAATTACCGCCGAGCACGATATCTGTGCCACGCCCCGCCATATTAGTTGCGATGGTCACTGTACCGGGTCGTCCTGCTTGGGCAATGATTTGTGCCTCACGCTCGTGGTGTTTGGCATTGAGTACTTGATGCTCAATAGCCTCTTTCTTCAACAGGTCAGAGAGATGCTCCGAACTTTCTATGGAAGCCGTGCCCACTAGAGTGGGTTGCCCCCGCTCGTGGCAATCTTTGATGGCCAGAAAAATAGCGTCAAATTTTTCCTTTGTGGTGCGGTAAACCAGATCTGGCCGATCATCACGGATCATCGCTTTGTGGGTCGGCACTACCACCACTTCCAATCCATAAATCTGGTAGAACTCAGCCGCTTCGGTATCGGCTGTGCCAGTCATTCCTGCGAGCTTGTCGTACAGACGAAAATAGTTCTGAAACGTAATAGAAGCGAGGGTCTGATTCTCTTGTTGGATCTTCACCCCTTCTTTCGCTTCAACAGCCTGATGCAGTCCATCTGACCAGCGTCGTCCCGGCATCATGCGCCCGGTGAACTCGTCGATAATAATTACCTTTCCGTCTCGTACTATGTAGTCAACATCGCGCTGGAATAGTGCATGGGCGCGAAGTGCCGCGTTTAAGTGGTGCAGCAAAGATATATTCGCGACATCATATAGACTGCTACCTCCCGGTAGCAGTCCGGCCTTCTCAAGAAGCTGTTCCCCCGCCTCGTGACCGGTTTCGGTTAGGTGGACTTGACGGCTTTTCTCATCCACCGTGTAGTCGCCCGGACCGTCCTCGCTTTCCTGTTTTTGCAGCTTCGGAACCACCACATTGATCTTGTTGTACAGATCCGTACTTTCCTCGGCCGGACCCGAGATAATCAGGGGGGTACGCGCCTCATCAATCAATATCGAATCAACTTCGTCCACAATGGCGTAGTCCAACCCCCGCTGCACCCGCTCCTCGGCGCTAAACGCCATATTGTCTCGTAAGTAGTCAAAGCCAAACTCATTGTTAGTTCCATAGACCACATCGGCGGAATAAGCCTCACGCTTTGCACTAGAATCTTGCCCCGAAACAATGACGCCGACGCTTAGCCCGACACACTCATATATCTTGCCCATCCATGCGGCATCGCGCTGCGCAAGATAATCGTTCACCGTCACAATGTGCACCGGATGCCCACCGATCGCATTGAGATAAACAGGCAGGGTTGCGACCAGTGTCTTGCCTTCTCCGGTACGCATCTCCGCGATCTTCCCCTGGTGCAGCACCATACCGCCGATAATTTGTACATCAAAATGACGCATTCCGAGGGTACGATTCGCGGCCTCCCGCACCACCGCAAAGGCTTCCGGCAGAAGTTGGTCGAGCGACTCGCCTTGCCGAGCACGATCCCGAAATTCATCGGTCTTAGCAGCAAGTGCCTCATCCGACAGCGAACTGATCTCCGGTTCCAGCGCGTTCACGGCCTGAACAGCTCCAGTCATACGCTTGATAAGACGCTGATTGCGGCTGCCGAATACCTTTTTCAGTGCAGTGTTAAACATCTAGCAGAGATATCGGTTCAGATGGTGTGTATAACAGGCGTTCCCGAGAGCTGTCATGAGCCCAGGTTGTAGAAACGTCACTGGTTCTCGGCAGCATGTCGAATCGATCTAAAGTGACAATACGTGCCGCCTACCGGCGCACATAGCACCACTAACCACTTAGCAGCATCCGGGATAACCGGACTCACTGTCATTAACAAGAATATGGTTCGAATGGCGCCAATTATCAACTGGTAGTCTTCAGGTATTCCCTTGGGTTGACGGCCTTGCCCTCCTTTAACACCTCGAAATGTAGATGGGCTCCGGTGGACCGGCCGGTGGATCCCACCACACCAATCACCTGGCCTTTCTCTACTCGCTCGCCGACATGCACCTTTGACTCCATCAGGTGGGCATAACGGGTGGCGTAACCACCACCGTGGTTAACCTCGAGTAGCAGACCGTAACCAGGGTCGTCCCGGATCACAGTAGCGATGCCTGCGGCGATCGCCTTGATTTCGGCGTTTGGATGATTAGCGATGTCAACCCCACGATGAAACGTCTTTTGTCCGGTAAAAGGGTCCCTGCGATAACCGTAAGACGACGAGACCCACCCCCCCTTAGTTGGCCATCCCACAGGCTCGATCTCGCGCTGCAGATCGCGTTTCATCAATAGCGTTTGTAGCACCCCCAACTGGGCGTAGCTTACTTTCGCCTGCAGTGACAAATCTTCCAGAGATCGAAAAAAGGCAGTGTCGTGCGGCTCACTGACATCTTCCAATGCAGCGGGCCCTCCTAGAGGTGGAGGCTCACCGAAATTGAAGTCATCCCCTTGTAACCCCGCTATTGTTGTCAGTCGCGCTCCCAGGGCATCGATTCTCATCATTTGGGCTTGCAGTGCGCCAAGCTTAAGTCCGAGAGTATCGAAATGACTCTTGCTGGTTTGCCGCACATCGTCTATATCGCGCATCTGGGTACGAATAGAATCCTCCAGATACGTAATACTAGCCGGGTCTATGCTAGGAATCTGGTAGCGTACCTGCGGTTCGGTGACGCGGAGACTACTAAGCCGTGCGCTCATTTGATAGATACCAGCGCCGACGGTCACTGGCAGAATCAACCAAAACACTATTGCGAGTCCAACAAGGACCCGTGCAGTTAAGCAAATATGGTGGCTTGCTTTGCCATCTTTGTCCGGTATCAGGATAATCTGCATTCTATAAACAACTCCAGCAAGCAAACGGTTAGCGTTATGCGGCAATCTGCGTTTCGGCGCCTCTCCTCCATCCTCGACGCAGGGCTCGATTGGCGCAACGACAAGCTGACTCAGAAGTCTCAGATCAGCAAGTTACGTGAAACGTGGCGCGAGATCATCTCTGATCCTGTGGCAAAACACGCTCGACCCATCCATTATGATTCGGGGCGACTGCTGATCGGGGCAGACGCATCAGTGTGGGCCAGCGCGTTGCGCCATCAATCTCGTTCCATACTGAAATCTCTTCATGAGCACGGATACCTTGAAATCAGCGAGCTAGCGATCAAGGTCCTCCCTGAGGAGTCGGCCACCCCACACACAGTGACCATCGCTAAAACGGTGATGTCTCGGCAAACTGGACATCTGCTACGAGAAGCGGCGCAGGGTATCGAAGATGTGGACCTAAAGTCTACCCTCAAACGGCTCAGTCGATTATCCGGGTCACACGACTAGTATACCCCCGCCGCGGCTCAGTCGATTATCCAAGGCTCAACATTGAAATCAGCACGGTCTCCGTAGACTCATTCGATTATTCAAGACTCAGACCGGTTAGCGAGGACACACGATAGGGATACAGTGTTCATACCTGAGACGGTTAGCCCTGCTCACGATTCTGACCCGCTGGAACCGTCTGAGTCGGCATGCTGCACCGGATCGGTTGGCAATGGGTGACCACGGTGATGCCGATACTGAGATGTACCCGAGGGCCGTGCCGTTGCCGCCAGCAGCGGACAGGGGAACTAACGAAAACGGGTGAGAATCAATTAGGTTGCCGGCGCGGTGCGCACGAATGATATGGGCGCTTGCTCGCTATCCTCGAATGAAACCAACTCCCACGCGCCGCGATCAGCTACCAAGTTACGCAGTGCCATATTGTTTAGGGCGTGGCCCGACTTATAAGCGTGAAATGCGCCAATCAACGGGTGGCCGAGCAGATACAAATCACCGATGGCATCTAATACCTTGTGCTTTACAAACTCATCTTCGTAACGCAGCCCATCATCGTTCAATATATGAAACGAGTCCATCACAATAACGTTGTCCAGGCTACCGCCGCGTGCCAAACCCGCATCCCTTAACGCTTCAACCTCCTGCATGAAGCCGAAAGTACGAGCACGGCTGATCTCTTTCACGAAAGAAGTCGTCGAAAAGTCCACGGATGCGATCTGCGAAGAATTCTTGAATATTGGGTGGTCAAAATCTATGGCAAACGAGACCTTGAATCCTTCCAGGGGTTCAAATCGTGCCCATTTATCACCGTCTTCGACCTTGACAGTCTTCTTTACGCGGATAAATTGTTTTGCGCTACCTTGCTCTTCAATTCCCGCGGATTGAATCAAAAAGACGAACGGTCCCGCGCTGCCGTCCATGATTGGTACTTCTGGCGCTGTCAAATCAACAAAGGCATTGTCGATCCCAAGCCCAGCAAAGGCAGACATCAAATGCTCTACGGTTGAGATCTTGACGCTATCGATTTCCAAGGAAGTCGACAATCGTGTATCGCCGACGTTCTCGGGCCGTGCGGGTACCTCCACTGCAGGCTCGAGGTCCACCCGTCGAAATACGATGCCGCTATTTGGCGGGGCTGGACGTAGTGTGAGGTAGACTTTTTCACCGGTGTGCAGACCCACGCCGGTGGCGCGAATGACGTTTTTAAGGGTTCGTTGTTTGATCATGCGACCGCACTTGCTTGTTCTTGTCCTTAGTTTTGCCAGCACAGGCAAAACCCCTTGAGCGGGTCAATCAGAGGTGCCAACAACCCTGGCCCCATACATCTTCCCGAGATCGGGCGAATGCTACACGATCTCAACATATTTGTGTACCGTCAGCTTGGCCCCAGCCTTGATTTCCGAGGAGCGCCATCACGCGCTCCCTGGCCTGTCAATCCGCTTGCTTGCGCAGGAATGCGGGGATATCTAGATACTCGGTATCGACCTCCTCCGCTGCGGCCGCCACAGCCGTCTGACCGCCACGGCGATTACGGATCACCGTAGGGGTGTCCAGATCGTCATAAGTCGCCACTGGGGACCTAGAGTGCACTACCTTGTAGGGTTTTGCCTTCCTAAACCCCCGCCCAATTCCGGTGGCTACCATAGTCACCCGCAAATCACCCTCCACTTCAGGATCTAGTACGGTGCCAATCACTACCGTGGCGTCGTCGGACGCGAATTCGCGCACAATATCGCCTACCTCTGCAAATTCCCCAATAGCCATGTCTACTCCTGCGGTCACATTCACTAGGATGCCGCGGGCCCCGGATATGTTTATATCCTCCAGCAGGGGGCTCGACACCGCAGCCCGAGCTGCCTCCGCCGCACGGTCTTCACCACTTGCCACCGCCGACCCCATCATCGCCAAACCCATCTCTGACATCACAGTACGCACATCGGCGAAATCCACGTTGATCAACCCAGGCATGGTGATGAGTTCAGAGATCCCCTGTACCGCGTTTTGCAGTACCTCGTTGGCGCGGGCGAATGCATCTAGTAGTGTAGCCTGGCGTCCCATAACTTCCAGGACTTTTTCGTTTGGAATAGTGATCAGAGAGTCGACGTGTTTGGACAGAGCCTCGATTCCTTCTTCGGCTATGCTCATACGTTTCTTACCTTCGAACGGGAATGGACGGGTAACCACTGCCACCGTAAGGATTCCCTGCTCTTTGGCGAGTTGGGCCACAATCGGGGCGGCGCCAGTCCCGGTACCACCGCCGAGCCCGGCGGTGATAAACACCATGTCCGCACCTTGCAGTGCCTCCGCGATTCGGTCGCGATCCTCTAGAGCCGCCTGTCTTCCGATGTCAGGTTCGGCGCCAGCACCCAGACCCTTGGTAAGATTGGTGCCGAGCTGCAGAATGGTCTCTGCAGTTGAGCGACCCAATGTCTGTGAATCGGTGTTGGCATTGATGAACTCAACGCCGTCGATCCGAGAGCCAACCATATGGTCTACCGCATTACCGCCGCCTCCACCGATGCCTATTACCTTTATAACTGCCTGCTGCCGTACAGTATCTAATAGCTCAAACATTTCGCATCCTCCACAGTTGATCTTGTTGCCCAGTCACCTCGATACCAATCGACTTAAATTCAAAAGTCTTGCGTGTTATCTCGCGTCGTCTCGTTCGCATCGGCTTTCACCTCTCAAAGTTAAAATCCACCCTGAAACCAACTTTTCATGCGGGCAAACACCGCACCAAAACCAGAATCCATCTTTTCTTCCTGCACCTTGATACCGCGGTTGCTGAAACCAAACTGTATTAGCCCGACACCCGTCGAATAGATGGGGTTCGTGACCACTTCACTGAGTCCACCAACGTATTGAGGCATTCCAATCCTCACTGGCATGTGAAATACCTCCTCAGCGAGATCTGCCATGCCCTCCATCTTCGAGCTACCTCCGGTCAACACAATTCCTGACCCCAACAATTCTTCAAAACCACTACGCCGCAGTTCCGTCTGAGCCAATCCATAGAGTTCTTCAATTCGAGGTTCGATCACCTCAGCCAAGGTCTGCCTAGCCAACTTACGCGGCGCTCGGTCGCCCACACTCGGCGTTTCAATGGTGTCATCGCTACTAGCAAGCTGCGCTAGCGCACAGCCATACTTTTGTTTGATCTCTTCGGCAGCTAGGGTCGGGGTTCGCAGTGCAACTGCGATGTCATTGGTTATCTGATCACCTGCGATAGGAATCACCGCCGTATGGCGAATGGCCCCGTCGGTGAACACTGCAATATCAGTAGTGCCGCCACCGATATCTACCAGACAAACCCCAAGCTCTTTTTCATCTTCACTCAACACCGCGTGACTGGAAGCCAATTGCTCTAGGATGATGTCATCAACCTCCAAGCCACAACGGCGTATGCACTTGATGATGTTCTGCGCGGCGCTTACGGCTCCAGTAATAATGTGCACCTTTGCCTCCATACGCACCCCACTCATCCCCACCGGCTCGCGTATCCCTTCTTGCTGATCTATGATGAAATCCTGAGGCAGGATGTGTAAGATTTTTTGATCCATCGGAATAGCCAAAGCCTTGGCCGCCTCGATCACCCGCTCAAGATCGGCTTGCGCCACCTCTTTATCTCTTATCGCCACCACACCGTGAGAGTTGAAACTGTTGATGTGTGCCCCAGCTATCCCGGCAAACACCGAATAGATTTGACAGCCAGCCATCAGCTCCGCTTCTTCTACCGCACGTTGAATCGACTGCACTGTCGACTCGATGTTTGCAACGACTCCTTTCTTCATTCCTCGAGCGGGATGATGACCGACCCCAATGATTTCGACTTCCCCCGCCGGAGAGATTTCACCGACAATCGCCAATACTTTTGAGGTCCCGATGTCGAGACCAACGACTAGGCGGTCTTCGGCCTTCTTGTTCGTTTTTCGACCCCTCATGCCGCAGCATCTCCCCCTTGTTTGAGCTTCCACTTAACTGCGAAGCCGTTTGGATAGCGCAGGTCCACTTGTTCGATATCTGAGCTAAGCGGAAACAGTGTTGCGCTGAATGCCCGCGCGAATCGTGCGATGCGGGCCTCGAGATCTTGTTTGCCCAGCACCACCCTGAAAGCCCTTTGTGAGGAGACGCGGCCCCTTGCTTCAATTGAGGCAGCAGTGCGTTGGCCAACTGAGAGTGGTGCAACCTCGATCAACCATGAACCTCGCGGCGTTAGCGTCAACGCGTGAATACGCAGTCCACTCGCTGCCAGCAATGCACCCCAGTGTTGATAGCGCTTGAGCACCTGGCGATGACTGCCAGAGGGACCATCAAAGCGTGGCAGGCGTGTGGCTTCCAGTCCCGCCGGCACTTCCACAACGTCGCCATCGATGTCCAACCAAGCGGAATCACCCCATCGGGCTTGCAGAGAGTGCTCCTGCACACTAACTTCCAGTGCCCTCGGCCAGCGTCTACGAACAGTGGCTTTATCTACCCACGCCACTGACTCAGCAAGATGTTCGACCTGTTTCAATTCAAGAGCGAAGAAATTCCCGCTGGCGGCGGGCAAAATCACATCACGCAACAGATTTGAATCCACCTTGTTGAATTCGCCGCGCAAATGGATCGTTTGGATGGTGAACGCCTCAGGGCGCAGCAGCCGGTCCGTCCCGGCTGAAATCAACAGCAACAATATTGCTACTAGCGCCAGCGCGGCGATGATAGTTCGGCCGGGGCGCGAACTGTTCTCGCTATGCATCATTCAAATCCCTCTTCTGCCCAGGCAAGCTCTCCCATCACCCGGACTTCCAGTTCGAGCGCAACCCCCTGACTCACCAGGACTTGACGACGCATTCTCTCGATGAGTCGCTCGATGTCCGCAGCACGGGCCCCACCCCGATTAATGATGAAGTTCGCGTGCTGTTCAGAGACACAGGCCTGCCCCTCACAGGCGCCTTTTAATCCGGCTTCCTCTAGTAGCCGTGCGGCGTAATCTCCGGCTGGGTTGCGAAATACCGATCCCGCATTGGCGCTTTGGATCGGTTGGCTAGCGCCGCGCCTTTCCAAAAACTCGCTAATTCGAGTTTTGCCTTCGCTCACGTCACCTACGCCAAGTTTGAGCTCAGCAGCAATGAACCACTCGTCTGCAGGCTTTCTTACACTGCGGTATCCAACAATGAACTCATCAGCACTTCGAGTTTGGGTTCGTCCGCTCCTATCGACGGTTTGTACCGCCTCTACGATCTCCCAAGTCTCTCCACCGAACGCCCCAGCATTCATCTCGAGCGCGCCGCCAATAGTTCCAGGGATACCGGCAAGAAATTCAGCGCCCGTAAGCCCGCAACGAACACAGAAGCGTGCGACTTTCGCACCAGGCACACCCGCCTCAACCCGGACACGATCTCGAGCGATTTGTTGTAAGCCACGCAAACCTTTCTGGGTATGAACAACGGTGCCGCGAATACCTCCGTCGCGTATCAAAACATTGCTACCCAACCCCAACCATTCGATGTGATCGCAAGTAGTTGATGTACTCAGGAACGAAGCCAAGTCATCACCGTCAGCCGGAATAAAAAAACGGTCGGCTGGGCCACCCACACGCCAGCTAGTATGCCGGGACATTGGTTCATTAAGCCTGATTTGGCCTCGCACAGGTGCCGCCGAGTCCTCGAGATCGGAGCTCATTCTCACACCCATCATGCGCGACCACCTTCGTTGCTCGTGTACAAGCCGTGGTCACCGATTGACTTGGAAACAGATCCGATGTCACCCGCACCCAAGGTGACGATCACATCCCCATTACGAATAATTGCCTTTAATGCCCGCGGCAAGTCGTGCACATCGTCAATATATATTGGGTCGGCGTAGCCCCGTGCGCGTATCGACCGGCACAAGGCTAGTCCATCGGCGCCGCTGATGGGTGACTCACCTGCCGGATAAACTGCTGTAATGATCAGCGGGCCCTGTTCCGCCAGAACCTGGCTGAACTCGTCTAACAGATCTCGGGTGCGGGTATAACGATGTGGCTGAAACGCCACCACAAGACGTCGATCCGGCCAACTTCCTGACGCCGCGTTGAGGGTGGCTGCGATCTCGGTGGGATGATGCGCATAGTCGTCCACCAAAAGCACCTCTCCGTCAGGTATGGTAATGAACCCCCTCACCTGGAACCGTCGCGCGATGCCCTGAAACCCCTCTAGCCCTGCGCAAATGGCCTCATCTTGAACACCCAAGTTATCGGCCACAGCAATGGCAGCAAGCGCATTGAGCACATTATGCTCACCGGGCACAGCAAGAATGACTCGCAATTTCTCGGCGGTGTGCCGGCGAGAAACCTGAAAATTCATTTGCATACCATGTTGCTCGATCTCGCTCGCCCGGACATCAGCCTCTTCATTAACGCCGTAAGTCACTATGGGCCTACGAATTTGGGGTAACACTTCCCGCACCACAGGATCGTCAATGCACATAACCGCCAACCCATAGAACGGCAGGTTGTAAAGAAAGTCGACATAGGTTTGGCGCAGCCGGAAAAAATCTCCTTCGTAGGCGCTTAGATGATCAGCGTCTATGTTGGTAACAATGGCGATCAATGGCTGTAGGTGCAGAAATGAAGCATCACTCTCATCGGCCTCCGCCACCAAGTATTCCCCACTTCCGAGACGGGCATTACTGTTAACGCTGTTCACTTGCCCGCCAACCACAAAAGTCGGATCGAGTCCTCCCCGCGCTAGCACACTTGCCACTAAGCTCGTCGTTGTGGTCTTCCCATGTGTACCAGCGACCGCAATGCCCTTACGAAATCGCATCAACTCACCCAACATCTCGGCACGCGGAATTACCGGGATTTTTGCGTCGTAAGCAGCAATGAGTTCAGGATTGGCGTTAGCGATGGCTGTGGATGCCACCACCACATCACAGTCTCGAACAAGTCGCGCATCGTGCCCAATGTGCACGGTCACACCGACACTCTGAAGCCTGCGGGTCGCTGAACTATCCTGCAGATCCGAGCCTGACACCTGGTAACCTAGGTTGAACAAGACTTCGGCGATCCCGCTCATACCACTGCCTCCAATTCCGACAAGATGGATGTGTCTGACGTGATCACGCACCGAGTGCCTCCAAGCAGATACGCACCGTATCTACGGTTGCGTCGGGTTTACCTAGACGGCGTGATCTGGCCGCCATGGCTAAGGCTTTTGCTCGATCGCGGTGCAGGTTCGAAAGCGTTTGTTGCAAACGTTCTTCTGTGAGTTCGGACTCAGGAATTAGAATTGCCGCCCCACGATCCGCCAGATACAATG
>Ga0224508_10005054_pt1 | contig 10689 bp, 5 predicted proteins | sample SF_Jan12_sed_USG_4_FD_170157 | JGI IMG/M metagenome (GOLD analysis project Ga0224508, IMG submission 170157) | Sediment microbial communities from San Francisco Bay, California, United States - SF_Jan12_sed_USGS_21 | ecosystem: Environmental > Aquatic > Marine > Sediment | place: USA: California... | reverse complement strand
GGCTGCGCCGCGCGCTCGTCCACGAACCGGGCGTCGAAGTCGATCACATGGTCCCCGAAATGATGGAGCAGTTGCTCTTCGACGACATCCTTTACGGCGATCTTGCGCGCGACGAACACGGGCGCTTCCGACGGGTGATGCAACTTCTGGGGATCGACGTCGTCGATGCGTCGCAACTGCTCGCTGAGGCGTTGGAGCAGAACGAGGCCCGCGATTGGATCGTCGACGTCGTGCTCGCGCGACTCCCGCGGCGACGTCGTGAAGCCCTGCGCGAACTCGCCCCCGCGCAACTCGCCGACACGGTGGTCGCAGGACTTCGCGCGGATCCCGGCGGCAAGCGGTTGTATGAAATTCCACCGTTGGCGAACTGGTGTTTTCAACGCGATCCGCAGGTCGTGATTCAGGACCGGGTGCTGATCGCCTCGATGGCCACTCCCGCACGGCACCTGGAATCCTTGCTGACCCGCACGCTGTTCCTTTACCACCCGACGCTGAACGACGTCGCGGTCGGGATGGACCCCGCGGCGACCGACGTGCTGGACGAGGACCTTGCCGACCCGACGCGACCGACCGTGGAGGGTGGCGACGTGCTGATCCTCTCGGATCGGGTCGTGGTGGTGGGTTTATCCGAGCGAACCAATCGTGCGGGCGTCCAACGTCTCGCGCGTGCGCTGGCCCGAATCGATGACGGACCGCGTTGGTTGCTCGTCGTCGATCTGCCCCGCCGTCGCGCCTACATGCACCTCGACACGTTGTTCACACCGGCCGATCGCGATCTGTGCCTCGTCCACGCCCCGGTAATCCTGCCCGGAGGATCGGAACAGGCCGACGTCTTCGAATTCGACCTCGACGATCCGGATCTCTCCGCGAACGCGCGCCCCGATCTGCTGAGCGCGCTCAAGCGGCATTCGATCGATCTGGAACCTGTCTCATGTGGCGGTATGGACCCGGTATCGCAACAGCGCGAACAATGGACCGACGGCGCCAACACGCTAGCGCTCGCCCCCGGAGTCATCGCGGTGTTCGACCGCAATCGGGTGACGGCCGAACAACTGGATCGCAAGGGGTTCGAAATCGTCCAGGCTGAGGAACTGTTGCTTGGCAAACGCGAGATCGACATCGATAATCCGGGTCGGATCTGCATCCTGCTGCGCAGTCACGAGATGTCGCGCGCGCGCGGCGGCCCCCATTGTCTCGTCCACCCGCTGGTCCGCGACGACGTGGACTAACCCCGGGTTTAGTCCGGTGGGGCGGTCAGGAGGTTGAACTCGACAGCGGTGTAGTCCGCGGCGGGTTTCCACATTCCGTCCGGGGCCGATTTTTCCTGCACCGAGATCAGCTGTTCGGTCGAAATGAGTTTTCCCTGCGGCGTATCGAACGTGCGCACCAGCCGTACCGGGTAACCGTCAAGTGCGAACAACCGGCGAATCCAGTCGTCGGATCCCGGCTGGAGTGCCGTAATCTCCAGCATCAGTTGTTTGTACGAATCGAGGTCCAAGTCGAGATCGACGGTGTTCCACATCGTCATGTTGATCGTCGCGCCCATCGCGTCCGTGATGACCGCATCGTACTTCTTGACCGAATACTCGCCGAGTGTCTCGCTGCCCCCAGGCTGGACCGTCACGTCGGTCTTGCGCGCCTTCAGCACGGTTTTCCATTGTGGGAGTAACTCGGGCGGTACCATCGACTCAAAATCTATCGGAAGATCGAGTGCGTGATAGGTCTTGTCGGGGTGCGTGATCACGTACATTTTCGACGCGCTCTTGTCGACGATGACACTGCGATCCTTGCGGTCCTCGCGGAGGCGAGAATCGCCGACCCATATCGTGTAGGTTTCCGAGGGGCGCTTTTCACCACCGGCAATGAACGGCGGCTCGAGCTCCATGGTGATCACCTGGTCGGCCGCGGTCGTCCCGGCGGCCACGCACAGCGCCAAGGCCAACCCCAGAAACATTCCTCGAGAGCGCATCGATCCCCTCCTTTTCGAAGTTCACCCAGAATAGACCCGATCCCGGCCGCCTGCTACCCGGCGTAGAGTTGCAGGTCCGTCCCGACGCGATCGGCCATCTCCAGGGTCGCGGCCAGATCCGGATGCCGGACAACCAGATGCCCATCCGAGAGCAACGTGGCTTTCCAGTCCCGGCGTGGGGCGCCGTTCGGCAATAAATCGATCCGCACGATATGCGGCCCGTAGCGCGCAACGAGACGTTCCAAACCCTCGGTCCGACGGATCCGCCCGTCTCCGTGGGCGCGCTTGAAAACTACGGCGGCGTTGTACGGGCGTTCCCAGCGTCCCGAGAGTGTTCCTCGCACGACGGCTTCTCCCCAGCCGCTGAACGTATCGACGTCGCCGGCGAAGTTCATCAGGTCAACCGAACAGGCGCCGGGAGGTCGAGCCGCGACCTCGCAGAACACCGCCTCGCCCGAGGTCGTCAGAAACCACTCCATGTGGGTGAAGCCGGTGTCGAAACCCAGCGCGTCGAGCACTGCGGAACCCATCGCTCGCCCGGAGGCGAGCACGGGGTCGTCCACTCGTCGCAACGCAACGGTCTGGGGGCTGATCCACTCGAGCGATCGGCCGATCAACGGCCTGGGCCGGTACCAAGAAATATTGTGGTACAGGATCTTTCCCGACGCGCAGATCGTATCGAAAGTGTATTCCTCCCCGTCGATGAATTCCTCGACGGACAGTTCCGTCACGTGACGAAGCCGCGGCAACACGCTTTCCAGCGACGCGGCATCGTCGACTCGAAACGTATCCGCGGACCCCGCACCCGCCACGGGTTTGACGATCAACGGGTACCCGATCCGTTCCGCCGCGGCACGAACCTCCGTCTCAGTCGTCGCGAGGTGGTGGCGTGGGGTGCGGATCCCGCACTCATCGAGGCGTCGTTTCATCAACTCCTTGTCGCGAAACAGCCGGCTTTGCTCGACACCGAGTCCCGGGAGTTCCAGGGTCTTACGCAACAAGGCGGCGAGCAGGATCCCAGGTTCCCAAAGGCACTCGACACGGTCCAGCGGGAATCGTCGGTCGATCTCGCGGACGATGCGGATCATCTCCGGCTCGTCCCACAGACGATCGACCTGAACGTAATGCGCGAGCGCCCGACGGGCCTCGACGGGAAGCATCGACGAAGGCTGATCGCCGACACCGACCACCGTCGCGCCGGCCCGCGCAAGCCCGGCGGTGAAGGCGGGCATCTCCACGGGGAAACCCGGGGAAAAGATCAAGACGTTCATTGAAGCTCCACGCGAACCGTTTGCACCACCCGCTGCAATGCCTCGGCGACACGACCCGTGTCACGATCGCGAAACACGACGTAACCCTCGCCCTCATAACTGCTGGCGGGGAGTTGACCGAGTCGCGGCAAGCGCACCTCCACGGCCATCGAGCCGAAGCGGCGCTGGGCTTCGTCGAGACCGTGGATCCGTACCACCCGGCCGCTCCCCTGCCCGCGCAGGTACGCGATACCCGCGGCGTAGGCGCGCGGTGGCGGCTGGAAGCGTTCGAAAACCATGAGCTCGACCCACGCGGCGTAGAAATCGGTGTCGTGAGCATAGGAAATCAACGTCGTGAACTGAGCGCCCGGCGGCCGCGCCGCGATCTCCGAGACCGCGATGCTGCCGTCCTCGCGACGGAACCACTCCATGTGCGTCAACCCCGTGGTCATCCCCAGCGCTTCGAGCGTTCGAGCCCCGATACGCCGGACGTCGTCGTAACGCGGGTGATCGATCTCGCGAGGCAGCAGGACGGTCCATTGAATCCAAGGGTTTTCGAGAACGGCCAGTGGCCCCGGCCGATAATGCGTCAGCGAGTGCCAGACGGTTTCGCCGCGGATCGAGACGGCATCGAACGAGTGCTCTTCACCGACGACGAACTCTTCCAGCAGCAAGGGTCGTGTCGTGCCAGGCGGTGCCTTGAGCAAGTAGGCCTTCAGCTCTTCGGCCGAGGAAATGCGCAGCGTATGTGCCGCCGCAGCACCCGATGGGGGTTTGGCGACCAGCGGGAAGCCGAGTCGTTGCGCCACCTGCAAAGCCTCGCGCATGTTGGTTGCGCGACCGTGGCCGGCACAGGGGATGCCGGCATCGCGGAGGACGTTCTTCATACGATCCTTGTCGCGAAAGTTGAGCGCAGCGCCGGATGCGAGCCCCTCCACCCCCAACCGCTCACGCACCTCCGCCAGCGGGACCTGAAGTTGTTCCAGCGCACCGAGGATGCGCCGCGGCGGACGGCGCCCGCATAGCTCCAGGATGCCGGCCTCCAGGATTTCCGGCTCGAAACAATCGGTCACCCGGCGGTACCCGGCCAGGCGACCACGAACGTCGGTCGGGACGCGTTCGAGTGGGTCCTGGCTCACCAGACCCAGGGCCACATCCGGTAGCGCCGCCGCAGCGCGTACGAATCGCAGGGTCGTTTCCGCAAGAAACGGAGCAACGAAGACGACCGTTGTTCGCTCGGATCCCACTTTGCCCCCGTGTGCTAACCTGACAGTTGCTTAATCCTTGCGCGCCGGGCCAAGGCTAGCACGCGCCGTGGCTCGGGTTCACTCCGGATCGACACCATGTCTGGCGCCTTGAAGATCTGCTTCGCCGCCTCTGAGATCGCGCCGTTCGCCAAGACCGGCGGGCTTGCCGACGTGTCTGCCGCGTTACCACTCGAACTCCACCGGCAGGGGCACGACGTGCGTCAGTTCATGCCTTGCTATGCCGGGATTCAATCCGAAGGCGCGATGCTCGAACCGGTCGATTTCGCGCGGGATATCCCGCTCGAAATGGGTCCTCGAACGATGCATTTCACGTTGCGGACCGCTGCGCTTCCGGGGTCGAATCTTCCCGTGTACTTCGTGGATTACCCCGAGCTTTACCACCGTGGATCGATCTACACAGACGATCCCGACGAATACAGGCGGTTTGCCTTCTTTTGCCACGCGGTGATCCACGCGTGCCAGCACATGGGATGGGCCCCCGACATCATCCATTCCAATGACTGGCATACGGCCTTGATGCCCTTCTTGACCCGTTCGCGGTATTCCTGGGACGCCTTGTTCGCCCGTAGCCGGCATCTCTTTACGATCCACAACATCGGTTATCAAGGCGTCTTCCCCGCCGCCTGCGTCGACGAGTTGGGTCTTGGGCGTTGGGCTCACCTACTCGACCAGGACGATCTAAGGGCTGGCTGTGTGAATTTCCTGCGCACCGGTCTGATCTACGCGGATGCCATCACGACGGTCAGCCCGACCTATGCACGAGAAATTCAGACCGACGCATACGGCATGGGCCTCGACGGCCTGCTTCGCGCACGGAGCGATCGCCTGCTCGGTATCCTCAACGGGGTCGACTACGCCGAGTGGAGCCCGCAAAAGGACCGGCATATCCGGCACCGCTACTCACCGACGCGGCTGGCGGGTAAGGAGAAAAACAAGCAGCACCTACTCACCGAGCTTGGATTGCCCGCCGGGGGGTCGGCGCCGCTGTTCGGGATGGTCTCGCGGCTGACAGCCCAGAAGGGCATCGATCTGTGCATGACGGTGATGCCCGAATTCCTGGCCCGCGAAAATGCGATGCTCGTCGTGCTTGGATCCGGCGAAGCTCGTTACGAAGAATTCTTTACGCGGCTTCAGCAGCGCTTCCCCGATCGCGCTCTTTTCTATCGTGGATACAACGAGGAGTTGGCGCACTGGATCGAGGCCGGCGCCGATTTCTTCGTCATGCCTTCGCGCTACGAACCCAGCGGGCTGAACCAGATGTTCAGCCTCAAGTACGGCACGCTACCCGTCGTCCGACGCACCGGGGGGCTTGCCGACTCCGTCCAGGAGTTTGACCCGCGAGATGGAACCGGGACCGGGTTCGTGTTCGACCATTACACGCCGCAGGGCCTAGGGTGGGCGCTCGAGCAAGCGTTGGAGCTCTACCGGAAGCCCAAACTGCTGAGGACCGCGCGTAAGAATGCGATGGCCGTCGACCATTCGTGGAATCGGCGTACCAAAGAATATGTCGACCTTTACCGCAAACTCGTTACCGAAGCGCCGCCCGGGGGCGATTGAGGTGTTGTGATGCACGTCGTTTTCGTTGAACCCGCTTTCCCGCGCAACCAACGCGAGTTCGTCCACGGTTTGGCCGTGACGGGGGCGCAGATCACGGGGATCGGTGAAGCCTCCCACGAGGCGCTGGATCCCGAACTCAAGAGTTTCATGCACCACTACGAGCAGGTCCCCTCGGTAGTGCACGAGGAGTCGCTCCTGCAGGCTGTTCGGCGCTGCCAGAAACGCGGCTGGGTCGATCGGCTCGAGGCCACGGTCGAGGCGCATATCCTACCCACCGCACACGTCCGCGAGAAATGCGGCATTCCCGGGACGAGTGTCCGCAGCTCTTATCTCTGCCGCGACAAGCCCGCAATGAAGGAAGCCCTACGTGCCGCCGGTTTGCCGTGCGCGGCGTCCGACGGCGTGGCCTCGGTCGCCGAAGTTCGGGCATTCGTCGAGCGCGTCGGATTTCCCATCATCCTCAAGCCACGGGATGCGGCCGGGGCGGCGGGTACCTATCGCGTCGACAACGACAGTCAATTGAAGACTGCGATCGTCGCAACGGGTATCGATCGCGGCCTCCCCGCCGCCGCCGAGGAATTCATCGAGGGACACGAGGGCTTCTACGACACGATCTCCGTGGACGGACAACCCGTCCACGAGTTCGCCTGCCACTACTTCCCCAACGTCCTCGAGGGAATGCGCCAGCGCTGGATTTCGCCGCAGTTCATCGCGACCAACCGGCTCGAGGCCGCCCCCGGCTACAACGAGGTCCGGCGCTTGAGTCTCGATGTCGTCGAAACTCTCGGGCTGGCAACGACGGCGACCCACATGGAGTGGTTCTACGGCCCGAAGGGGTTGAAATTCTCCGAGATCGGATGCCGTCCACCGGGTGTCGGCGCGTGGGATCTGTACTGTGCGGGCAACGAGATGGACGTTTACAGCGAATGGGGACGCGCGATCGTCGGACTACCGCCCAAGCAACGCCCGTCCCGGCGGTATTCCGCCGGGATGATCGCACTGCGCCCGGAGCGCGACGGGCGCATCACGGGCTATAGCGGCCTGGATGCCGTACGTGAGAGGTTTGAGCCGTGTGTCGTCGATGCACACCTGCCACCGGCCGGGACACCGACTCAACCTGTCGAGGCCGGATTCATGGCCAACGCGTGGATGCGTTTCCGCCACCCCGACTACGATCGGCTCCGCGAAATCCTCGATCACGTCGGGGAAACCGTTAAGGTGCACGCGGCTTGACCGCAACACCCGCAACATGTTTTTTGTCATAGCCCTGGCCGGGTCGCTCCGCGGTTGCCATACTCTGCCTTGAGGCGGTTCTGCCCCGGCTTCCGAACGAGTGTACCGATGAGCGTCAAGTCCACATTGGAGCGTCTGCTGGCCGAGCGCATCCTGCTGTTCGACGGGGCGATGGGTACGATGATCCAGGCCCACTCGCTCGACGAGGCCGGCTATCGCGGCAAGGCCTTCGCGGACCACCCTTCGGACCTCAAGGGTTGCAACGACCTGCTCTCCATCACTCAACCTGAAATCATCGAAGAAATCCATCTCGCTTACCTGGATGCCGGTGCGGATATCATCGAGACAAACTCGTTCAACGCAACGGCCGTGTCGTTGGCCGACTACCGGCTCGAGGAGCATACGTTCGCGATAAACAAAGCCGCGGCGACGGTGGCGCGTCGTGCCGCCGATGCGATGGCCGAGCGAACCCCGGCCCGGCCCCGTTTCGTCGCCGGATCGATCGGACCGACCAACAAGACGACGTCGCTGAGCCCGGACGTCAACAATCCCGCGATACGCGGGATCACCTTCCAGGAACTCGAAGCCGCTTACTACGGTCAGGTCGACGGCTTGATGGCCGGGAACGTCGATCTGTTGATGCCCGAGACGACGTTCGACACGCTCAACCTCAAGGCGGCCCTGTTCGCCATCGAGCGGTGGTTCGACAAACACGGACGCCGGGTCCCGGTGATCGCTTCGTTGACGATCACCGACCAGAGCGGCCGTACGCTATCCGGCCAGACCGTCGAGGCCGCATGGTATTCGATCGAGCATGCCGCGCCCTTCGCGGTCGGCCTCAACTGCGCCCTCGGTGCCGAGGAGATGCGGCCGCACGTCGAGGAACTGGCACGTCTCGCACCATGCTACGTCCACTGTTACCCCAACGCCGGGTTGCCCAATGAATTCGGTGAATACGATCAAAGTCCGGAAGAAATGGCGTCGGTCGTTTCCGAGTTCGCGGACGCCGGGTGGCTCAACATCGTCGGTGGGTGTTGCGGGACCACTCCGGCGCACATTCGGGCGATCGCGGAGGCCGTCGCGGACAAGGACGTGCACCGCCCTTCGGAGAAGGACTCGCGGAGCCGACTGTCCGGCATGGAACCGTTCGTGATCCGGCCGGATTCGAACTTCACGATGATCGGCGAGCGAACGAATGTCACCGGATCCCGGCGCTTCGCGCGACTGATCAAGAGCGGCGATTTTGAAGCCGCTCTCGACGTGGCCCGCGATCAGGTCGATGGCGGTGCCAATATCCTCGACGTCAACATGGATGAGGGCCTGCTCGATTCCGAATCGGCGATGACCACGTTCCTCAATCTCGTCGCGGCCGAGCCGGCGATCGCGCGTATCCCGATCATGGTCGACAGCAGCAAGTTCTCTGTTCTCGAGACCGGCTTACGCTGTATCCAGGGCCGCGGTGTGGTCAACTCGATCAGCTTGAAGGAAGGCGAGGAGGAATTCGTCCGGCAAGCCCGCCTTATCCGGCGCTACGGTGCCGCGGTCGTCGTGATGGCGTTCGACGAGGACGGTCAGGCCGTGACGTGCGATCGCAAGGTCGAGATTCTTGGCCGGGCCTACTCGATCCTGACCGAAACGGTCGGGTTCAGCCCCGAGGAAATCATCTTCGACCCCAACATCCTGACCGTCGCGACGGGCATCGAGGAGCACGACCGTTACGCGCTCGAGTTCATCGAGGCCACACGTGAACTCAAACGACGCTTCCCATTGTGCAAGGTGTCCGGCGGCGTATCCAATATCTCGTTCTCGTTTCGTGGGAACGACATCGTGCGCGAGGCGATGCACTCGGCGTTTCTGTTCCACGCGATCGAGGCCGGACTCGATATGGGTATCGTGAACGCCGGCCAACTCGAGGTTTACGACGAGATCCCCCAAGAGTTGCTCGAACGCGTGGAGGATGTGCTGCTCGCGCGGAATCCCGACGCGACTGAACGACTGGTGGCCCATGCGGAGACGGTCTCCGGGAAGAAAAAGGCCCGTGTCAAAGACGACTCCTGGCGCCAGGAAGACCTCGCTGACCGATTGACGCATTCGCTCAAGCATGGGATCGGCGATTACCTCCAACCCGACCTGAACGAGGCGCTGGAGACATACGGGAGCGCGCTGGCCATCATCGAAGGCCCGTTGATGGATGGCATGAACGAGGTCGGCGACCTGTTCGGAGCGGGGAAGATGTTCCTACCCCAGGTGGTCAAGAGCGCCCGCGTGATGAAGAAGGCGGTCGCCATACTCGAACCGCACATGGAGCAGAGCGCCGGGCGGGCGAAGGCAAAAATTCTGATGGCCACGGTCAAGGGCGATGTCCATGACATCGGCAAGAACATCGTCGGTGTCGTGCTCGCGTGCAACAACTACGAGATCATTGATTTGGGGGTGATGGTACCCGCGGACAAGATTCTCCGCGAGGCTCAAGAACTGCAGGTCGACCTGATCGGTCTATCCGGACTGATTACCCCGTCGCTTGACGAAATGGTGCACGTTGCGTCGGAAATGGATCGCCTGGGGATGACCACACCGTTGCTGATCGGAGGGGCCACGACCAGTAAGAAGCACACCGCCGTCAAAATCGCCCCGGTTTTCCGTGAAACGTCGGTCCATGTGGTGGATGCGTCTCGCTCCGTGGATGTCGTCGGCCGTTTGATGGGCAGGAACAAACGGGAGTTCCAGGATCAGATCCTCACCGAGTACCGCTCGCTCCAGACGGCGTTCGAGGACCGGCCGGGCGCGAAACTGCTGAACCTGGCCGCGGCCCGGGCGCGAGCGCTTGTGACCGACTGGGACGAACTCAAACCTCCGCGACCTTCCTTTTGCGGCGCGCGCGAGCTGCATAACGTCCCGCTCGACGAGATCGTCCCGTTCATCGATTGGACGCCCTTCTTCCACGTCTGGGAGCTGCGCGGGGTGTATCCCCGAATCCTGAGCGATCCGAAGTACGGGGAGACCGCGACGGAGTTGTTCACCAACGCCCAGGCGATGCTCGAGCGCATCGTCCAGGACGCAACACTGCGGGCGAACGGCGTTTACGGCTTTTTCCCCGCTGCGGCGAGCGGGGACGATATCCGGGTCTTCTCGGACGACGATCGGCGCGACGAAATAGCTCGTTTTCATACGCTCCGTCAGCAACTACAAAGAGAAGGCCCGCGGCTTGCGTTGGCCGACTACATCGCACCCGAAGGAACGGCTGCGGACTGGATCGGTGCGTTCGCAGTTACGACGGGGATCGGTACCGACGAACTGGCCAAACGCTACGAGGCCGACCATGACGACTACAACTCGATCCTCGTCAAGGCTCTCGCGGACCGCCTGGCCGAGGCGTTCGCCGAGATGTTGCACCTGCGAGTCCGGAGGGAAT
>Ga0224508_10005053_pt1 | contig 10689 bp, 10 predicted proteins | sample SF_Jan12_sed_USG_4_FD_170157 | JGI IMG/M metagenome (GOLD analysis project Ga0224508, IMG submission 170157) | Sediment microbial communities from San Francisco Bay, California, United States - SF_Jan12_sed_USGS_21 | ecosystem: Environmental > Aquatic > Marine > Sediment | place: USA... | reverse complement strand
CCGGGCAGACAAATCCGTCCGGCCAGCGCGTTTTGATCAGATAATCGGCGCAGGCGCGCTCATCGGGGAAACGCTGCTGGAACTCCAAAAGTGAGTGGGGATAGTCCGACATGAGGGGTGATCCGAGATTGTTTGTTCTTATTTTGTTCTATATCACCGCATTGCCTATGTCACCACATCTGGGCCCACCGGACGGTCGGGAATAAGCCTTCAGAAACAATTCTATAAGGCATTGCTAAACAGCTATTTAGATATCATCTGTAAAACATCGTTTGACACTGCCTGGGTTTGTATCACATAACAATCCTATGTCGATTCAGAGCTTCAAGCATAAGGGGCTTCAGCGCCTGTTCACGCATGGGGTTCAACGCGGCGTGCCAGCAAAGTTGGCCAGAAAGTTGGCGACTTTGCTCGACCGCTTGGATGTTGCCGAAGAACCAAGCGACATGGCGCACCCTCCGGGTTTGCGCTTGCATGAGCTGAAAGGTGACCGGAAAGGCGATTGGAGCATCACGATAACCGGCAATCTGCGCCTTACATTTCGCATGTCCAAGGGGCAGGTGTCAGACGTCGACCTTGAGGATTACCACTAGGAGGATGAGATCATGGCGGTAGAACGCAAACGACTGCCTTCGCATCCAGGCGAATACATTCAGCTATGGGTTCTCGATCCGAATGAAGTCACTGTTAGCAAAGCGGCGCAGCTTCTTGGCGTGTCGCGACAGACCCTATCCCGCGTCATTAACGGGCGTGGACCGGTTACCGCAGATTTGGCCTTGAAGCTGGAACGGGTCTTTGGTGTTGAGGCTGGGACAACCTTGCGCATGCAGACCGCCTATGATGAGGCGATGGTTCGCAAAGAAGCGAAATCGCTTCTCAAAGGACTGCGGCGTTTCAAACCCAAATCATCTCATCGGATCGCGCAACCAGCTTAGATCTGATTGACACCCGCCGCCAGACGGCACCCAGAAACTAGCTTCGTAGCTTGACCTATAGCTCGCGCGATAAGGCCATGAAGAGGGAAGGGGGGCTGGCCAATCCAGCATACGGATGTAAAATTCTAGGTAGCCTACCAAATCTCGTGTTGAGAGGCTCATCGTGACCGCGTCGAGATCCAAGCCGCCGCAGCTCAGTCTGTTTCCCAATCAGGTTCGACTGACCCACTCGATCTCGGACGCCAACCGGCATCGGTTCTATCTACTGCGCACCCTACCAACCCTGTTCGGCGACTGGGTGCTGCTCAGGGAGTCGGGACGGATCGGTTCGCCTGGCCGAGTTCGGCGCGACCGCCATCGAAGCGAAGGGGAGGCGACCACGGCCTTGGCCAGACTCGCCCGACAAAAGCATCGCCGGGGATACGCATTGCAAGAGATGATATAGCGCGCTCGCCTTGGCATCACCGGTTGGCTGGCCGATCAACCCCTGATGTGGTAACTGGCCGCCACATCACGCTTTCATGGGTACCAAAACATGAGCTTTGAAGATCTCAAATCCGCTGTCGCCGCCAGGTCTGGTCTCTCCAAGGCCCAAACCGACCAGGCACTCTCCGCCTTTATCGACCATGTGCAGACCGCGCTTGGTCAGGGCGACAAGGTTAGCCTGCCAGGCGTCGGACAGTTCGAAGTCGCTGATCGCGCCGCCCGACAGGGGCGCAATCCCCAGACCGGCGAGACGATCGCCATTCCGGCCAGCAAAGCCGTGAAGTTCAAAGCCGGCAAGGCACTGAAAGACGCGGTCAATGGCTGAAGCGGAACGAAACGAGGCTGACCGAGTCGAAATCACCGTGCTCACCGCCGAGATCGTCAGCGCTTATGTCGGCCATCACACGGTGGCAACGACAGATCTACCTGCCCTGATCTCCACGGTCGGCAGGGAGATCGCCGGGCTCGGCCAGGCGCCCACCGAACTGGAGGAGGAGGAGAAACCCGTACCCGCCGTGCCGATCAGGAGATCGGTGACACCGGACCACATCATCTGCCTCGAGGACGGGAAGAAACTGAAGATGCTGAAGCGGCATCTGAAAACCCGCTATGACATGACGCCCGAAGACTATCGTCGGCGCTGGGGCCTGAAGGACGATTATCCGATGGTGGCGCCGAGCTATGCTCAGCAGCGCAGCGATCTGGCCAAAAAAATCGACCTTGGCCGCAAGCCGGAGCCAACGAAGCCGGCGAAGGCACCACGCAAGAGGGCAACCAAAAAACCCGCGGCCAAGAAGGGCCGATCGTCAGCACGGTAGGGGGTCCCGCCCGGGAGTCCGTCAACGAATCTTACGAAAAGTGCGGCCGGCCAGAGTCCGCTGACCGATCCCAGTTTTTGCCTCTAGCCTCGATCAACGCGCGCTTCTCAAGAGTGCCAGGAGCGGCCGCAGGACGGGCGAGGCTAAACCACCAGCAAATCCGCGATAGTCATTATGCTCAACCAGATTGCCATGCTGATCCCAATCGCGATGGTGACCGTCCGCCGTTTGATCTTCAGAATGCGAGGCCAGAAGGCGATCGGAAATCCGACAAGCATCGATATGATGACGAGATTGAACAGTGATCCGGTAAGTTGCGGCAGTCCGCTGTGGAACAGCGGAGTGAAAATGGAGAGGATGATGAAGCCTGAATGGACCAAGCTGGACGCTAGAAACCAGGCCGAAATATATAGAAAGTAGCCTGCGGCGAAACGGATCGGAATCATCTGTCCGGAAGTCGCCCAAAGGAGAAACCCGAGCAGATTAAAGATGACCAGGAGCACCAGTTCCAAGAGAATCTTGTCGATAAAATCGACCCCAACAAATTCCACATGGCCCGAGATGCCCTCTTGCTCGGCCCACTCCAACATTTGGTGGTAGACGGGATGGTATGCTCCAGTGGCCACACCGAGTTTGATCATGGGCCAAACGAGAAATCCGCCAATCGCCACACCGATGGTGGCGAATTTAAGCGGCGGCAAATATTTGTGGTCGTCTTTCTCGAAAATGTTGATGCTGAAGATGCCGGACGGGCTGGTTTGCAAGACGTCGTAATAGTGGGTGTAGAATTTCACAGGGCTGAAGATCGACGCTTTGAAGGTCTCCGCATAGCTGCGTAAATTCCACAGGATCTCGAACATCACCTCTCCGCCCTGCCAGTGATACAATTGCCGGTGACACAATTGACTGTATAGGAAAGACGCAGTTCCTGATGTCGGCTTCTCGGACTGGCTCTTTTGGGGTGGAATGATCTTCCAATGGCAAAGATGCAAACGCCGCTCACCTAGAGGGGCCGAGACGGGCCCCCTAGTCACGACCGCAGGGACCCTCTCCGAAAAAAGCATGTCGGCTGATCGATGCTCGATCCAGGCCCCGACTAGCCAACTCTTCGTTGCTCATGATTGAAAGCCGCTTGTATCGACAGGCAGCGCGCCAACCGAGACGGACTCCTTCCAAGAAACGTCTCGGATAGCCATGCGCTCGAAGCGACGATGCGAAGGACGCAACGCGGTAGAACTCCATGAACGGCTTGACGGCGTTCAGCATTGAAAGCCCTCTTTTCCCTATGACGGGTTGATGCTTCGTAATCCTCAGAGTCTAGAGCGAGTGGCGGCTCAGAATCTGTGGCACGCGTCACACCTGATGCACGAAAGATGTTCCTTGATCGTGCAAAGGGCTGAGGCAGGCGTGGCGACGCCTGCCTCGTCGCCTTAGCCTGCCGCGATCGCCTTGATGTCGCTGGTGCTGGGAGTGTTGCCGCCGATCCCCCATTGCCCGCTGCGCACCTCTTTCACGCGGACCCAGGTGACGCCGCGCATGGCTTCACCCTCGACCTCGACCATGGCGTTGGTCACCTTCTCGATCATTTGGGCTTTCTGATGGTCGTCAAAGACGCCTTCGATCACTTCGATATCTACCAGAGGCATGACCAAATTCCTTTTGTTGATGGAAGCTCGACCCTGGCAGACGGCGTTGCGCGCGCCCAGTTCAGGAAGTGTAGGAAGGACACTACAGTTTTTGAACTGGACGACGATTTGGCTTCCATGAAATCCTACAGGCGGAGGAGTTGGCATGTCCGAGACCGCGTATCCCCGGTTCTGCCCCGTCGCCATGGCGGCTGAAATGCTCGAGCCGCGCTGGACCATGCTGGTGTTGTGCGAAATGTGGTCCGGCTCCACCCGCTTCAACGAAATCCAGCGCGGTGTGCCTGGCATGTCACCTGGGCTTTTGTCGAAACGGCTCAAGGATATGGAGAGCAAAGGGTTGGTCCGCCGCAATCGGAACGCGGCAGGTGGGCATCCGGAATATTTCACCACGCCGTTGGCCGACGAGTTGGAACCGCTGGTGCGCCAGCTGGGCGAATGGGCTCATCGCAATATCGATAGCGACGTGTCGCTGGAGAAACTCGACGCCCGTATGCTGATGTGGAATATCCGCCGCAAAATCAATCGCCTGGAACTGCCGGTCCCGAAATGCGTCATCCAGTTCACATTGAATGACCCGCCCCATGACGCATCGAACTATTGGCTGATCGTCAAACCGGGTGTGGAGACGGATTTGTGCTACACTAATCCGAGCTTCGATATCGATCTCTTCGTGGTTTGCCAGCTGCGCGCGCTCACCTCGGCCTGGATGGGCCATACCAGCTTCGAACAGGAGATCCAGGCCGACAATATTACCCTGATCGGCCATGAGGTCATGGCCCGCACGCTGACCAAATGGTTGATGCGAAGCAGTTTTGCCGAAGCTCCGACACAAAGGCCTGATGTCCACCGTAAGATCTCGGCGTAGCTCGCATCGCCATTATAATGAAGCGAAGACGGCGATTGCACGACGGAGGCCAGCTCTGACCAAGAAGGTAGGGTCCGGGTCAGGACGTTGAGTAACGACGCCGCAGCCGGGGTGGGGGATTTGCACCGGAAAGCCGCCGTCCGGGCGAAGCACGCGAGCTCACGGCCGCTTTTCTCAGCAGCTTCGGACGCTACCGCCAGCGTTTCCTAAATGGCGGTCAGTGCCAAAACCTGCCTCTCAGGTTATTACGTCGGCCGTTCAATCGCCTGCGTTTCCGCCCCGGATGCGGATCCCACCTAAGCAAAAAAAATGGCGCCTGGTCTCGTTTCGAGATTATGACCAAGCGCCATGGAAATTCGGGATCAATTGCAGGGCAGCTTCATGGCTCGAAAACAAACGAAATACAATACAAATAAATTTACATAAAATATTCGATCTATCAATTATTTCACACAACCTACGCTGATATTTATTGAGCTTCACAGCTCAATCTTCAAATGAACATTCATATTTTTGATGCGTGCCTGTCCGCTTAACGCCCACAAGATGTAGGATATTGCGTGCCTAATCCGCTTGGTGCTCAACCTAGATGTGGTGGGTGTGGGCGTTAAGCGGATAGGCACGTTTTGATGAATGATCTTGAAGATCTTGAATCAGCTGGCCTCATAATGAGCTTGTTTGCGAATGCGATTGGCTCCTCCTGACTAAGAGACGCTGCCTGCGAGGCCTATCAGGATAGCTATCGAGCCTTTAGCTGCCATAAGCGCTTCGGAAGAGATGTGCCAGGTCCAGACACAAGCGGGTATGCGCTAAAAGGCAGAGGTGCGGACAGAGGCCCTGGATCGGAATAGAGAACTACTGAATAATTTGATGGATATCGCGTTAGACTCGTATGACAGTCTGGCTATCGATTCAGTATCTCCGTGGCTGCGCAGCACTAGCGGTGGTCTGGTTCCATTCTCATCTTCAGTTGGAAAAGATCAGTGATCTTGGTCCGCCAACGTGGTTCCATGGTGAATCGGGTGTAGATTTATTTTTCGTCATCAGCGGCTTCATCATTTGGATTGCCACGGATGATGATCGCAGCCGACCGGTTGCCTTTTGGCGCCGCCGGGCTATCCGGATCGTGCCGCTCTACTGGCTTTGCACGCTCACGATGGTGGTCCTGCTGATAGGAGCGCCAAGCCTATTCGGACGATCCCATTTCGAATGTCTGGCACATCGTCCAGTCACTCCTGTTCATCCCCCACTACGATCCCTTCCAGCCTGACCAGACCTTTCCCCTTCTCCAGGTCGGCTGGACGCTTAATTTCGAGATGTTCTTCTATGCCAGTTTCGGCATCGCCCTCCTGCTTCGTCCGCGCTGCCGGGCAGCTGCCATGGCTGTCTGGCTGGGTGCCCTCGTGGTGACAGGAGCCTTCCTCAGCCCGGAACATGCCTTGCTCGCCACCTATACCGATCCACTCCTCCTTGAATTCATGGCGGGCATGCTAATCGGATACGCCTGCAAACGCCTCCCACGACCTCCTTTAGCATTTGGCTACGGCCTGGTTCTCTTGGCAGTCGTCGCTTACGTCGCCCTGAACCAGGGACTGGACGTCATCCATATCCGCTGGCGCACCCTCTGCTGGGGCCTGCCGGCCGCCCTGCTGGTCGCAGGCGTGGTCGTGATCGAGCGGCAGACCCCCGTTCGCCGCTTGGCCGGACCGCACCTTTTGGGCAATGCCTCCTTTGCGATCTACCTCAGCCACCCTTTCGCACTGGGCGCGCTCGGCTGGGTTTGGAGCAGGCTCGCGCTGGAAACAGCACTGCCGAGCGCGACCTCCATCGTGATTGCCATGCTGATCAGCGTGGCGGGGGGAATCCTGCTTCATCTCGTCTTCGAGAAACTGCTCATTGAAGGGCTACGAAACTGGACCCTGAGCGGGCATCCGCCGCGAGTGGCGTTGCACGGCGGCTAGAATCTTCAAATCAGGCATTTGGGAGGTCGCATCTCGAGCGGACGCATTCCTACAAAGACCTGCCCCTGATCTCGCATCTAGCATTTCTTGGACAAATATCAGATCGGTGTTGAGGTCGCTTGGGGTCATGTCAGGAAGGAGCTGGTGGCGGGTGCAGCGGGCGCTCTTGCTAATACTCGACGCGCCGCCTTCAGCCAGTTGCCGCCGCCCCCAGGGTCTGGAATCGTAAATAACTCTCTGAGACGAGACAAGAAAAACGTTTTTTCCGGACGTCATATCAAGAAAAATTTTTCCTGATACGGAAACCGGAGGACGAACTTGCCTCAGGGGCATGGCCTTCATCGAGACGGCGACACAGTCCATCGAACAGGGGCGCAACTGGGTGAAACTCAGTGGCTGAGCCAGTTGGCATGTTATTTGGCGATCTGGATCAGGAGTGTGGTCAAGTCGCAATGACTATCCACCGACGCCCAAGTCTTACGCAAATTCGCTGGAAGAACAGTGTAAAGATTCGACAGGATGATAAGCCGGTGTGATCAAAACGCGCATCGGCGGTAAAGGGAGCGTTGGGACAGGTGGGGGCGTCATCTCAAAGATTTGCGTTGCGACGCATAGTCACATTTGTCCACATTATTTTTGTTGTTGATTATCCTACACATACGAAAATTTCTTGTCGTACCAAAAAAAAATCGCACAATGAAAGACAATCAGAGTCGCGTTGATCACGCGATTGCTGACCGATAGTGGCGCACTCCAATAATGAGCCACAAAATAACACCGGGATTAGGGAGGACATTAACTATGACGATACCAATTGAATATCGCTGGGCAAAGGTTCACTTGGCATCCATGGCTGCGGCCGCCGCGCTGATGCTGGCATCGACTGCAGCGCAAGCCGACGATCCCATACGCGGTGGCACACTGGTCCTGGCCCGTTCTCAAGAGCCGTTGACCCTCGATCCGAACATTCCAGCCGACAACGGTTCCATTTATGCCATCGAGCAAATCTTTGATGCTCTGATCGAGCCCGACAAGGACGGTTCGGGCTTGCGGCCGGGCCTCGCCAAATCATGGGAGATCTCAGACGGTGGCACGGTCTACACGCTCACCTTGCGTGAAGCCTATTTCCACAACGGTATGCCTGTCACGGTCGAGGATGTCGTCTTCTCGCTCGAGAATGCCAAGGCCAATGAAGGTTATGGTTTCGTCTTTGCGCCTGTCGAGGCGATCGAGGCCCTGGATGACAGTCAGGTGCGCCTGACGCTCTCCGAACCCTACACGCCTATGCTGTCGGTTTTGTCGCTATTTACGGCCTCGATCGTGCCGAAGGCCGCATATGAGGCGGATCCGGATGGATTTGGAGCGATGCCGATCGGCTCGGGGCCGTTCGCTGTCGTCGAGTATTCCCGCGGTCAACGGTTGGTGCTCGAGCGCAGCGAGCAGTATTGGGAGGTGGGCGCTGACGGCGAGCCTCTGCCTTACCTCGACCGTATCAAGATGCCCTACGTGCCGGAGAGCAACTCCCGGATGCTGGGGCTGCAAAGCGGCGACTTTCATGCCATCGAGTTCGTGCCTTATAGCCAAGCGGCGTCGCTCGATGCCGATCCTTCGCTCAATCTGGAAGTCGCACCTGTCTACAGAATGGATTACGTCTACCTCAACCACGCGCAACCACCACTCGACAACAAGAACATCCGCCTGGCGCTGAACCATGCCACCGATCACGATGCGATCTTGAACGTCGTCTTCTTCGGTTATGGCGAGATAGCGAACAATTTCATGCCGAAGATGAACCATCATTCCGCCGACGTGCCGGTCATTCCCTTCGACATCGAACGCGCCAAGGAGCTGGTCGCCGAAGCCGGCTACGACGGCACAACCATCAACCTTTTGATCGCAGCCGGAGACAGCAACGGCCAGCAGATCGGCAATATCTTGCAACAAGGTTGGCAGCAGGCCGGTTTGAATGTCGAGCTTGCGCAAGTCGACGGGGGGACTGCCTGGGGCATGGTGACCGACGGCAGTTACATGGCGCATGTCTCCTACATCACCAGCGATATCAACGACGATGACGAGCTGGCGACCCTTCAGGCGGACTATGACTCTGGCACCGAGGCGTTTTTCTCACGCTACAAGAACGACGCCATTAGCGACAAGCTGGCCGCTGCTCGACAGAGCGACGATCCGGATGAGCGCGCGGCGCTTTACGCCGAGATCCAGGAAACCGTCTACATGGATGGCTACAGCGTGCCCTTGAACTTCTCACCGACGCTCACGGGCTCGACCAGTGCGGTTCGCAATCTCAAGACCTCACGCACCGGCTGGTGGTGGCTCAAGGACACCTGGATCGCAGAGTAACCATGCCTCTAACGCTGCCGAGTGGGATTGGACTGCGAACGCCCCAATGAGCTACCTGACATTCATTGCTGCTCGGATATGGCAAAGCATTCCCGTTCTGCTCGGCATCTCGCTGATTGCTTTCGTAGCGATCCAGCTCGTGCCGGGCGATCCGGTCCAGATCATGCTGCACGGCCGGGGCAGTCCCGAACAGGTCGCCGAGCTGCGCGCCAAGCTCGGTCTCGACCGCCCGCTCATCGAACAGTATCTCGGCTTCGTCTACGGCGCGCTTACCGGTGACCTCGGTGTCTCGATCATCCAGCGGGCGCCTGTGGCGAGCATCATCGGCGACCGCCTGGGTGTGTCACTCTTTCTTCTTGCCTACGCCACCGTCGTTTCCGTCTTGATTGCAGTGCCATTGGCGATCTGGACCGCCCTCCGGCTGCACAAGCCAGTTGACCATGTGATCCGCCTGGTGGGTGTGATCGGCTTTGCTATGCCGCCCTTTTGGATCGCTATAGTCTTGATGCTGTTTTTTGGGCTTTATCTCGGCTGGTTTCCGATTTCGGGCTTCGGCGACACCTTCAGAGCCCACATTTGGCATCTCACGATGCCGGCGATTACGGTGGCTCTCTTTCTCGCGCCAATCCTGATCCAGTCACTGCGTGCGGCGATGATTGAGGCGATGGCCGCCGACCATGTCGAAGTTGCCCGCGCCAAGGGGCTTTCACGGCGCCAGGTCCTCTTGAAGCATGTGCTGCGCAATGCAATTATCCCCGTGATCACGGTGCTTGCCGTCAATATCGGTTGGCTGCTGAGCGGTGCGGTAATCGTCGAGTATGTCTTCTCGTTGCCCGGTCTAGGTACGCTTCTGGTCCGCTCGGTATCCTACCGTGACTACCCGGTTATCCAGGGCCTAGCCTTGACCTTCGGGATGCTCGTTCTGGTGGTCAACCTGTTAGCTGATCTTGGCTACATGCTGGTTGACCAGCGGATCGCGCGGCAGCGATGAGAAGTGTCACAGCGTTCTTACGCGCTGTGATTGGAACTGTCTGCGGCTGGCCTCGCAATCTCAAGATCGGCTGCGCGATCCTTTCCATCATCACCCTGGCTGCAATCTTCGCCCCCTGGCTTACGCCTTATGATCCTTATCTTCAGGACTACGGGCGGATTCTGCAGCCGCCCAGCCTGCTGCATCCATTCGGCACCGATCAATTGGGCCGAGATGTCTTCGCCCGGGTACTGTTTGGCGCGGCGATCGATCTCGAGATCGGCTTCATCACCACCTATGTGCCGATGATTTACGGCGTGGCCATCGGTGCGCTGGCCGGCTACCGCGGTGGCTGGCTGGATGTTTTGACGATGCGGGTGATCGATCTGGCGATCGCCTTCCCATTCCTCGTCTTGATCATCCTGATTCTCTCGATCCTCGGCCCTGGTCTGCAGAACGTCTACATAGCATTACTGATCGTCGGCTGGACCATGTACGCCCGGCTGGCGCGCGCCGAAATGCTTGTCGAGCGCAACAAACCCTACATCCTCGCCGCCAAGGTTCTGGGCTACTCAGAGGCTCGCATTGTCATTCGCCATGCTTTGCCGAATATTCTGGCCTCATCATTGGTCTTCTCGATGGTGGATTTC
>Ga0224508_10005052_pt1 | contig 10689 bp, 14 predicted proteins | sample SF_Jan12_sed_USG_4_FD_170157 | JGI IMG/M metagenome (GOLD analysis project Ga0224508, IMG submission 170157) | Sediment microbial communities from San Francisco Bay, California, United States - SF_Jan12_sed_USGS_21 | ecosystem: Environmental > Aquatic > Marine > Sediment | place: USA... | reverse complement strand
TGTATTCTTAGAAATATTACGACCTGTTTTCTCCGCTCGCTTTTTAATAATGAAACTTCCGAAACCTCTTAAATACACATTATCACCGCTTTCCAGTGAATTTTTTACTTCATTCATGAAGGATTCAACAGTGGCTTGCACGTCTCCTTTTTCCATTCCGAGATTTTCCGAAATCCTCGAAACAATATCAGCTTTAGTCATTTTGATTTTAGTTTATGTAAGTTTTTCAGGCAGGCAAATATAAAAATTAAATTCGTTACATCCCGTTAATAGCCTAATTTTAAATGAAGAAAGCATTACTTTGGCAAGTATTTTAGGAGCTATGTCGTTTTCGAAAAAAATTCTGAAATGGTATGACAGAAATAAAAGGCATTTACCGTGGCGAAATACGAAAGATCCATACCCTGTTTGGCTGTCAGAAATTATTATGCAACAAACACGTATTGCGCAAGGTTTACCCTACTACTCCGCTTTTATAAGTAAATACCCTTCTATTTATGAACTTTGTGAGGCATCGGAATCTGAAATTCTCAAAGATTGGCAGGGCTTGGGATATTATTCCCGGGCTAGAAATATGCATCAGACTGCGCAGCATATTGTAGGAGAACTTCAAGGTAATTTTCCCGATACGTATGAAGGATTAGTACAGCTAAAAGGAGTAGGTGATTATACAGCAAGTGCAATTGCGTCTATTTGTTTCAATGAAAAAAGGGCAGTTGTAGATGGTAATGTTTACCGTGTATTAGCAAGATATTTTGATGTAGAAATAGCAATAAATAGTACTGAAAGCGCAAAACTTTTTAAATCTCTGGCTGGCGAACTCATAGATTCTGATGCCCCGGGGGATTACAACCAGGGGATAATGGAATTAGGAGCAAAGGTGTGTACTCCTACTAATCCTGCATGTGAATTGTGCCCTATTACAGATGGGTGCCTCGCATTTGCTCGAAAGACGATCGGTCTGCGCCCGGTTAAAAAGGCTAAAAAGCCAATTCGGAAACGCTACTTTAGTTACCTCATGATCCGAGATAAGTTGGCCAATACGCGTATGCTGCAAAGAGGCCCAAAAGATATTTGGCAGCATCTTTATGAATTTCCCTTACTTGAGACAAAAGCTCCGCTAAATGAAACCGACATACCCTTAGCTGCTAAGGAAATATTAGGTCTTGAGAACTATTCGATTTCAGGTCAGTTATATCCTGATGATATCATACATAAACTTTCCCATCAACACCTCTATACACGATTTTGGATCGTAAAGACTCCGGAACTTTTGCCTGATGGGACGCCTTGGGGAAAGGTCGAGGAATTACCCGTTCCAGTTTTAATTCAAGAAGCGATCAGTGCTTTTAAAAATTCGTACTTTTAACCCAATATTAAAATTATGAGTGGAACATTAAATAAAGTGATGTTGATTGGGCATCTGGGGGATGAAGTGAAGCTGCATTATTTCGAAGGAGGTAACTGCATTGGCCGGTTCCCTTTGGCTACCAATGAGACCTATACGAATCGGCAGAGTGGTGAAAAAGTAACCAACACCGAATGGCATAACATTGTAGTTCGGAACAAAGCGGCAGAGATCTGTGAAAAGTACTTAAGTAAAGGAGATAAGATTTATGTCGAAGGTCGGTTAAAGACGCGTCAGTGGCAGGGGGAAGATGGAAATAACCGTTATACGACGGAGGTTCACGTACAGGAATTCACCTTCCTGTCCAATAAGAGCGATTCTAATCAGTCGGCGAACCCTATGTCAAACGAGCCGTCCCAACCTATGAAAACAGAGGCTGATACCTCTCCTTCAGTTGAACCTATGGCTTCTGCCGAGGAAGACGATCTACCGTTCTAATCAAGCTAATAAAACAAGTCGCTATTGGATCCTGATCCTTTATCACTGATTAGTTTATTAACCTTTGATAGCGTGTTTATTTTTAAATGCGTTATTCTTCTTGTGCTCTTGGGTTGCTCAGCTATGATCTCCGGAGTTGAGGTAGCCTTGTTTGGATTATCTCAAACCGAGATCAATGAAATTGAGTCAGAAAAAACGGCACGGGGTAAAATTCTCGTGCGACTTCTCAATAAACCCAAGCGGCTTTTAGCGACAATATTGATAGCTAATAATACGATCAATATTGGAATCGTACTCCTCTTTAATTCCATCGGAGATACACTGTTTAAGCAGATAACATACAGTATTTTTGATATTATTTCGCTACGGTTTCTGCTGGAAGTGTTGGTCGCAACATTTTTGATCCTTATGTTCGGGGAGATACTGCCGAAGATCTATGCCAATCGCAATCGCAGGGCATTTTCATTCTTTATGGCCTATCCCCTGCGCGTATTGGATATACTTTTTAGTCCGTTAAGCAGGCCTATGCGAGACGTCAGTGACTTGTTGTATACCAGACTGGGACGTAGAAGATCGAGCCTGTCTGTAGATCATTTATCTCAGGCACTCGAACTAACATCTGAAGGGGATACTACAAAGGAAGAACAAAAGATCCTCGAAGGAATTGTCTCTTTTGGCAATACGGACACGAAACAAGTAATGCGTCCCCGAATTGACATATTCGCTTTAAATGAAGAAATGGATTTCCAGGATGTAATAGCTGAAATACCAAAACACGGTTATTCACGTATACCTGTCTACTCTGAAAGCATGGATAATGTATTGGGGATTTTACATGTAAAAGATCTGCTACCCCACTTGGAAAAGAATACCTACCAATGGGCCCAACTTATTCGGGAGCCTTATTTCGTCCCTGAAAATAAGAAACTGGATGATTTGTTGCTCGAGTTCCAGGAGAAAAAAAACCATCTGGCCGTGGTTGTGGATGAGTACGGCGGGACATCCGGCATTGTAACCATGGAAGATATAATTGAGGAGATCGTAGGGGATATTAGCGATGAATTTGATGATGAGGACTTGATCTTTTCCAAAATAGACGATTATAACTATGTCTTTGACGGGAAGACAACATTAAAAGAATTCTACCGGGTTATAAAAGTTGATAATGAAGAGCTTTTTGAAGAACAAAAAGGAGAATCTGAAACAATTGCGGGATTTGTTCTGGAGATAGCGGGTAAATTTCCAAGACGAGGAGAAGTAATTAGTTTTAATGACTACCAATTTTTAGTGGAAAGCCTTGATAAGAAAAGACTTAAACAGATTAAATTTACATTACCACATGCATAGATCTTTGCTGTTATTTCTAAGCGTGCTTTGTTTGGTTACTGCCTGTGAGGAAGCAGTCGTGCCTAAACCGAAGGCCATGTTAAGGTTGGATTATTCGGGGGGTGAAAGTGAAGAATATCAAGCAGATTCGTTTATTTTTTCCCATAATTCATTGGCAGAAGTAGTTAGATCCAAGGGAGGATATCAATTGCAATATCCAAGCATGAAGGGCACCTTGTTTTTAAATTATAAGGCCATCGATGGAGATCTGGAAACATTACTATCTGATGCCCAAAAGTTTGCCTACGAACACGTTGTAAAAGCCGATGCTATTTACGAGCAACCCTTTATCAATACAGATAATAAGGTTTATGGAATGTTTTACGAAGTAAAAGGGGACGCGGCTTCTCAGGCACAGTTTTACCTTACAGACAGTACGCAACATTTTCTGACTGGGTCCTTGTACTTCTATAGTAAACCGAATTATGATTCCATATATCCGGCGGCCGCCTATTTGCAAAGAGATATACGGAAGTTAATGGAATCACTTCGTTGGCGATGAACCCATTCAAAACTACACAAGCAGACCCTGCCAGGATCTCAGATGCCTGGAAGCTGATCGAACCCCATGTTCACCAGACCCCTGTTTTAACGTCAACGCTCTTCAATGAATGGATTGGGACAAAAGTGTACTTTAAACCCGAAAACCTGCAAAAAACAGGATCCTATAAGATCAGGGGGGCTACACATGCGATCTTACGGCTTTCTGAAGATCAGCGAAAAAAAGGCGTGGTCACACATTCATCAGGAAATTTTGCCCAGGCGTTATCCCTGGCTGCAAAAAATATGGGGATCCCTGCTTACATTGTCATGCCGATAAATGCTCCTGCCATTAAACAAGAGGCTGTTAAAGGCTATGAGGGTATAATTACGTCTTGCGAACCTACACTAGAAGCTCGCGAAAGTGCTGCATCTAAAATTATCGAGCAAACAGGGGCAACGTTTATTCATCCCTCTAATGATCTACAGGTGATTCTGGGACAGGGCACTGCGGCTTATGAATTACTAAAGGAGGTTTCTGATCTGAAAAATATCATCGCGCCGGTAGGTGGCGGGGGACTTTTAGCAGGTACGTCATTGGCAGCGAAACAGCTATCGCCCCATTGTGAAGTGATCGGAGCAGAACCCTATGAAGTAGATGATGCATACAGGTCATTGATCAGCGGGAAGATCGAGACCAACGAAACGACTAATACTATTGCAGATGGCTTGCGAACACAGCTGGGAGATGTTTCATTTCCAATCATAAAAGAACATGTAAGCAAGATCATCAGAGTAGAAGAAGACGAAATAAAAAAGGCCATGATGTGGGTTTGGGAGCGTATGAAGATCGTGATTGAACCCTCTAGTGCTGTAGCCGTGGCTGCCGTTATAAAAGAAAGGCACTTATTTCAAAAAGGCCCTATTGGAATTGTAATTTCTGGAGGAAACACAGATGTTAGCCACCCGGTTTTTACGAACTGATCACTGATCGAGAATTTCCTGAGCAGACTCAATACTTTCCAAGATTTGCTTTTTAAGCGCTATTACTTTTTCTTCTTCTTCATCCAGCCAATCTTGTTTTTCCTCTGTCAAAGGGGCACCATTTAAGATTTCATCGGAAGTGAAGCGGGTACCAAAGCCTTGCATCCAGTCCATCATTGCCTTGTGTGAATCCTGTAAGTCCTCCATGGCCGACGCATATTCAAGTCCCTGATCAGTAGAATCTACTTTAGATTTTAGTTCCCCGACCAGTTTGGCAATGGTAGACATCTTAGGCATGACCTCATCATGAAGGGACAAAACCTCTTCCATCTGACTTGCTCCGGAAGTTTTACTTTGATCTTTACACCCAAAAGAGATTAAACTCAGGGTTAGAAATAGTACAATTATACCCCGCATAGCTACTTAAAATTAATAGCCTTAAAATTAGTGAATCGGGATGCATTTACTCAGCAAAAAAGTGCCAATTTTGCGGAAACCTTCACCTATGAGCGACGTACATCGCAAATGGTATTACCTGCTCGTCTTATCGCTCATATGGGGAACCTCTTATATTTTAATAAAGAAAGGTCTCCAGGGGTTTAATCCCATTCAATTAGGCGTGATGAGAATACTGATCACGTCCTTGTTTATGGCGATAATAGGTTTTCGTTCCCTGCGGGGGATCTCTTCTAAGCAATGGAAGTGGATTGCGATCTCCGGCATGATAGGGAGTTTTATCCCGGTATTCCTGTTTGCATATGCTCAGTCTGAGATAGATAGCAGTATTGCTTCCGTTTTAAATTCGACGGTTCCGCTCTTTACCATTATTGTGGGATTTTTGTGGTTTAGTATTTACTTTTCACTGAGGCAGTTTTTGGGCGTTATTATTGGCCTATTAGGTGCGATCTTTCTAATTATTCTTGGGGCATCTATAAATCCTGAGCAGAATTATACCTATGCCGGGTTGGTGATCCTGGCAACCATTGGCTATGCGTTCAATGCCAACATTATAAAGAGCAAATTGCAGGATGTTTCTCCCTTAGGAATTGCAACGGGAAATTTTATGGTGATGATACTTCCTGCCCTGATCATTTTTCCTTTTTCAGGAGTTACACAAAAAGTGGTAATTCAAGGCCCGTATTTTATGTCATCACTTGCCTATATTATTGTCCTAGCGATCATAGGAACCTGTATTGCCAAGGTGATGTTTAATAAGTTGATTCAGATCTCGACGCCTGTATTTTCTGTATCAGTCACTTATTTGATCCCTATCGTAGGAGTGGGTTGGGGACTGTTGGATGGGGAACTTTTTAAACCGCAACAACTGTTTGCTGCCATGATCATATTGTTTGGCGTCTACCTCGTCAATAAAAAAGCGCCCACAAGGAACGTATAGAAGCATCACAGCAGTTGTACAAATAACCGCCCTGGTTTAACAGGATTTTAATGGCCAATTAAGCATAATTACGTACTTTAAAGGGGCATTTAGACCGACAACTCCATGAAACAATTTGCACTACCAATCCGATTTGGAATTGCTACTTCAGGCTGCCTGATTGCCTATTTTCTTGTGCTTTCCCTTTTTGGCCTGCATACGCAAGTATGGTATAGCCTGTTTAATGGCTTGATCACGGGCTTTGGCATTTATGAAGCTATCAAGATCTTTAAATTGAAGGAAGGCGAAAATTTCAATTACGGCAAGGGATTTACGGCCGGGGTGGTTACAGGTTTTTTTGCTACGCTCATTTTTACAGTATTCTTCGCCGTCTATGCTACAGAGATCAACCCTGAATTTCTCAAAGAATTGAGCGCAGTCTGGTTTAAAAGTTTCGAAAATTTTGAAGTCATCGTATTTTTTACGGTCGCCATCATGGGTTTTGCCACTACGCTTGTTCTCACGCTGTCCTTTATGCAGCTCTTTAAATCTACCAAGAATTTAGGGCGCTAAGTCTTGTCCATTCACGATTTAGCAGTATATTTGCACCCGCTTTATTCCTGATAATTAGGGATTGAGAAACAGAACAATTTAAATTTCATACTATGTATGCTATTGTAGAGATAGCAGGGCAGCAATTCAAAGTTGCGAAAGACCAAAAGGTATTTGTCCACAGGCTACAGGAAGATGAAGGCAAGAAGGTAAGCTTCAACAACGTCTTACTGATCGAAGATGGAAAGAATATCACAATTGGCGCCCCAGCTATAGACGGAGCCGCAGTACAGGCTAAAGTCGTTAAACATTTAAAAGGCGATAAAGTGATCGTCTTTAAAAAGAAAAGAAGAAAAGGCTACAGGGTCAAGAATGGCCATAGGCAGTATCTCACTGAATTACACATTGAAGGTATTGTTGCTAAAGGAGCTAAGAAAGCTGCTGCTAAGAAAGAGACTGCTAAAGCAGAGGCCAAACCAAAAGCTGCTGCACCTAAAAAAGCAGCCCCCAAAGCAGCCCCTAAAGTAACTGCTAAGAAGGCAGCTCCCAAAAAGGCAGCTCCTAAAAAAGCGACTCCTAAAGCTGCTGCCAAAACAGATCTTAGCAGCAAGACTGTAGCAGAATTAAAAGTAATGGCTAAAGCCAAAGGGATCACCGGAATTTCTTCAATGAAAAAGGCCGATCTGATCAAGGCTTTAAGCTGATAATATAAATCCTAATAAGAGCATATCATGGCACATAAAAAAGGTGTAGGTAGTTCAAAGAACGGTAGAGAGTCGGAATCGAAACGTCTGGGCGTAAAGATTTATGGTGGGCAAGCTGCAATTGCAGGAAATATTCTTGTACGTCAGCGTGGCACAAGACATAATCCCGGTGAGAATGTATATGCCGGTAAAGATCATAGCCTTCATGCCAAAGTTGACGGCATCGTTAAGTTTGAAAAGAAAGCAAATGGTAAATCCTATGTTTCTATTGAGCCTTTCAAGGCGTAAGACATAAGATAAATTGAAAAAATAAAACCCGCTGTGCCAACAGCGGGTTTTATTGTGATTATACCTTCCTCCTTAGTACCTATAGTACTCAGGTTTGAAAGGGCCATTTACATCAACATTGATATAATCAGCTTGATCTTTCTTCAATTCGGTAAGCTCAGCACCCAGTCTTTCCAGGTGTAGTTTGGCCACTTTTTCATCCAAATGCTTTGGTAACGTATAGACTTTGTTATCATATTTCTCATGATGATTCCAAAGTTCGATCTGGGCCAGGGTCTGATTAGTGAAGGAATTACTCATCACAAAACTAGGATGGCCAGTCGCGCAGCCCAGGTTGACCAACCGGCCTTCAGCCAATACTATTAAATCTTTACCATCAATAGTATATTTATCTACCTGTGGCTTGATCTCATCCTTTGTATGACCATATTTCCCATTTAGCCAGGCCATATCGATCTCATTATCAAAATGCCCGATATTACATACAATGGCCTTATCGCGCATGGCTCTGAAATGCTCTTCCCGGATGATATCTTTATTTCCTGTAGCTGTTATAACTACATCGGCCTTGTCAATAACCGTCTCCAATTTTTTTACTTCGAAACCATCCATACAGGCTTGTAATGCACATATTGGATCTATTTCTGTAACCGTAACTATAGCACCTGTACCCTTAAAGGAAGCGGCAGTACCTTTTCCCACATCTCCATATCCTGCCACTACAACACGTTTTCCGGCAAGCATGGTATCCGTAGCTCTTCGGATCGCATCTACAGCACTTTCTTTACACCCATATTTATTATCGAACTTGGATTTAGTGACAGAATCATTGACGTTTATGGCCGGCATGGGTAAATTTCCATTTTTAAATCGCTCATAAAGACGGTGTACCCCTGTCGTGGTTTCTTCAGAAAGGCCTCTTATGCCGGCAGTTAATTCCGGATATTTATCCAGAACCATATTGGTAAGGTCCCCACCATCATCAAGGATCATATTCAGCGGTTGTCCTTTTTCACCAAAGAATAGTGTTTGTTCAATACACCAGTTAAATTCTTCCTCTGTCATTCCCTTCCAGGCATAAACGGGTATTCCAGTGGCTGCAATAGCAGCAGCAGCATGGTCTTGTGTTGAAAAGATATTACATGAACTCCATGTGACTTCAGCCCCAAGTGCCACTAAGGTTTCAATTAGAACTGCAGTTTGAATGGTCATGTGAAGGCAACCCGCAATTCTGGCCCCTTCCAGTGGCTGTTCAGCTGAATATTCTTCTCTGAGCGCCATAAGTCCGGGCATTTCTGCCTCTGCAAGCCTAATCTCCTTTCTGCCCCAATCGGCTAAGGAAATATCTTTTACTTTGTATGGCTGGTACGTGAGTGTTTTTGTTCGCATTGCTATTTATTTTATACTTTTCGGAAATAATACTATCGTTTTTTCCGAGCTGCAAAGATACGGAATACCTAAATTTTTCTATGCCTCTTTATCAAACTATTAGCGTATCAGAATCAACCTTAATCTACATCTGGAAGGTAGAGGAAACGGAAAGTCAGCTAGCTGAAAACATCAATCTAACCGAAAATAGCAGGAGTCGGGTGTCTGGTATGCGTTCTGAGATCCATCGAAGAGGCTATCTAAGCATAAGGCACCTCCTGGCTGAAGCGGGGTATACAGATAAAGACCTTTTTTATGATGATGTCGGCAAACCTCATTTAAATGATGGATCCTATATATCCATTACCCATTCTGGCATCTTTACGGCAATAATCGTGGGCGTTGAGAAGGAAGTAGGGATCGACATAGAGAAGCAGCGCAAAAAGATCATCCCGATTGCTCATAAATTCACGCCCATCGAAGCCTATAGTGCCATTGACAATGCAGAAGCATTGATCCGTAAATTAACTGTTGTTTGGGGCGCCAAAGAGTCGCTCTATAAGATCTATGCCACCAAGGGGCTTAGTTTTTTAAATCATATCTATATCCATGATTTTACTCTAGATACCCTGGCTACGACAGGCAAAATTATTTTCTATGGTAGGCGAAGTGGATACGACATCAACTTCCTGGAATTTGAAGGCTATACCTGCGTTTATGCCATAAAACGACCTTATGAGTAGCCTTGTGGACTGGTTTTTTGCACAATACGATGAGGTCCCCTTCTACCTTATAACTCTCGAGATTATAGGCGTAATATTTGGTTTTCTGAGCGTATGGTATGCTAAGAAGGAAAATATTCTGGTTTACCCAACTGGGATCATCAGTACAGGAATCTTTGTTTATGTATTGGGAGTATATGGTTTGCTGGGCGATATGCTTATCAATGCCTATTATTTAGCGATGAGTGTTTATGGATGGTATATTTGGACACGAAAAGTAGACGCCACTCATTTTATTCCGGTTACCAGAATGAATGAAAAGGAAAAGCAATGGAGTTGGGGCCTGTTTATTGGTTCAGTGCTGTTTACAGTAGCAATATATCTGGGATTCGATAAATTCAATGCGTGGACGGCTTATGTAGACACACTGACAACAGCCCTCTTCTTTGTAGCTATGTGGCTCATGGCCCGGAAGAAATTTGAGCATTGGATCTTTTGGATCGTTGGTGATATAATTTCAATCCCGCTCTATTTGTACAAAGGACTTATATTTACAGCGTTCCAATATCTTGTATTCACCTTAATTGCGATTGCCGGTTATAAAGCATGGAAGCAGCTTATAAACAAAAGCCCACAAACCTTGTTAAAGTAGTTCTGTTTGGGCCGGAATCTACCGGAAAAACAACGCTGGCTCAGGAACTGGCAAAGCATTACAAAACGGAATGGGTACCAGAATACGCCCGGGAATACCTTCAAATGAAATGGGATGAGGAAAAGAAGGTATGTGAATTAACAGACCTCTTGCCCATAGCCCAAGGACAGATACGCCTTGAAAATTCGCTGAGTGAAAAAGCAGAACAACTCCTTGTCTGTGACACAGATCTTTTGGAAACAAAAGTGTACTCAGAGATCTATTTTAATGATTATTGCGACCCCCTATTGGAACGATTTGCTATAGAGAATTCATACGATCTTTATTTGCTT
>Ga0224508_10005051_pt1 | contig 10689 bp, 8 predicted proteins | sample SF_Jan12_sed_USG_4_FD_170157 | JGI IMG/M metagenome (GOLD analysis project Ga0224508, IMG submission 170157) | Sediment microbial communities from San Francisco Bay, California, United States - SF_Jan12_sed_USGS_21 | ecosystem: Environmental > Aquatic > Marine > Sediment | place: USA: California... | reverse complement strand
CCTTGCGGAGTCGCATGTTCGCGGCGCGGGCCGGGTCGCCGGTCGAGGTCACGACGGCACCCTGCCAGGCCTGGTACAGCGCGGCGAGGTGCTCGAGCACGTCGTCGGGGACCTTGGCCGACGGCCTCAGCGCCGGGAGCTGCAGCGCGGCATATGCCGGGTCGCCCTGGGCCCGGGCGAGGAGGATCTCGAGCTCGGCCCGCCGGCTGGGCGGCGTCGGGTCGACCAGTTCGGCGAGGGTGCAGCCGAGGGCGCCGGCGAGATCGCCGAGCAGCGACAGCTTCGGTTCGGAGTGGCCGTTCTCGAGCTGGGACAGGAACGGCGCCGGCTTGGCGACGAGCTGGCCGAGCTGATCGAGCGTGAGCCCTCGACGGCGACGGAGATGCCGGAGCCGATGGCCGAAAACGGTGACATCGAGAGCGGTGGAGGTCGATGCAGGTGTCATAAGATTCGCCGATCTTACCGAAATCACCGACATCTGGGGAGACTTTTGCGAGAAGATGCTTGGTTCTTCGGAACATCGGTCCGAATACTGCTGTAGGTCAACGACGACACCGGAGCATGCCGTGATGTCTGCCAGCTTCATCCCCCACCCGCTCGCCGACCAGATCCTCACCGCCGACGCCGTCGGTTTCCTCGCCGACCTCGAGCGCCGATTCCGAGCCCGTCGCGAGCTGCTCCTGTCGGCCCGTTTCGACATCCAGGCCCGGCTCGACGCCGGCGAACAGCTCCACTTCGACATCGCCACGACCAGTATCCGCGACGGCCAGTGGCAGGTTGCACCCGCTCCCAAGGATCTGTTGGACCGTCGGGTCGAGATCACCGGCCCGGTCACCCGCAAGATGATGATCAATGCCCTGAACTCCGGGGCGAAGGTGTTCATGGCCGACTTCGAGGATGCGTTGTCGCCGACGTGGGACAACGTGCTCGACGGTCAGGTCAATGTACGCGACGCCTACCGCCGCACCATCAGCCTCGACGCCGGCGACACGCAGTACCGGCTGGCCGACGAGACCGCCACCCTGGTCGTGAGGCCCCGTGGCTGGCACCTCGTCGAGAAACACTTGATGGTCGACGGCGAACCGATGTCGGCCAGCCTGTTCGACTTCGGCCTGGTGATGTATCACAACGCCCGGGCGTCGCTCGATGCCGGCTCCGGGCCCTACTTCTACCTCCCCAAGCTCGAGAGCCACCTCGAGGCCCGGCTCTGGAACGACGCGTTCGTCATGGCCCAGGAGCGGCTCGACATCCCGCACGGCACCATCAAGGCGACGGTGCTCATCGAGACCATCCCGGCCGCGTTCCAGATGGAGGAGATCCTCTACGAGCTCCGCGACCATTCGGCCGGTCTCAACGCCGGTCGCTGGGACTACATCTTCAGCGTCGCCAAGAAGTTCGCCCGGCGCCGAGAGTTCACGCTGCCCGACCGGGCCGATGTCGGCATGACCGCACCGTTCATGCGCGCCTACACCGAGCTGATGATCGCGACGTGTCACCGGCGGGGGGCGCACGCCATCGGTGGCATGGCGGCGTTCATACCGAACCGGCGCGATCCCGAGGTGACCGAAGCGGCGCTGGCCAAGGTGACCGAGGACAAGCGCCGGGAGGCGACCGACGGCTGCGACGGGACGTGGGTCGCCCACCCCGACCTCGTCCCGGTCGCCATGGCCGAGTTCGATGCCGTCCTCGGCGACGAGCCCCATCAGATCGACCGCAAGCGCGACGACGTGCACGTCACCGCGTCCGACCTCCTCGCGGTGCACCGCACCACGGGCGCGATAACCGAGGCCGGAGTCCGGACCAACGTCAACGTCGGCCTCCGGTACCTGTCGGCCTGGCTCACCGGGACCGGCGCCGCCGCGCTCGACAACCTGATGGAGGACGCCGCCACGGCGGAGATCTCCCGGGCCCAGATCTGGCAGTGGGTCACCCACCGCGCCGATCTCGGCGGCGGACGTCGGGTCAACGCCGACTGCGTCCGCAGGATCATCAACGACGAGCTCGCGGCCATCGAGGCCGATCTGGGCGCCGACGCGTTCCGGGCGGCCCGGTACGACGACGCCCGGGCGGTGTTCGAACAGGTTGCCCTCAGCGAGAACTTCGAACCGTTCCTGACCACCGTCGCGTACCGGTACCTCGACTGATGTCGCGCGCGTCCCGGGCCGGGGTGACCAGGTCCGAGTGATCAGGCCGACGCGACGATGCCGCGGTCGTGCAGGTCGCCGATCTCGGCCGGCGAGAGCTGGAGCATCTCGGCCAGGACGTATTCGGTGTCGGCGCCGAGCCACGGCGCCGGCACCGCCTCCTGGCGGGGCGAGGCGCTGAAGTCGATCGGCGAGCCCGGCATGAGGTAACGCCCGATGCCGGGTTGGTCGACCATGTCGAACATCTTGTTGGTGGTCGTGCAGCGGGGGTCCTCGTCCACCAGCTGCCGGAACGTCTGGTACGGGCCCCAACACACGCTGTTGGCGTCGAACACCTCGCGGATCTCGTCGACCGTGCGGCTCGCGAACCACGGTTCCATGAGCGACCCGAGCATGCGGCGGTGATCGTACCGATTGCCCTCCTGGCGGAAGTCGGTGTCGAGCAGCTCCTCGAGCCGTTTGATCTTCTCCTCGAACTCCATCGACGCCACCAGGTTCTGCCACTGGCGATAGCTGATGGCGACGGCCATCACGCGGCGGCCGTCCCCGGTCGGGAAGTCGCGACCGAAGGCGCCGTACATGTCGTTGCCGATGCGGCTGCGTTCCTCGCGATTGACCTGCGCCTCGGCGACGTGCCCCAGATTCGCGACCGTCGCCATCGCGACATCGGAGAGGGCCAGCTCGACGAGTTGCCCTGCTCCGGTGCGGGTGCGGTGCCGCTCGGCCGCGAGCAGACCGACCACGGCCATCTGGCCACAGATGACATCCCAGGCCGGCAGCACGTGGTTGGAGGGCCACGCGACCGCGTTGGGTCCGGTGACGAGCGGGTAGCCGACCGCTGCGTTCACCGTGTAGTCGACTGCGGTCGATCCGTCGCGGTTGCCCTTGATGTTGACCATGATCAGGTCGTCACGGCCAGAGCGGAGCTTGTCGTAGGCCATCCAGCCCCGGTTGGGGAAGTTCGACAGGAAGATGCCGGCGTCGGGCCCGGGCGCGCAGATGAGACCGAGGACCAGCTCGCGGCCTTCGTCGCAGCGCAAGTCGACCGCCACCGAGCGCTTGCCCTTGTTGAGCCCGGCCCAGTACATGGAACGACCCTCTTTCGTGAGCGGCCAGCGGTCGTAGTCGATACCACCGCCGATCTGGTCGAACCGGATGACCTCGGCGCCGAGCTGGGCGAGATGCATGCCGCCCGACGGTGCTGCGACGAAGGCCGAACCCTCGACGACACGAAGGCCGCTCAAGATGTCGTTCACACGGTCCTCCCCGATGCGGTGGCGCCAGCGTAGGCGCAACGCTCCGGTCGACCGTCGGTGATCAGCGCCGTTCGCCCAGCCGCTCGGCCACGCCGGCCAGCTTCTCGGGACTCACCACCACCCACACGCGTTGCACCCGCTCGCCGGTCGAGTCGGGGTCGATGGTGAGCAACAGGACCGGCTCGTTCCCGGCCGAGACGTACAACGCCGGTTGGCCGTTCGCCTCGATGAGCTCGAGGTCGACCGAGGCGCCGGCGCGTCGATACAGGTTGGACATCAGCCGGGCGACGCGGGGAGGCGTGACCACCGGCCGTCGTGCCGCGCGGGCGTTGGGTCCGCCGTCGCTGACGAGGACGATGTCGTCGGTCAACAGCTGCTCGAGCTGGTCGATGTCGCCCGATGCCACCGCACCGAGAAAGGCACCGAGGAGCTCGGATCGGCGGTCGGCGTCGATGGACACGGACGGCCGCTCGGCCCGCACCCGGGAGCGTGCCCGGCTGGCGATCTGACGGCAAGCGGTCTCGGACCGGTCGACGACGGCTGCCACCTCGGGGTACGGCATGTCGAACACCTCTCGCAGCAGGAACACCGCACGATCGACCGGGCTCAGTCGATCGAGAACGGAGAGGAAGCCGAAGGTGACGGAGTCGCCGAGCGCGGCCATGTCGGCCGGGTCGTCGGCGGTCACGATCGGCTCGGGCAGCCACGGCCCGACATAGGTCTCGCGGCGTGACTGCGCCGAGCGCAGGCGGTCGATGGCGAGACGGGTGGTGATCGTCGTGAGGTAGGCGGGCGGACGCTCGATGTCGGCGGTGTCGACGGCGCGGCAGCGGATCCAGGCGTCCTGCACGATGTCTTCGGCGTCGGCAGCCGAGCCCAGCATGCGGTAGGCGATGCCGAAGAGCCGGCTGCGCTCGGCTTCGAATGTCTCGACGTCCATCGTCAGAGCCTGGCCGTTTCCCGTCCGGCCACGAGCTCACCGGCGAGACGAGCAGCCATCGCGCCGCTCGCGATCGCCGCATCGGCCAGCAGGCCGTCGCCGCCGACCCAGTCGCCGGCCACGAATGCGCCGCGAACCCCGGCGACCTCGACTCGCGGCCGCCCTGCCGTCCCGCCCCTCGCCGCCAACGGCATCCCGTGGGTGACGGTCATGCGGCGGAGGAACCGCGTGCGGACCGGGGTGGGGATCCCGGCGGCCTCGGCCACTGCCTCGAGCGACCGGCGGTCGTTGTCGGCGCTCGTCGTCGACTCGGGGTGCAGATATCTCATGGCGACGGCGGCAGCCGCTCCGGGCGGAGCCAGCCGGGCCGGTGGGCTGTGCACCGAGAAGTACAGCGGTTCGTCGATGCCGAGCACGAAACGATGTGCGGGCATCGACGGGAGCGCGAGATCAAGGACCGATGCGGTGACCGGTGGCCCGGCGTCGGCGAATGTGGACGACGGCAGCCGGAGGAGTCCGCTTGCCACGTCGGGTCCCCCGGTGGCGACGATCACCGAGCCGGAGCTGAGGGTGCGGCCGTCGTGGGCGATGACGAAACCGTCGGTCCGGTGTTCGATCGACTCGACGCCGCTGCCCGTGATGACGATGCCGCCGACCCGCTCGACCGCGGCCTCGAGCTGGTCGACGAGCGTCGCCCAGCCACCATCGAGATAGAGCACGCCCGTCTCGACCACGAGCTGGAGCTGCCGGATGGCCACGCCGGCGCTCAGCAGGTCGGTCGCCGCGGTGTAGGTGCCGACCCGGACGAGTGCCGTCGCGAGCTCGCGGACATCGCGGCGCTCGGCGGCGAGCCACTGATCCACGGTCTCGCCGTCGTGGGCGGTGGGGTCGAGCCTGGTGATCCGGCTGATGAGACGACCCAGTGCGAACCGGCCGCGACCGCGGACGGCCCGGGTCTGCAACAACGACCTGACCCCGTACGGGAGCGGCGAGAGCTCACCCCCGAGCAGCGCCGTGCCGGCCAGCGGGGGCGCTTCCCCCCGGGGCTCGACACCGAGTCTCTTCAGGGTCGCGGCGCCGATGCCGCCGGCGTAGAGCGCATGGGCCCCCTGGTTGAAGAGGTAACCGTCGAGCTCGTCGGTGGTCGCTCGGCCGCCGTTGTGAGTCCGCTTCTCCAGCACCGTCACCGAATGGCCGGCCGCAGCCGCTGTTGCCGCCGCGGTCAGACCGGCGAGTCCTGCGCCGACGACGACGATGTCGACGTATTGCTCGTTCGAATGGACCATGACGTGCTCCTGTCTCCCAGCCCGATTGGTAGTCGCTATCCGTCTGACGGGACAGCGCGTCGGTTCGTGACAGGCCGCAACACGAATCGCACCGGCCGTCGCGCGCCTCCTGGTAGGCCCGAGGGCTCCGGTACCTTCGGAAAGACAGCAACCGCGGCGTCGAGGAGAGACCGTGAAACGTGCACCAACGGCCGCGATCGTGTTGGGCGTTGCGCTCGTCGCGGCGGCGTGCGGAAGCAGCGGCCCCGCTGAGGACTCGGTGTCGACGGCCGACGAGCCGTCGGCCGACTCGGCCACTGGGGACGGTGCAGCGGACACGGCCGGCGACGAGACCACCGACGGCGAACCGCCCGACGCCGGTGCAGGTGGGGCTTCGGCGCTGACCGGGAGCGCGGCCGAGGGGTGGGAGCTGGTTGCCATCGGTGAAGGAACGAAGCCCGACCTGGCGCTCGATCCCGACGGCGTACCGGGCATCACGTTCCTCTTCGAGAACCTTCCCGAGGGTTTCGTCGCGTACGCGACCGCGGCCGATGGTTGGGTCGTCGAGAACTTCGTCGAGGGCTACTTCTACGGTCCGATCGGGTTGGACTACGGCCCCGACGGCCGTGCCCACATCGCCTACCACGACCACCAGGAGTCGACGTTCGAGGAGGACCTCGGCGACCTGACCTACGCGGTGCTCAGCGATGGCGAGTGGTCCATCACCGCCGCGGCCAGCGACGGGCACGACGGTTGGGACTCGACAATCCGTGTCGGCGACGACGGCGTCGTTCGTGCTGCCGGTGTCGACCCGGCGCAGTTCGGGCGGGTCGAGGGTCTCGAATACTACGAACTGGTCGACGGTGCGTGGCAGGTCGAGGCCATCGGCACCGGGCCGTTGGAGTACGAGTGGAACGTCGACCTCCAGGTCGCGCCGGACGGCAGCCCGGCACTCACCTACTTCCTCACCGACGCGCAGGACCTCGTCTTTGCCTCGCGAGCCGCCGACGGCAGCTGGACCGTCGAGCCGGTGGACACCGACGGTGACGTCGGCCGCTTCTCCTCGCTGGCGATCGACGGTGACGGTGCGGCTCACATCTCCTACTGGCATGGCGACACCGGCGAGGTTCGGTATGCCACCAACGCCGGCGGGGCATGGGAGACGACCACCATCGACACCCTCGAGCAGGTGGAGATCGGCTTCGAGGGCGCCCGCCGCATCACGTCGATCGCGCTCGACCCGGCGGGAGTGCCGTCGGTCGCGTACTCGGATCTGGCCGGCATTCGGCTGGCCGTGCGTGGCGACGACGGAACCTGGACGACCGAGCAGATCCTCACCGCCGGCGATCGCCCGCTCGGTCAGCTCGTGAGCCTCGAGATCGACGGGTCGGGAGCGCTACACCTCGCGTTCTTCGAGGTCACCGGCAACGGCCCGCTGTCGGGAGTCGTCGGTTACATGACGCCAGCCGGTTAGCGGGGGTCGATCTCAGGCCGGCGCCACCGCTCGGGCCCGTCGGCCGGCGAGGGCATTGCGGACGGCCGACCAGATGAAGCTGATCGTGAAGATCGCAACCGACACCAACGCCATCGTCGCGCCCGCAGCGGTGTCGTGGTGGAAGCTGACGAGCAGTCCGACGACGACTGCGACCGCGCCCAGGGCCACCGCGACCGTCATGATGAGAGGAACGCGCCGGACGACCAGCGCCGCGGCCGCGGGCGGAGCGATGAGGAAGGCGAACACCAGCAGTGACCCGACCGTCTCGAACGACGCGACGATGGAGACGGTGACGAGGGCGAGCAGGGCGAGGTGGGTCAGGCGGGGGCGGAAGCCGAGCACCTCGGCGTAGACCTCGTCGAATGTCAGGACGAGAAAGGCCCTGTGGAGCAGGACCGACCCGGCCACGGCAACGAGCGCGGCGATGCCCTGGCGCCACAGATCGCCTCTGTCGATGCCGGTGATGGATCCGAAGAGGAACCGATTGAGGTCGCCGGTGTAGCTGCTGCTGTCGGCGGACAGCACCACGACGGCGAGGGCGAGCATGCCGACGAACAACAGCCCGATGGACGTGTCGTCGGGGAGCGGCGAATGCGTGCGGACGACACTGATACCGACGACCATCACAGCTGCGGCGATGAGCGCGCCGACGGTGGTGTTGGCACCGACGATGAACGCGATGGCGATGCCGGGCAGGACGCCATGGGCCAGGGCGTCACCGAGGAAGCTCATGCCGCGCAGCACGACCCACGTGCCCACCACGGATGTGCTCAATACGGCGAGGAGGCCGGCGTAGAGGGCGCGTTGCATCGAGACGTTGTCGGCGAACGGCTCGATCCACCACGACCACGGATCGGTGAGGATCTCCATCAGCTCGGTCCGAGCCCGGCGACGATGAGATCGGCGTCGGCCAACAACATGTCGATGTAGGTGTCGGCGCCGCTGCCTGCGGGGCCGAGCCTGCCGGAGTGCAGCGTGACGACGTCGACGTCACCGACCTGGGCGGCAAGTGCGTCGATGTCGCGGCTCGACTGGGCCGTCTCGGCGAAGATCGCCGGCACGCCGGTCTCGTCGATGAGGTCGGCCAGCGCTTCGATGGTCGCGGGACTCGTCTCGGCGAGCGACGATGCCGACGGGATGACGGTGCCGAGGAGCTCGAAGTCGTACCGGTCGGCCAGGTATTGCATCGAGTCGTGGTTGGTGACGAGCAGGCGGCGCTCGGGTGGGATGGCGGCGAACACGGCCTCGAGCTCGTGGTCCGCAACGTCGAGCTCGGCTTCGTACGCGGCGACGCAGTCGGCGATGGCAGCGCGGTCGGCGCCGGCGTGGGTCACGAGCGCGTCGCCGAGGTCGCCGATGGCGTCTCGCACCAGTGTCGGGTCGGCCCAGAAGTGGGGATCGTCGTCGCTACCGGCCGCGAGGGCTTCGATCGAGTCGGACACCTCGATGACAGGCGTGCCGTCGCTCTCGACCGAGCCGAGTGTGTCGATCAGGGATTCTTCGAGGTCGAGGCCATTGGCGACGACGAGCATCGCGTCGTCGAGGCGGGCCCGGTCGGCCAACGATGGTTCGAACGCGTGGGGATCGGCGCCCTCGGCCAGGAGCGGCTCGACGGTCACCGAGCCGTCACAGGCCACGTTGGCGACGACATCGGCCCAGATGCCCGTCGTGGCGATCACCGACGGCCCTGCATCGCGACTCGACTCGTTCGACGAGCATGCCGACGCGGCAACCCCCGCCATGACCGCCGCAACCGCGAATCGGTGCCACGGTGCGGTCATCGCTGTGGTCGCGGGACGTGGGCGGTCGGGGTCGACACGATGCGCCGACGTTACCGGGAATGATTCTCACTTCCTTACCTGGCGTCGGTGACGTCCGCAACCCATTAGGTACAACAACCCATCGACGTTCAGGGCATCGACACGATGTCGATAAGACGATGTGTCCTGCGGGCAGAGGTCACACAAGTCCCACCGACGGAAAATGGGGAACTCTTGTGACGACACATCCGGCGATCATCAATGCGGACGCAACTGTCAGGTCGACTCCTTGCAGCGCTTCTGAACAAGACGTCTGGGTCGCCATCCAGGCGGGTCAGTTCGTTGCTCACTACCAACCGATCCTCAATGCAGACACCAGCGTGCGGGCCCTCGAAGCGTTGGCACGCTGGGACCATCCTGACGGTCGGACACTGCCTCCCTCCGAGTTCGTCTGCGAGGCATACGCCGGAGGCGTGCTCGCTGACATCGACCGGGCGGTGATCAAGCGTGCGCTGAGCGATCAGCTCATGTGGCACCGGTGGGAGCTCGACCTCCACGCCAACGTCGACCTGGAGACGCTCGCGGACAGTTCTTTCGCCGACTGGCTCGGCCATGCCCTCTCGTCACGATCGTTCGAAGCCCGACGACTCGTCCTCGAGCTCGACGCCCAATCTCTCGCCGCGACCGAGACGACCGAGGGCTGGAACCAGGTCCTCCAGGCCCTCACCGATGTTCGGGCCCTTGGCGTGGGCATTGCCATCCAGAGCTATCAGGGGGCAATCTCGCCGGTACTGATCGAGAATGACCTGGTCACCATGTTGAAGCTCGATCAAGCGATCACGCGCCAGCTCGAGCCTGTCGAGCTGTGGGACCAGGTGATCCATACGCTCGGTGACTCGATCACGGAGAGCAAGCTGGAGGTCACCGCCGTGGGAATTGTGAGCGACTCGTCGGCTGACGCCGCTCGTGAGCTGGGATGCACGACGTTGCAGGGCTTCCACTACGGGTTCCCGACGACGAGCCACAAGGTCCTCGCCGCCATCACGACGCTGGACCGTAAGTAGCACTGCTCTCTGGGCGCTCCGTCAGTTCTGGACCAAAGTGTCACCCGGCCACCGGAGCCAACATGTCCACCATGACCCGGAGGAGCACACGGAGTAGTCGCGAAGTGGTCGCGAACCGTACCAACCTTCCCGGACGGGACTGAACGACGCGGACTCCGCAATGCCCTGACCAGCACCAAGGGGACAAGTCGGACCGCCCGGACGCTCCTCGTCCCGCTGAAACCCCCCGGCTCCCAAGGGAGCGTCTGGGTTCGAATCCCACCCCGGGCACTGCTGTGACCCCGGCATCCGGTTTGAGCGACCGGGCCGTTTGGCCCTACTTGTCTCGGACATCGGCCTCTTACCCTGAGATTCGAAGGAGGTCGGCAATGGTTTCGATCCCCGCTTCCGCGCGGGCGCTCCTTGGCTCGGACGCCGTCGCTCACGTCTGGACCGGCAGCGGTGTCGGTCCGTGGATCGAAGAAGCGCAAGGGCGCCAGTTCGAGGGGGCGACTGCCCAGGCCGGATCAGCCGACAAGACGAGCCAAGCGGGGCCGACACGAGCGTGCAGAGCATCCTTACCAGCAGAGGGAACGAGATGGCGGGCCACACGGGCGGGTTGCCGCGTCACTGGTTCCGATAGACAGGGGTGGGATCGCGGATGGAACCAGTCAGGGCGACCCGATCGGAACTGCTCGCTCGCCGTTCTCAGGTCATGGTCGCGTCGCGTGGCCGTGACGTGCTGCGGGCAAAGCGCGAGCAACTCATGGAGGAGTTCCGCAAGAC
>Ga0224508_10005050_pt1 | contig 10693 bp, 7 predicted proteins | sample SF_Jan12_sed_USG_4_FD_170157 | JGI IMG/M metagenome (GOLD analysis project Ga0224508, IMG submission 170157) | Sediment microbial communities from San Francisco Bay, California, United States - SF_Jan12_sed_USGS_21 | ecosystem: Environmental > Aquatic > Marine > Sediment | place: USA: California... | reverse complement strand
GCTACGAGGTTTGCCGGCGTATCAAATCCTCGCGCCCCACTCTACCGATCGTGTTGCTGTCCTCGACCTTCGAGCCCTATGACGCGGATCTGGCCGCGGAATGCGGGGCCGATCGACACCTGGTCAAGCCGTTCGAATCGGCAACGCTCGGGGACACCGTAAGGGAGCTCCTCGAACCCCGCACGGCCGTCGCGGAACCCGTAGTTGAACCCGTAGTTGAACCCGTTGCCCCGGTGGAAGAAGAAGAGTATTCCGAAGCGGATGATGCCGTGGACGCCCTTATCCAGGAACCCGACGACGACGAGATCGCCCCACCCGAACAACAGGATCTTGTGGACGATCTAGACGAGCGGCTGGTCGACGCGGTGTCGAAGGCCGTCGTCCGTCGGTTGTCCGAAAAGGTGGTCCGCGAAATCGCCCGCGAGGTCGTGCCCGATCTGGCCGAACGGATCATCCGCGAGCGTATCCGTCAACTCGAAAAAGAAGACTCCTAGCCGAGCGTAGAACGCATGTCCATCGACAAAGAATACCTGCCCGACAAGGTCGAAGCGCGCTGGATTCTGCGCTGGGCCGAGGCAAACCTGTTCCGCGCCGACCCCTCGTCGGGCAAGGAACCGTTTTGCATGGTGATCCCACCACCGAACGTCACCGGGAACCTGCATATCGGCCACGTCCTGGTCTACACGCTGCACGATATCGTGGCGCGCTGGCGACGCATGCAGGGCTTCGACGTGTTGTGGTTGCCGGGAACGGATCACGCCGGGATCGCGACCCAGATGGTCGTCGAGCGCGCGCTCAAGAGCGAAGGGTTGTCGCCCAAACAGATGGGGCGTGACGCGTTCGAGAAACGCGTCTGGGAGTGGAAGGAAACCTACGGTAATCGAATCACCGATGCGCTGACGAATCTCGGCTCGTCTTGCGACTGGTCGCGCGAACGCTTCACTCTCGACGAGGGTCTGTCGCGGGCCGTGCGCACCGTTTTCGTCCGCTTGTATGACGAGGGCCTGATCTACCGGGATCGCTATATCGTCAATTGGTGCCCGAGCTGCCACACGGCGATTTCGGATCTGGAGACGGTCCACGAGCAAGAGCAGGGCAAGCTCTACACGATCCGCTATCCCGCCGCCGACGAAGGCGGAACACCGCTCGAAGTCGCCACCACGCGGCCCGAGACGTTGCTGGGCGACACCGCGGTGGCCGTCCACCCCGACGACGAACGCTATCGCGATCGTGCGGGCGGATTCGTCACCGTTCCACTGGTCGAGCGCCGCGTGCCGATCCTCGCCGACGACTTCGTCGACCCGAAGTTCGGCACCGGTGTGGTGAAGCTCACCCCGGGCCACGACCCCAACGACTTCGAAGCCGGCAAACGACACGGGCTCGCGGAAGTCCTCGTGATCGATAGCAGCGGCAAAATGACTGCCGAGGCCGGACCCGCCTACAGCGGCCTCGACCGTAACGAGGCGCGTACCCGGGTCGTCGCCGATCTGAAGGCGGCGGGACTCCTGGTCTCGATCAAGGACCATGAGCACGCCGTCGGACACTGCCAGCGTTGCAACGAAACGATCGAACCGCTGGTTTCGCGCCAGTGGTTCGTCAAGGTCGCTCCGCTGGCCGAGACGGCGATCCGTGCGGTCGAAGACGGTGCGACGGAATTCGTGCCCGACACCTGGAGCAAGGTCTACTTCGAATGGATGCGCAACATCCACGATTGGTGTATCAGCCGCCAGCTCTGGTGGGGGCACCGTATCCCGGCCTGGTATTGCGATGCTTGTGGGACCACGATCGTGCGCGAACAGGACCCCAGCGCCTGCGACGACTGCGGCGGCGCTCTGCGGCGCGACGAGGACGTACTGGACACCTGGTTCTCCTCGGCGTTGTGGCCGTTTTCGGCAATGGGTTGGCCCGAGGAGACCGCCGACCTGCAACACTACTACCCGACCCAACTCCTGATCACGGGTCACGACATCATCTTTTTCTGGGTCGCCCGCATGCTCATGATGGGCCTCAAGTTTCGCGGTGAGGTGCCGTTCGCCAAGCTGTACATCCACGGACTCGTGCGCGATGCGCAGGGCAAGAAGATGTCCAAGTCCAAGGGCAACACGGTCGATCCGCACGAAGTCCAGACCCAGTACGGAACCGATGCCGTGAGATTCACGATGGCCATCCTGGCCGCTCCCGGCAACGACATCCCGCTGGCCCCCGAGCGCATGGAGGGCTATCGCGCCTTCACGAACAAACTGTGGAATGCGACCCGTTTCGTGTTGATGAAGGTCGGGGAACGACCGGCCTCGTCGTGGAAAACCGAAGAACTCACGCTCGCCGACCGCTGGATCCTGTCGCGAGCGCGCGGAACTCTCGAGGCCGTCGATCGGGGTCTCTCGAATTACCGCTTCGATCACGCGGCCGACGCGCTTTATCATTTTGTCTGGCACGAGTACTGCGACTGGTACATCGAGTGGGTCAAACGGGACTTCCAGGACGGGATCGATGCGCGACGAACGGAGGTCGCCCGGTCGGTCCTGTTGAGCGTGCTCTCGGGGTTGCTCCGGATGCTGCACCCGGTCATGCCGTTTGTCACGGAGGAGTTGTGGGCCAAACTCCCGGGGTGTTCAGGTTTTGCCGCCGTCGCGGCTTGGCCGGATAGCGAGGAGTTCGCCGCCGACGCGGCGGCCGAAACCCGGATGAAGTTACTGCAACAGGTCGTCGTCGGAATCCGGCACCTTCGTGCGGAGTCGCGCATCGACGCCGGCAAAAGGATCGAGGTCGTGCTGCACAGCGAAGATCAGGAAGTCTCCGCCATGCTCGAGCGACAAAAAGATCGAATCGTCGCGCTGGTCCGTGCGGAATCGGTGTCCGTCGTGGAGGCCATCGCCGAGGACATGATCGCCGCGCGCGGGCTGGAAGCCGGCGTGCAGATCGCCTTGCCGCTCGCCGGTCTGCTGGATTTCGAAGCCGAGCGGGAACGCATCGGCAAGGAACTCGAAAAGGTCGGGAAGGAACTTGCCTCACGAGCCAAGAAACTCGCCAATCATTCGTTCGTTTCGCGCGCGCCGGCCGACGTGGTCGGTAAGGAACGCGCGCTTCATCAGGAACTCGCCGAACGCAAAGACCGCCTGGAAAAAAATCTCATCACGCTCGGCCCGGCTTGATGCGTCTCGAGCACGAGGAACTGGCACGCCTCGTTCGCGCAGCCCTGCACGAAGATCTTTCCGAAGCCGGTGACGTGACCTCGCTGGCGACGATCGGCCGCGAAACCGTGGCCAACGGGCGCTTCGTCGCCCGCGAGCCCTTGACGCTCGCCGGCCTCCCGTTTGTCGCTCAGGTCTACCATCAACTCGATCGCGAACTGGATCTCGAGTTGTTCCGCGACGACGGCGACACGGTGGGGGCGGGGGACAGCGTGGCGCTCGTTCGTGGCTCCGCGCGCGCGGTCCTCGCGGGCGAACGCACCGCTTTGAATTTCCTGATGCGGCTGAGTGGAATCGCCACGTTGACGAAGCGTTGTGTGGACGAGATCGAGGGCACCGGTGCGGTCATCCTGGACACCCGCAAGACCGCGCCGGGGTTGCGCGCCGCGGACAAATACGCGGTGGCTACCGGTGGTGGTAGGAACCACCGCTTCGGTCTCTACGACGCCGCAATGATCAAGGACACCCACCTCGCGCTGAACCCCGACATCGCCGACGCGGTCGGATCGCTGCTTGCGACCGGTCTCGAAGCCTCCGCCATCACGGTCGAAGTCCGTGATCTCGATCAACTCGAGCGAGCCATCGCAGCCGGCGCCGGGCGGGCGCTGCTCGACAACATGGACCTCGAAACCACTCGCCGTGCGGTGGCCAAGGCCGCGGGTCGAATCGTTCTCGAAGCGTCGGGCGGCCTACGACCCGGGAGCCTGCGCGCGGTCGCGGAGACGGGCGTGGCTTGTCTGAGCGTCGGGTCCCTGACCCATTCGTCCACGGCCGCCGATCTGGCGATGGAGACGGAGCTGCGACACTGAGCGGCCGTCTCAGCGTCGAAGTTCGAGGCACGCGATTCGAGGGTCACGGCAAGTTTCTCGACCGCGTCTCGTCCACGAACGATGCGCTCCAGGAACTGGCGCGGGCGGGAGCTCCGGCGGGGACCTTCGTCGTCGCCACGGAACAGACCCACGGCCGTGGCCGACAACGACGGTCATGGAATAGTCCACCGGGCCTGGGTTTATACCTCTCGGTCCTTCTCCGGCCTCCTCCGGGACCGCCGACCCGCTGGACGCTCGGAGCCGCCGTCGCGGCCTGCGATGCCTGTCGTAGCCTCGGGGCGCACGACGCTTCGATCAAGTGGCCCAACGATCTGGTGGTCGGATCGGACAAACTCGGCGGCATCCTCGTCGAAACCCGTTCGTCCGGAACGTCGATCGAGGAGTTGATCATCGGTCTCGGCGTCAACGTGCATCACGACGAAAACGACCTTGCCGCGCTGGAACTCCCGGCGGTCACGTCATTGCGATTGGCCGTGGCATCGGGCATCGTGGGGGGACGCGCGGACCTTGCCGGCGCGTACCTGCACCGGCTCGACGAGATTGCGACGGCCATCGAAGACGGCGCCTGGGATGGGGTTGCGAGCGCCTGGCTGAATCGGGCACCACGAGCCGTCGATGCCCGCGTCACCGTGCGGGCCCCGGACGGGACCCGTTGGCCGGGTGTTTCCGCGGGGTTGGCGGACGACGGCGCGCTGCGGATTCGCGATGCGCAGGGCCGGATGCACGAACTCCGGCAGGTCGACTCGGTGAGTTTCGAGAGGGGATGACGATGCTGCTGGCCGTAGACGTCGGAAACACGCACACGGTGCTTGGCCTGTTCGAAGGCGAACGGCTGATCGCCGACTGGCGCGTGGCCACGCGCCATGACATGACCTGCGACGAGCTGGGAGTACTCTGGGGCCCGCTGGTAGAGCGGGCCGGGCTCACACGCACGAACGTCGACGGCATGATCGTGTCGTCCGTGGTCCCGGATCTCGATGGGCCTATTTCAAAAACCGGCGAGAAGTACTTCGATCAACAACCCCTGTTCGTCGGACCGGGGATCAAGACCGGGCTCCCGATTCTCTACGAGAACCCGCACGAAGTCGGCGCCGACCGCATCGTCAACGCGGTCGCCGCCAAGGAGCGTTACGGCGCGCCGGTGGTGGTCCTCGATTTCGGCACCGGGACGACCTTCGACGTGGTCTCGGCGAACGGGGAGTACCTCGGCGGGATCATCGCACCGGGTCTCGGCGTTTCGGCGGAGGCCCTGTTCAGCAAAGCGGCGCGGCTGCATCAAGTCGAGGTACGCCGACCGCAGCACGTCGTGGGCCGCAACACGGAAGAGAGCGTACGCGCGGGTCTGTATTTCGGATATCTGGCGATGGTGGAGGGGCTCATCGCGCGGATCACCGCGACGCTCGACCATCCGGTTCCGTTCGTCGCGACGGGGGGTCTCGCGTCCGTCTTCGAGAAGGACCTCGATGTCCTGCACGCGGTGGATCCGGGGCTGACCCTGGAGGGTCTGCGGTTGATCTGGGATCGCAATCAAAAATGAAGACGCTCGTCATCTGCAGCGGCAACATCTGCCGCAGTCCGATGGTCGCCGCCTACCTACGGCAACGTCTGGCGCACACGGGCATGTCCCATGTCGTGGTCTCCTCGGCTGGCACGCTCGGGATCGAGGGAGCGCCGGCCGCTCCGGAAGCGATTCGTGCGATGGCCGAGATCGGCGTCGATCTCAAGGAACACCGCTCACGCGCGTTGACCGCGGCCGATCTCCAAACCGGCGACATCGTCATCGTCATGGACTGGGGTCACATGGAGACGCTCGCCTCGCGTTTCCCCGAGGGCCGTGGGGCGCGCTATATGCTTCGCGCCTTCGAGGGTGGCTCGCGACCCTCGAACGATCCGCGGGAACTCGAGGACCCGATCGGCGCTTCGTTTTCAACGTTCTGTAGCCAGCGCGATCTCATCCGCGTCTGCGTCGATCACCTCGTGCTGCACCTGAAGCACTCACCGATCTCCTCGTGACCAACGCGAGACGCTATGCAAGAGAGATCGAAGCGCGCTGGACGGCGCTGCTCGAGCGTCCGGCCGTGCTCGGCGAACGGGATTGGTCGGTGATCTGCGAGTGGCACGCGCGTGGCATCCCGTTGGGATTGATCGCCGAGGCGTTCGAGGAATTCGCAACGAAGTTGCGGCGGCGCCGCTCCAAGCCGCGCAACCTCGGCGCCCTGGCTCCGCTGGTCGATGAAGCGTGGCGCACGGTCTGCGGGGGCCGCACGCCGACGCGCGAAGAGGGCGTCGATTCGGATGCGGAGGATCGGGGTAGGGCGTCGTCCCTGGGTTGGCGGCACAGCGCCGAGAAGCTGCCCTCCGACGATCCGCTCAGAGCATGGATCCTGGAATTGCTCCGGGACCTCGAGGGGAAAGACACGGTGGAACGCTGTGAGGCACGGCTGCGGGAGGGCCTCCTGGTGCACCTGTCTCCCGATGTGCTGGCGGAACTCGAACTCGCCGTGGACGCCGATTTGGCCGTTTTCCGGGATCGTATGTCCGCCGGGACCTGGCAGGCGACTCGCCGACGTTCGTTGATCTCGGCGGCCCGCCGGCGGTTCGGTCTCCCCGAGTTGGCCGACCGCGTGAGATCTCCCAAAGACGCATGAAACCTTTTGACCCGCGATGGCGTTAACCGGAGTGAGTGGCGCGATTCGTATAATTTGGAGGGGATTCGTCGTGTCCAAGACCTGCCGTCCGACGCAGTTGCTCGTGTGTTCTTTTCTGGCGCTCGGACTTGGCGCCTGCGGGAGCAGTTCGGGAAGCGGTTCCGGCGCCTCGCCGGCCACGACCGGGGCGATTCCCGCGGCGGTCGAAAAAGAAAAAGAAGAGGACGCGATTGCGGTGCGCACCGCCATCCTGGCACGCGACTCCCTCTCCGAACTCTACGCGACCACCGCGACTCTTCGCGCCGACAAGCTCGCTACCGTTACCGCGCGGACCGAGGGCGTGGTGCGACGCCTGCTCGTCGAAGAGGGCGATTCCGTACGCAAGGGACAGGCGTTGGCCGAACTCGACAACGACGAACAAAAAATCTCGTTCGCGAGAGACGAAACCGCCGCGCAGAATCTCGAGCGTGAGTTCGAACGCTCCGAGAAACTCCACGAGCAGGGACTGACCAGCGTCGAGGAATACGAGACGGCACGCCGCTCGGCCAAGGAATCGCGACACTCCGCCGATCTGGCCCAGCTTCAACTCGAACGCACGACGATCCGGGCGCCGTTTTCCGGACTCGTGCTCAAACGGCACATCGATCCCGGCGCCACGGTGGGCAACGGTACGGCCGTCTACGATCTGGCGGATCTCGATCCGCTCTACGCCGACATCAGCGTCCCCGAGCGCCACGTCGGCCGCCTGGCGATCGGCCAACACGTGCGGCTCACCGCGGATTCGTTCGACCGCACTACCGAGGCGCTGATCGAGCGCATCGCTCCGGTCGTCGACATCGAGACGGGGACGGTCAAGGTCACCCTGGCGGTCAGCGAACGATCCGACCTACGGCCGGGTACGTTCGTGCGAGCGGGCGTCGTGATCGACACGCACACCGATACGCTCGTGATTCAACGCTCGGCTTTGGTCCCCGAGGGCCGTCGCTGGCACGTGTTCCGCCTGAACGACGCGGGCACTCACGTGGACCGACTCGAAGTCCGGCGTGGTTTCGAGGAAGGCGAACAGGTGGAAGTCATGACGGTCGATTCGGCCGTGACGCTGACCGCCGGGGACCCCCTCGTGGTCGTCGGTGCTTCGGCATTGAGCGATGGGGTCCGGGTCGATGCCGGGACCACCGAAACCGCGGACAACGACGAGGCCGCCAGTGACGCTTCCTGAGTTTTCGGTCCGGCGGCCCGTAACCGTCTTCGTTTCGCTGTTCACGGTCGGCATCTTCGGATTTCTGACGGCGCGCCAACTCCCGATCGAACTCCTCCCCGATCTGGCGTACCCCACGTTGACCGTCCAGACCACCTATGCCGACGCCGCACCGGTGTCGGTCGAACAGTTCGTCACGCGCCCGATCGAGGAGGCCGTCGGGGTGATCTCGGGCGTGCGTAACATCCATTCCGTCTCGCGCGCGGGGATGTCCGAGGTGATCCTCGAGTTCGAATGGTCCGAATCGATGGACTTCGCCGCGATGGAGGCACGCGACAAGGCCGGACTGGCGGTGCTCCCGCGCGAGGCCGACCTCCCGCGCGTGTTGCGTTTCGATCCGTCTCTCGATCCGATCGTACGGCTGGCGTTGGAGGGGGATCGTCCGCTCGACGAGATGCGCCAGATCGCCGAGCGTTGGTTGAAACCTCGTCTCGAAGCCGTTCCCGGTGTCGCGGCGGCCAAGATCCGCGGGGGTCTCGATCCTGAAATCCAGGTCGAGGCCGATGAGGACCGTCTGGCCACGCTGGGACTGACCCTCGACGACCTGGCCCAGGCGTTACGGCAGGAGAACGTCAACCGGCCGGGTGGCACGGTGAAGGATTTCGGTGCGGTGTACCTCGTCCGCACACTCCACGAATTCGGGGATCTCGAACAACTGAAGCGTACGGTCGTGCGCGAAATCGACGGTCGCATCGTGCGGGTCGAAGATGTCGCGACGATCCGCCGCGGCCATCGCGACCGGGTCGAAGTGACCCGCTTCGATGGACGGGAGACCGTCGAACTGGCGCTGCACCGCGAGGGTTCGGCCAACACGGTCACGGTGTCCAAGGCGATCGAGAGCGAACTCGATGAGTTGCGCGACGAGTTTGCCGACGACCTGAGCCTCGTCGTTTTGACCGACCAGTCCGGCTACATCGAATCGGCGATCAATCAAGTCTGGTCGGCCGCGCTCATCGGCGGTTTGATCGCGTTGATCGTCCTGTATTTCTTCCTACGTGACGCGCGGGCGACATCGATCGTCGCGCTGACCATCCCGATTTCGGTCATCGCCACGTTCCTCCCGTTACAACGCGCGGGCGTCACACTCAACATCATGTCGCTGGGAGGCCTCGCGCTGGGCATCGGAATGCTCGTGGACAACTCGATCGTGGTGCTCGAGTCGATCGACCGTTACCGCAAGAAGGGTCTGTCGCGGATGGAATCGGCGCGGCGTGGAGCCGGGGAGGTCGCGGCGGCGGTGACGGCGGCGACGCTCACCACCGTTTGTGTTTTCTTGCCGATCGTGTTCGTCAAGGGCATCGCGGGTCAGTTGTTTTACGATCTGGCGGTCACGGTGTGTTTTTCACTACTGGCCTCGCTCGTCGTGTCGCTGACGCTGATCCCCATGCTTGCGTCGCTCGACCCGCAGCAGTTCCGTCGCATCGAAGCCGGTGCGTTACTACGCGGTTCCACGTTGAGACCCGCCGAGTTTCCGCGCGGCACGATCAAAGTCGGACCGGCTGTTTTCCTACCGTTTGCCGACGACCCCGGACCGTTCGTTCGGTTGCTGGGCTACGTGATGTTCCCCGTGCGTCTCATCCTTCGCGCGGTCCTCGTCGGCGGCCTGCTCTACAGCCTTCATGGGCTGATCGTGCTGGTCGTCGCGATCGCCGCCGGCCTGTGGTGGGTCGTATCCAAGCTTCTCGGAGTGTTGTTCCTGCCCCTCAGCGCGTTGTTGAAACTGACCCGGAGTCTGTACCCGGGAATCCTGAGCGGCGCGCTGCGCTGGCGCTGGGCCGTTCTGCCGGTGGCGTTCGGCCTGTTCGTTGCCGCGATCTGGGTCATCCCTTCGCTGGGGACCGACCTGGTCCCGAACCTTGCGCAGGGCGAATTCGCCTTTCGTTTGAAGTTGGCCGAGGGTACGCCGCTGCACACGACCTCGGAGGTCGTGGAGCGGGTGGAATCCCGTCTGACCGGCGACCCGCGTTTTCAGCGGGTGTTCTCCGTCGTCGGCAGTCTTCCCTCGACGGCCTCCGGACGCCAAACGCTCGGTGAGAACCTGGCTCAAATGAACGTCGTCCTTCCCGAGGGCACGCGAGCCGCCGCTGAACAAGCAGCCGTCGATCGGGTTCGCGAGGTCCTGACTTTGTTTCCCGACGTGGAGGCGGAGTTGGTCCATCCCTCGGTCCTCCAGGTCCAGCCACCCGTGGTCATCCATCTGTTCGGTGAAGAGTTGGACGACCTGGAGGTCGCGTCGGAAGTCGCGATTGCCGGGTTGTCGCGGCTGCCGCACCTGCGCGACATCACCACGAGTTCCGAACCCGGCAACCCTGAGATCACGATCGAACTCGACCGCGATCGGGCCTCTCGGCTCGGTGTCCGCGTCGATCCGGTGTCGCGCTCGTTGCGCCGCCAGATCGGCGGGGAAGTCGTCGGGCAGTTCCGCGAGGCCGAGGAACGGCTGGACATTCGACTGCGCGCCGAGGAGGGCTCCCGGGATCGTGCCGACGCCGTCCGCGACCTGCGCTTTCGTCTCGATAACGGAGCGATCCTTCCCGTGTCCGCGCTTGCCGAGGTGCGGCTCGGGCGCGGCCCCGCCGCGATCCACCGTGCCGACGGGTCGCGTGTGGTCCAGGTCACGGCCGAGATCGAGGGAGGTGATCTGGGAAGCACGCTCGAGGCTGTTCGCGAAACGATCGCCGGTTTCGCGCTTCCGCTCGGAGTCGTCGCGGAGATGGCCGGCCAGGACGCGGAACTCGAGACGTCCTTCGACAGCCTCAAACTGGC